>Ga0247779_1000212_pt1 | contig 43334 bp, 40 predicted proteins | sample UWRJL221509R5_FD_179925 | JGI IMG/M metagenome (GOLD analysis project Ga0247779, IMG submission 179925) | Plant litter microbial communities from Arlington Agricultural Research Station in Wisconsin, United States - UWRJ-L221-509R-5 | ecosystem: Environmental > Terrestrial > Plant litter >...
CACCTGCTTGACCGCTTCGATCTTGAACTCATCCGTATACCGCTTGCTGCTCATGATTGCCTCCTCGATCACCAAAAATTATGGCTCGAAGATGGCTACGAAAGGCTGGGCGGTTCACCCCGAGAACACGGAAAGCTACATCTGGGGCGATCGAACCCTGAGGAATATCCGCTGCAAGACATGCGGCATCGTCACCCACTGGGAACCGCTTCAACCCGAGCCCGGCGCCCGTCACGGCGTGAACCTGCGCAACTTCGAGCCGGCGCTCTTGGCTTCCATAGTCGTCAAGCGCTTCGACGGGGCGGACACCTGGAAATTCCTTGATTGAGCATGTGCTGATTTTCGCGTCGTGCGCACGCTGGAGTTCACGGGTGGCGCCTGACAACATCCCAGTCGGACCCGTTGTGGGAGCCTCGCTTCCCAAGGCTGGCTCGGCGGCATCGCAATCGCCGTGATCTCAAAATCAGACGGCCAGATTTTGCGTGTCAGTCACGACAAGTAAGGTTGAACTACGCTCGGGGCTGGCGGCTTCGATGCGGCTCGACGCCAGTTATAGGCAGTTGCGTGCTTTTTTTCATCAGCTCCTTCCATCTTCGCTCTAGCCCGGTGTGCTACCCGATCGTGATTTTGATTGCATCGGTTTGTTCTTCGCTGTTCGATCCGCAATCCAGGACCCTGCATGGACAAGCTGAAAGCAAGACTCCTCGTAGGCCTGCAAGCAATCGAAGGCGTCGAAGACCGCCCGTCGTCGGTCTCGGGCGGATCCGCGCTCTTCTACGGCGACATATCATTTGCGCACTTCCACGACGATCGCGAACTGGATCTCAGGCTGACGAAAAAGGTCATCAAGACGTTGGGCCTTTCGCATCCAGCAGGCTCGCGTCATCACCCCGATCGTTCGCCGAATTCGCCGTGGATCGAGGTGCGTTTCAACAGCGCCGCCGAAGTCGACCAGCTTCTGAAGCTGATAAAGCTCGCCGTGGCCGAGCTGTAAGGCGGCTCATCGCTCGCGCCTCAATCGCCCGCGCGTCCTTGTAACGCCATCGAGACCGACAACCGCCTGACGGTCCGATTTCTCGATGTGCATCCTGCGCCACACAGCGGCCGTGCGACACGCGAGCCACCGGCGTCCTACAGCACCGTCCGAAATTTCCTACAGTGGGCGTCGGTCGTTGCCGACTGCGAGCCTAGTCACAATTCGTAACAATCTTCCTCGCCCCGCCAGCTGGCGACTAGCTTCCGTTTCAGGACAGCGGCAGCCGGCGAAAGCCAAGCGGCTGGTTGGGGCACCACCGGGAGAGCGAAATGAGTGTCAGAAATGCCACCGACGATGTGATGGTCGCCGTCAATGTAATGAACCGTGCGCGCGAATCGTGCCGGCATCTGCACCCGCTGAGCGCGCCGATGACGCCGCGCGAATTGCATCAACGTGCGGAAATGATCGCCAAGGTGATTCGTGCGCGATCGAAGCTGCAGCATCTGCGCAATCGTGCTGAAGCGCTGGAATGCGCGCTCGATCGGTTCAAGGCGTGCCGCGAGGCGATGCGCGCGTGAGCACGCAGGGATCGGTCGCGCCGCGGGAACTGCGCAAGCCGAAAGTGATCGCGATCAATCTGGAAGAACCGTGGCAGATCCGCTGGTGGTGCGAGCACTTCGGGGTGTCGCGTACCGAACTCTTCGTCGCGATCCGCAGGGTCGGCGTCGATGCGACGGTGGTCCGGCAGGCGTTGGGGAAGTAGCACGGCGCGTGTGCGTGATCGTCATGGCGATGTGATGTGCTCTCCTGCGAGTGGCCGACATCGACCACTCGCATTGCCCCACGAATCGACCATCAGCGTTATTCGAAGCGCTTCATTCGAAGCCGTCCTTGAATATCGTGTCGTCCATCGTCTCGGTGACGCAATTGCCGATTTCCGAGGTGTCGCCCTTGCCGCTGGCCTGGGCATTGCCGTAGTCGGTGGCTGTCGCGGAAACCACTCCGAGTACCGAGGGATGGTTGGTCGCCAGCAGCTCGAATGAAAACACGTATTTGCCCGAGGTGCCGGCCGTGATCTTGGCACTGCCGAGGCGCAGCTCACCGGTGCCGCGTCCGCTCGGGCCACACGCGGTGGCCCAGTACACATCGATGCGGTAGCTCTCGTTCGGCAGGCCCTGCAGCACGCCGAGCACGGTTTCGTTGCCAGTCGCCAGTGATGCCTGCGCAGCATCGAGTACCGGATAGTTCTGTCGTTCATTCGGAACCGCGGTCGGATCGACCGTCTGGTTCGGTGTCGGTCCGAGATCGGACAGATCGATGTCCAGGCCCGTATTGCCGAAGAACGCGTTGTCGAGCACGGTGTTGCCGTCGCCGCCGGTGTTGGTCAACCAGACACCGGGGCCATTGTTGAACGCGATCAGATTGCCGCTGTAGGCCGCCAGCAGCGGCGCGCCGATGTCGTTGTCCTTCGCGCCGATCTCGACGCGCACACCCGCGCTGCCGTTCGGCGCCTGGCCGCCGGTTCCGCTGAGGCCGATCCGGTTTTGAATCAGCAGATTGTGGGTTGCGGAGGGGCCGGCGATCTCGATGCCTGTCGACGCGTTCCAGCCGATCACGTTGTCGCGGATCTGATTGTTCGGCGATTCCACGATCTGCACTCCGCCGCCGTTGCCGAAGTTGCCGCCGTTGTCCTGGACGCCGATCAGATTGTTCTCGACGATCGATCCGCCGACATCGTTGCTGAGCACGATGGCGGCGTCGGACGCGCCGCCGATGAGGTTGCGCGAGGCCGGATCGGAATCGCCGATGCGTGCCGCTCCTGCGCCATTGATGATCTGGATCGCCTGGTGATTCGCCGGCTCGATGAAGATCGGTGCGAACTGGTTGCCGACGATGCGATGATCGGCGCCGCCCTCGAGCTTGATCGCGGCATCGCCGAAGCTGGTGAAGATCAATCCGCTCACGGTCAATTTGGCATGCGCGCCGGGAGTGCCGCCCGGCACATGCAGCGCCCACGGCCATTGGCCGTTGCTGCGATTCCCGTTGAGCACGATGCACAGGTTTGCATCGAAACCGGTCGTGCTGTCATTCGCTGTCCAGCCGGGTTGTGTGGTGCCGTCGATGCTGACGTCGCCGGTGATGTCGGGCAGGGCTGCGGCCAATTCCATGGATTGCGAACAGCCGCCGGGAATCTGGAACTTGACCGCGAACGGGCCGCTCGCCGCGTTCGCCGCCTTGATCGCAGCGCGCAGGGAGCCGGCCGTCGGGCTGCTGTTGCTGCCGTTGTCGGCGGTCGTGGTGACGAGGACTTCGGTGTTGTCGTCGAAGGAGGATTCATAGCCGCCGATGTCGACGCGGCTGCCGACGATGCGCGGATTGCCGGCGGCATCGAGTGCAGGAAAACCATAGGCCTGAAACGGATTGCCTTTGTTGATGGCCGGCGAGTTCGACATCAGCGCGTAGGTTCCTGCGCCGGTGTCGAAGCGCGGATCGACATCGAGATCGCTCGGCGACGGAGTGAATCCGGAGCCCCAACTACCGATGATGTTGAATTCGTGGCTCAGCGGCATGCTGTCGACGAAGTTGATGAAGGCGAAATCGAGCGAATTTCCCCAGAGGATATTGTCGGTGATGTCCGACAGCCGGCTGCTGTTCTGGGTGAAATAGCCATTCCACAGCACACCCGCACCGCCGATGTTGTTGGCGATCGTGTTGTTCATCACGATGACGTAGGCGTTGAAGTTATCCGGCTCGACGCTGAGGGCTCCCACCGGCGTCTGGCCCAGCAAGGTGTTGTCGGCGATCAGGCTGCTGTCGACCAGCAATTCGGTGCCTTCGAGCGAGAGCGCGGCATAGCCGACGTTGTGGATGAAGTTGCAGTAGCGCACCTGGAACACCGAATCCTGGCCGGGATAGAGCAGGCTGAAGCGCAACGCCGCGAAGTCACCGTTCGCATCGCCGTGCATGTCGGTGAACGTGATGCCTTCGACGAAGGCGGTGGAATTGCCTCTGAGGTCGAATTCGATGCCGCTCATGGATTGCGAGTTGCCGCTGATGACGGTGTTGGCCGGATCGATGACGCGCGAGTTGCAGCCGGACGTGTAACCGCCGAGCATCTTGAAGGTGAGGTTCTGTGCGAGCGATTGATGCAGCCAGTTGGGCAGGGCGCCGAGTTCGTAGGTGCCTTGTTGCAGGCGGATGGTCAGGACGTCGTCGTCGTTCTGCGTGTCGAAGGTGCCGATCGCGGCGACCAGTTGCGCTACCGTGGAAACGCAGGGCGACGAATCCGCGCGCGCGCTGGACGCGCCGACGAGGGCGCCGACGAGCAGAAGTGCGGCGAGCGTAAATCGCATCGCGCGCAGCGCAGCAGACACGAGTTTCGTATCGCCTGCGCGCGGTGGAGCATCATCCGCAAACCAGGAGTCCTGCGGGTTCGACGAGATCGAAGTTGCGCATGTGATGTCGCGTGCGTGAGCTGTTCGGATGTTCATGTCAGAGCCTTGTTCGTTCTTGGGAGCGTCGATGCAGGCATCGGCGACGGGTGGAGTCCGGAGTGAAGGGAGAGTCCTGCGCCGCTACTGCGCAGCGAAGCCGTCGAAGAAAATCAGATCACCCGGCAGGGCCTCGTAGGCGCCGCGATCGATGGCGACCCCCTGCAGACGCGGATTGCCGTCGAGATCGAGCGCAGGAAAATCGTCGGGCTGGCTCGATGCGCCCGAATCGAGTGCGGGCGAACCGGCGTCAAGGTGATAGTTGCCGTCGCCGTCATCGAGAAAATGCGGACTGGCGCTGCTGTTCGTGCTGGTGGGTTCGATCGCGCCGACGATCACGCCGGCATTGGTGTAGGTGATCGCTGGCGGCGTGGATGCGCTGGATACGTCCAGATCGTGCCAGTTGCCATTGCTGCCGTTGTGCCAGGCGATGTCGTCGATCACTTCGAAGTCGACGCCGGCGACGTCGGCGACGGATTGCAGCGCGAATCCGGCATCGGCGAGGTTGTTCGCGATCGTGCTGTTGGTCAGCGTGATGCGGCCGCCGCTGCCGGTGCTGAGGATGCCGAAGGTGCCGAATCCGCGATCGTCGTTGTCGGCGATCAAACAGTTGCGGATCGCGACGTCGGCGCCGCTGCCGCCATTGCTGCCGAAGCCCCACAGCCGCAAGGCGTAGCCTGGTTCGCCGCTCTGGTTGAGATTGCGCACGATGCGCGAGTGGTCGATGGCGAACGAGTGACCGCTGCTCGACGCGCCGAACAGGTGCACGATCTGCACGCCGTAGGTCAGCCCGGTGAACGTGATGCCTTCGAAAAGTACATCGCCGTCGACGTCGGCCAATCCAACGCGACTGTTCGATTCTTCGTAACCGTCGATGACGGTATTGCGCGCGTCCACCACGCGCGCGTCTTCGGCGCAGCCGGGCGCATATCCGCCGAGCAGTTTCAGCGACGCGGCATGCAGGGGTTGCTGCAGATCGAGCGTGTTGTCGGCGCCGTCGAAATCGTAGCTGCCCTGGACCAGCTCGATCGTGATCGTCGATCCATCCGATGCGGTGGTCCACGAGGCGAGGGCGGTTTTCAGGCCGGCGAAATCATCGACGCAGAAACTCTGGTCGGCGCGAGCTGCGGGCGCGAGTGAAAGCGCGAGGAGCGCGAGCATGGCTGCGGCCAGGCGTGGAAAACGGGTTGCAAAAATGCCGCTGCGCGTCGCAATGGGCGAGGCCGGAACGGACAAGAACGGGATGACGGACATGGTCGCAATCGCAGGAGGAGTCCTGCCTACGTACGCAAGCTGTCGGAAAACCCTGCCAACCTCGTGTGCGCAGCGACAGATTCGCCTAGTTGCGCGACGTAGTTCACATTCTGCACATCGCCGGCCCGGTTCGTGCTTGCTTCCCCGCAAACAAATCCACCGCCGAGGGGAACTGCCATGCGTCACATCATCATCGTCGCGTTTGTCCTGTTCATGAGTGCGGGCGCGAGTGCACGGGAGGCGCATCTGCGCGCCGCGAAAGGCGACCATGCGAGCGCACAGGCGGAAGGCAGTGCGAGTTCAGTGGGACGTGCAGGCGACGCACGCGTGACCGCGACGGACGTCAATGCACCGGGAAGCGGATGGGGCAAGAAGGCGCCGAAGGAAAGCGCGGCGCGCGTGTGCGACTACAGCAGTGCGATGTCGGATGAGGACATCGCATTCTGCCGCGGTCGATAGTCGATCACGGCGAAAGCGCCAGACAGCACGAAATCCGTGGTTGCCGTGATCGTTGATGCGTCAACGCGGCAACCACGGATGAATCAGCGAAACGATCACCGAATCCTGCGTGCGCCCGGCGATAGTTGAACGATCAAATCTTAGTGGTCATGCTTGTTGTCACGCCACGCCTGATACTCGTCCTTCGAAATCCTGCCGTCGCGATCCGTGTCGATCTCCTCGAAGTGCTTGAGCACGCCCGGGAACGGAATCAATTCTTCCTTGGTCAGGTAGCCGTCGCGATTGGTGTCGGACTCGGTCCATTCCGGCGCGGCGGGAAGCGGCGATTTGTCCTTCGCGGTTTTCTCGGCGTACTGCGCGAGTGCGGCCGAAGAACATGCAGCGAACATCACGCCGACAAATACGGTTCGAGCAGAGCTCATCTTCATGGACAGTCTCCTTGTGTGGACTGTCCCGACGCTAGTGGCGCCATCTGCACTCTGGCCTGAACGAGCCAGCACTCAGGCGGCTCGATTCAGTTAGGACGCTGCTTGCGCAACGCTGTCCCAGCCCGGACGCGGTGTGAAGCGAGTGCCGTATTTCTTCGCTGCCGCATCGAGCTTTTCTTTCAAGGCAGCCGCGCCGGCCTCGCGTACGTACTGGATCGGGCCGCCGCGAAACGGGGCGAAGCCGGTGCCGAAGATCACGCCAGCATCGAGCAGATCGGCATCGTCGACAACCCGGTCGTGCAGGCAGGCGACCGCCTCGTTCAACAGCGGAAGAATCAGGCGATCTTCAAGATCCGCCGGCGCCATATAATTCGGATCGACCTCGGGTTTTTTCGGCTTGCCGTTTTCCCAGACATAGAAGCCCTGGCCGTCCTTCTTGCCGCGCTTGCCGCCCTCGACCAGTTCGGCAAGACCCGACGGAATGTCGAGGCCGAGAAAGGGGCCGAGCTCCTTGCTCACTGAGGCTGCGACATCGAGGCCGACGGTATCGAGCAGCTCGATCGGCCCCATCGGCATGCCGAACTTCTTCGCCGCCTTGTCGATCACTGCACCCGGAACACCTTCGCTGAAGGCGCGCGCGGCTTCGAGCATGTACGGCATCAGGATGCGGTTGACGAGAAATCCCGGAGTGCCTGCGACCGGCACCGGCAGCTTGCCGATCGCCTTGCAGAAGGCCAGCGCGCGTTTTTCGTTTGCGCCGTCGAGCTGGTCGTGACGCACGATCTCGATCAGCGGCATCAGTGCGACCGGGTTGAAATAATGCAGGCCGAGAAAACGCGCCGGCACCGTAACCGCCGTGCGCAGCTGATCGAGCGGAATGCTCGAGGTGTTGGTCGCGAGCAGGGCATCGGATTTGAGCGCAGGTTCGGTGCGGCGATAAAGCTCATGCTTGGCTTCGAGGTTTTCGAAGATCGCCTCGATTGCAAGATCGGCCGAGGCGATGCCGGCGCCTTCGACATCGGCCCGCAATCGCGCCTGCGCGGCCTCGATGCGATCCGGCGTCTTCAGGCGCTTGGCGAACAAGGTCTTGGCGCGATCCAGCGCCGGCTGCACGAATTTCATCTCGCGGTCCTGCAGGGTCACGTCGAACCCGCGCAGCGCGCACCATGCCGCGATGTCGCCGCCCATCACGCCGGCACCGACCACGTGCACATGCTTGATGCCGTGCTCGGCGCCGCCGGCGAGGGATTTCAGGCGCTCCTGCAGGAAGAACACGCGGATCAGGTTGCGCGCGGTCGGCGTCGTCGCCAGCTTGGCGACGCCGCGTGCTTCCAGTTTCAGGCGCTGCGAAATGCTCGAGCCGCCGCGGCGCCAGACCTCGATCAGCGCGAACGGTGCGGGATAATGTTCCTTGCGTACCTTCGCCGCGGTCTGCTTGACCAGGATCGGCGCAAGGATCTGCCGCGCCGGCCAGGTGTTGGTGGCCCACGCAAGGCTGCGTTGCAAGAGCGGACGTCTGCGTGGATGGCGAATCAATTCCTTCGCCGTCTCCACCAGCAGGTCGGGCGAGGTGAGCGCATCGACGAGGCCGATCGCCTTGGCGTTCTCCGCCGACGCGCCGCGTCCGGTCAGCATCAGCTCCAGCGCGGCCGGCGCGCCGATCAGGCGCGGCAAGCGCGCGCTGCCGCCCCAGCCCGGAAAGATCCCGAGTTTGACTTCGGGCAGGCCGATCCGCGTCGACGGATCACGCGAGGCGACGCGATAGCGACAGGCCAGCGCCATCTCGGTGCCGCCGCCCATGCAGTGACCGTGGATCGCCGCGACGGTCGGGCAGCGCAGACGTGCCAGCGTTTGCAGCACGCGCTGGCCGTTCTCGATCGCATCGAGCACGCCGCCGCTCTTTTCGTAACCGGCAAACTCTTTCAGATCGGCGCCGACGACGAAGCCGGCCGACTTGCTCGAACGGATCACCACGCCCTTCGGCGGCTCGAACGAAAGGCGCTCGACGATCTCGGCGAGTTCGTCGATGACGTCGCGCGAAAGTGCGTTGACCGAACTGCCGGCACGATTCAGTGCCAGCACCACGATGCCGTCGTCGCCGAGGACGGGATGCCAATGCTGGAAACGCAGGCCTTCGAACATGACCGGCTCCGGGAAGCGGCGAGGGGACGGCTATAATCCCGGCAAGCCATGCACCGGGTCAATGCGCGCATCCGGTATGCTGTCGCCCGCAGCATCATCCGGATGCAGGAGACGTACAGGATGCATTCGGGGGCCGAGTCGTTGCTGACGCAGAAACTGCTCGACCGCATCGTGCAATCGCCGCAACATCTGATCGCGCTCGAGACCGAAAACGTCGGCGAGACACTGGCGCATATGCGCATGCTCGCATTGCGCAGCGGCACCGCGATGTACGCGTGGGAACCCGACGCCGGCATCGTCTCGCTGCGCGAGAGCGGATTGAACGTACCGGGCTCCAAGCGTTTCACCGATGCGTTGCGCTATGTGCTGCAGAGCATGCACTTCGGCGTCTATCTCTTCATCGGATTCGCCGATCACCTGAAGTCTTCCGACAGCGTGCTGCTGCGACGCATTTCGCGCATGCAGGGCGCCAACGAGCGCAAGCTCGTCTTCGTCAGCAGCGCCTTCGAGCTGCCCGAGGAACTGGACGGCATGTTCGAACGCTTCGCGGCGCAGGACCAGAAGCAGCCCGGCTTGCGCCTTCGCGACGGACGCTGGGTCAAGTGACGGCTGCGTTCGACACACGCGGCGCCGTGCTGATCGTGGCGGCCGGACGCGACGATCGCCGCGTGTGGTTCGACGCGCTCGACGCGCACGGCTTCGAGGCGATCTATTCGGCCAGGGACATCGTGCAGGCGCGTGCGTTCCTCGAACAGGACCCGCAGATCGAACTGGTGCTGCTGGAATTTCGCGAGCCGGCCGCCGATGCGCTGGCCTTGTGCAGCGAGCTCCGCGAATACCATCCGACCTTGCCGGTACCGGTGATCGGTATCGTCGACGACGAAGCCGAGGTTTCGCGCTGGCGCAGCCGCAGCACGCCGGCGGGCGTGATCGAGTGGATAGCGAAGCCGGTCGATGTCGAAGCGGCGACCGCCGTGTTGCGCACCATCCTGTCCGCGCGCGGCTTCGGCATTCGTCGCAGCGCGGCGGGGAAGCCCGGCGGCGACCGCTATCAGTTCGCGTTCGACGGCAGTCTCGACGAGCTCTTGGTCGTCGACCCCGCCGACGGCCGCATCATCGACGCCAACACGACGTTCGTGCAGCGCTCCGGCTGGTCGCGTGCGCAGATCATGGCCGGGCACATCGAGGTATTCGATACCGCGCTGTCGCTGGAGCGGCGCGCCGAGGTCGGCCTCACGCTCGCCAATGAAGGCAGCGTGCAGTGGCGTGGACGCAAGCCGCGCGCGGACGGAACGACGTATGCGGTGGACGTGCACGTGCGCCTCGCGGTGCAGGACGGCCGCCTCGTGCATTTCCATGTGTTTCGCGAACTCGGCGAGCTCGGGCGTTATCAGCAGGCGATCGCGGCGCTCGGCCGGCTCGCGCGTGTCGGTGCCGGCGACGAAGGCATCCATGCGGCATTGCGCACGATCATCGAGTGGCTCGCGCTGGACTTCGCCGTGCTGGTCGAATCGCCGTCCGAACAAGCCGGCGAGGCGCAGGCGTTGGCGCTCTATCATCGTTTCGGAGCAGGCGAGGGAACGCCCGATCCGTTGCGCGAGGCGAGTCTGCGTCGCGTCCTCGGCGGGCTCGAAATCGTGCAGTTGTCCGGCGCGTGGCATGGGTCCGATGACGGATTCGTGCGTGCGCGCCAGTTCGAGTGTCTGGTCGGCATTCCGCTGATTGGCGAACGCCAGACCTGTCGCGGCGCGCTGCTGGTTGCGCGTCGCGAAGCGCTCGGCGAAGACCGCGCGGCCGTCGACGGCCTGCGCGCGCTCGCGCATGCACTCGCGCTGCAGATCGAATTGCGCCGCTCGCGCGATCAGGGCCGCGCGATCGGCTTGAAGGATCCGTTGACCGCCTTGCCGAACCGCCTGCTGTTCAACGACCGCCTCAATTCCGCGATCAACGAGGCGCGCCGCACCAGCGAGATGTTCGCCGTGGTGTTCGTCGATCTCGACCGCTTCAAGAACATCAATGATTCGCTCGGTCATGCGGTCGGCGACCAGGTTCTGACCGCCGTCGCCAAACGCCTGCGCGGCAGCGTGCGCGCCTCCGATACGGTGGCGCGCTATGCCGGCGACGAATTCACCCTGATCCTGCGCCACATCGTCCAGCGCGAGGATGTCGTGCGGATTGCCGAAAAGATCGTGCGCGCGATGGAGGCGCCGCTGTCGCTGGCCGGCGGTCTCGAGCTCAGCATCACCGCATCGCTGGGCCTCAGTTTCTATCCGGACGATGCGACCGACGCCGAACGCCTGCTCAAGCATGCCGATGTCGCGATGTATTCGGCCAAGGGGATGGGGCGCAACAATTTCCAGGTCTACGTCGCCGTGCCGGAGGAATCGCATCAGCAGCGTCTCGCGCTCGAAGCGAAACTGCGTCAGGCCGAGAAGAACGGCGAGCTGCGCGTGTTCTATCAGCCGCAGATCGACGGCCAGAGCGAAGACATCGTCGGCATGGAGGCCTTGATCCGCTGGGAGCATCCCGAGCTCGGCATGATCAGCCCGGGTTTCTTCATCCCGCTCGCCGAGGAATCCGGTCTGATCATTTCGATCGGCGAATGGGTGTTGCGTGCCGCCTGCCGCGATGCGCGGCGCTGGCAGGAGCGCTTCGGTCTGCCGCTGCGCATCGGGGTCAACCTGTCGCCGCTGCAACTGCGCCAGCCGAGCCTGGTCCAGCGCGTCGCTGCGGTGCTCAAGGAAACCGAACTGGATGCGCACCTGCTCGATCTCGAGGTGACCGAGAGCATCAGCATGAAGGCGATCCCGAACCTGATCGAGACCCTGCACGCGCTGCGCGAACTCGGCTGCAACATCTCGATCGACGATTTCGGCACCGGCCAGTCCTCGCTCGATTACATCAAGCGCTTTCCGGCCGATCGCATCAAGATCGACCAGGCCTTCGTGCGCAACATCGGCGTCGATCCGGACGACGAGGCGATCGTGCAGGCGACCATCTCGATGGCGCACAATCTCAACCGCGCAGTGGTCGCGGAAGGGGTCGAGATCGAACAGCATCTGGACTTCCTGCGCGCGCAGGGCTGCGAGGTCTTGCAGGGATTCCTGTTCTGCCGGCCGCTGCCGGCAACCAGTTTCGAGAACCTGCTGCTGGAACGCGAACGCCTGCTCGGCCGGCGCAGGGAGTCGCCGCCGGCACAGGCTTGAGGCGTTCCCGGCGCGGCCGCATATCGCGCGCAGCTGGTGGGTTTTCGTGGCTGCGCCCACCGGCGGTTTGGCCCGGCCGGGTTTGTCGCGCGTCTCGCCCGCGCGCATGATGTAAAAGGTGTCGATCGGCTGCGCTCGTTTTCACGGCGCGCAGTCGGGCAGATGAACTATTCGCACGTGGCAAGGTCTTTGGGCGGCATGCCTGACCGTGTCGGCAATGAGGGAGAAAGGCCCGGATGGGCGAAAGCGACTTGGATCAGGCGCTGGTCGAGCGTGTCCAGAACGGCGACAAACGCGCGTTCGACCTCTTGGTCAGGAAATACCAGCACAAGCTGGTCAGCGTCATTTCGCGCTATATCAACGACTGGAGCGAATGCCAGGACGTCGCGCAGGAAGCGTTCGTGCGTGCGTATCGCGCGATCGGTTCGTTTCGCGGCGACGCGCAGTTCTACACCTGGATCTACAAGATCGCGATCAACACGGCGAAGAACCACCTGGTTTCGCAGGGTCGGAGGCCTCCGACCGAAGACATCGCGGTCGAGGACGCCGTGCAGTTCGACGGTGCGACGCGCCTGCACGAATCGGCGACGCCCGAGCGCGAACTCATGCGTCAGGAAATTGAACGAACCGTGTTCGCCACGGTCGAAGCCCTGCCGGACGAACTGAAGGCGGCGATCACCTTGCGTGAAGTGGACGGACTCAGCTACGAAGAGATTGCGGAAACGATGAACTGCCCGATCGGTACGGTCAGGTCTCGCATCTTCCGCGCCCGCGAGGCGATTGACGAACAGTTGCGCCCGCTGTTGTCGGACCAGGACAAGACCCCATGAACCAGACCATCCACGAACAACTGTCGGCCCTGATGGACGGCGAGCTCGAACGCGACGAAACGCGCTTCCTGCTCAAGCGTCTGAGCACCGACCAGGAATTGCCGCTGCGCTGGGCGCGTTACCACGTGACCCGCCAGACCTTGCGCCGGCAGGAATTGAACGCGCTTCCGCCGAGCTTCGCCGACGGCGTGATGGCGCGCATCGAGGCCGAGGCCGTATCGCATGCGCGTCCGGCCGCCTGGCTGCGCTGGGGCGCAGGCGGCGCGATTGCGGCATCGGTCGCGGTCGCCGCCCTGGTGCTGACACGCCCGGCTGCGGATCCCGCCTCGCCACTGCCGGGACTGAGCGGCGCGCGCGTCGCCAGCGCACAGCAGAGCGCGCCGATCACGGTCGCGCCGGTGTCGGCGACGACGGCTGCCTCGAATGATTTCCGCGCGCCTCTGCTGGCACCGAACCTTCCGATCGAGACCGCGCCGGTGAATTTCGGCAGCGATCTCGGGCAGTCGATTTCGACCGATCCGCACCTGCAGTCCTACCTGCTTCGTCACTACCAGAATGCCGGCAGCGCCGGGCAGTCGGGCTTCGTCCCGTATGTGCTGCTCACGCCGCAACGCGCGCCGGCTGCCGGAGCGCCTGCGCAGCAGAACCACTGAGCAAGGCGACTGCCGGATGCGCATGATCGTTCCGACCACGCGCAGGATTTCCTGCATCGCTGCGCGATGCGGCTGAGGTTCCGTAGACCCGTGCGTGCAGGAAGCCTCGATTGATCTCCTTGAACATGCCGGCCACACGCGCGCTGTTCGGCGTGATGCTCGTGCTCTCGCCGATGCGCTCGTCGTTCGGTCAGGAAGGCGATGCGGCGAACCTGCTGCTGCGCATGTCGAACGCGCTCGCCACGCTCAACTATCAAGGTTCGTTTGTCTACGAACACAACGGCCAGCTCGATGCCCTGCGTCTTTTCCACGCCGGCGGCAGTGCGGAGCACGAGCGCCTGGTGAGCATGAGTGGACCGCGCAGCGAACTGGTGCGCGACGGCTATTCGATCACCTGCCTGCAGGCCGATACGACCAGCATGGTTTTTCCGAACCGGCCCGGCGCGCGCCTGCTGCCGCTGGTGCCGGATACGCGTGGCGCAAGTTTCCAGAAGCTGTATTCGCTCAGCGTCGGCGGACCGGATCGCGTCGCCGGCTACAACGCGCGCACCATCGATATTTCGCCGCGTGACGGCTGGCGCTACGGATACCGTCTGTGGCTCGACCAGGACAATTTCATGCTGCTGCGCTCGGCGGTGGTGGACAGCGCCGAGCGCGTGCTCGAGCAATTCATGTTCGTCGCGCTCGACGTGGGTGCCAAGCCGAAGGAAAGCGACCTCGCCGCGGGCAGCGGCTTCAACGCGGTCCTGCCGGCCAACGAGATCGCGTTGGCCGGACCGCGCTGGCGCGTCGCCGATCCGCCGCCCGGGTTCCATCTGGTTCGTACGCTGCAACCGGCGCAAGGACCGACCCAGGCCGAGCACCATTCGTATTCGGACGGCGTCGCCACGGTCTCGGTCTACATCGAGCCGCTCGATCCAAAACTCTCGGCGGCGCAGGACAGCGCGTCGACGCGCGGTGTTTTGAGCATTTACGCGCATGTTGCGGGCAACTGGAAATTCACCGCGCTCGGCGACGTGCCGCGTGCGACGGTGCAGCGGATGGCGCGCTCGATCCAGCCGCTGAATTCGGGAGCGCCGCAGCCGGCGCCGTGAGCGCGTCTGAAGCGCTCCTGAGTGCGGTGCTACGATCCGGTGAAACGTGGAACTTTGCGTGAGCGATTCCGTCAAACGCGTGTCCCGGTGCAGATGTCCGCGCGTTGCGGCTGCGCCGACCGATCAACTTAGGGAAACGAGGTAGCTGTCATGACGTATGAGAGGAGCGGGATGCTCTCCCGCTGGGTGTGCGCGCCGGTGCTGGCGCTGGTCGTCGGAACGAGCGCATTCGCGGCCGATCTGCCGGACTTCACCGGCCTGGTCGAGAAATACGGGCCCGCCGTCGTCAACGTGCAGGCGACCGGCAATTCGGATGCGCAGCAGGCCGATCCGGATGCCGATCCGAGCGACCAACAGGACGTGCCGGAGATCTTCAAGCGTTTCTTCGGCCCGCAGCAGCGCCCGCGCGGCGGCAGTGGCGAACGCGTCTCGATCGGCTCGGGTTTCATCATTTCCGCCGATGGTTATGTGCTGACCAATAATCACGTCGTGGAAGGATCGGAGAATGTCACCGTGCGCCTGTCTGATCGGCGCGAGCTCGATGCGAAAGTCGTCGGCACCGATGCGCAGTACGACATTGCCCTGCTCAAGCTCAATGCGAGCGACCTGCCGGTGGTGAGTCTGGGCGACTCGAAGAACGTGAAAGCGGGCCAGTGGATGGTCGCGATCGGCTCGCCGTTCGGCTTCGACCATTCCGTGACAGCGGGTATCGTCAGCGCGGTCGGGCGCAACTTCGGCGGCGTCGACCAGCAGTACGTTCCCTTCATCCAGACCGATGTGCCGATCAATCGCGGCAACTCGGGCGGACCGCTGTTCAATCTGGCCGGACAGGTGGTCGGCATCAACTCGCAGATCTTCTCCAACACCGGCGGCTTCATGGGCGTGTCGTTCGCGATTCCGATCGACATCGCGTTGAACGCGGTCGAGCAGATCAAGACCAGCGGCCGGGTCACGCGCGGCATGATCGGCGTGCAGATCCAGAACGTCGAACGCGAGCAGGCGAAGGCGCTCGGTCTGCCGCGCAGCGGCGGCGCCCTGGTCAACAAGATCACCCCGGGCAGCAGCGCCGACAAGGCCGGCGTGCAACTCGGCGACGTGGTGCTGAGTTTTGCCGGCCACGACATCGTGACCTCGGCAGACCTGCCGCCGCTGGTCGGCTCGAGCAAGCCGGGCAGCAAGGCCGATCTCGGCATCTGGCGCGACGGCAAGACGCTCACGGTGCCGGTCACGATCGGCGAACAGCCGGCCGACAAGGATGCGCTGGCGAGCGCCAAGGCCGGCGTGGCGCCGACGCCGGCGGCGAATCCGCTCGGCATCGTCGTCGACGAAATCACCGCGGACCAGCGCAAGCAGCTCGGCCTGAATCCGAACGAAGGCGTACTGGTGACGCGCGTCGCCACCGCGGCGGCTCGTCGCACCGCTGTCGCACCCGGCGACGTGATCCTGATGGTCGGACGCAAGCCGGTGAAATCGGTAGCCGACTTCACCACCGCGGTGAAGGACGCCAAGCCCGGCGACTCGGTGATGCTGCTGGTGCGCCGCGAGGATCAGACGCAGTTTTTGACGGCTACGGTGCCGAAGACGGCGAAGGGCTAGAGGTCGGCCGCGCTGCGCGCGCGGCCTGCGAGGGCGCCCGCTCTGCGGGCTGTGAGGAGTGAGGAAAAGCGGGGCGGATCGACTCCGCTTCGCAGCGCTGCAGGCGCGACCTCACTCCTCGCAGCGCCGAAGGCGCGGCCTCGCAGCGCACGCAGTGCGCGCCCTCACCGGGAGGCGCCGCAGGCGCCGACAATCTGCGATAATTCGCCTCTTGTGCCGACCGTGCGCCCGTGGCTACCGCAGACCCGATGCTTCATATCCGCAATTTTTCGATTATCGCCCACGTAGACCACGGCAAATCCACGCTTGCGGACCGCATCATCCAGCTCTGCGGAGGCTTGAGCGAGCGCGAAATGGAAGCGCAGGTGCTCGACAACAATCCGATCGAGCGCGAGCGAGGGATCACGATCAAGGCGCAGTCCGTTTCCTTGCCGTACAAGGCGAAGGACGGCGTCACCTACCAGCTCAATTTCATCGATACGCCGGGGCATGTCGACTTCAGCTATGAAGTCAGCCGCTCCTTGGCGGCCTGCGAAGGTGCGCTGCTGGTGGTTGATGCGGCGCAGGGTGTCGAGGCGCAGTCGGTCGCAAACTGCTATACCGCGGTCGAGATGGGCCTGGAAGTCGTGCCGGTGCTCAACAAGATCGATCTGCCGACCGCCGACATCGACAAGGTGAAGGAAGAGATCGAAGCGGTCATCGGGATCGACGCGACCGACGCGGTCGCGATCAGCGCGAAGACCGGGCTCAACGTCGGTGACGTGCTCGAAGCGATCGTCGCGCGCATTCCGCCGCCGAAGCCGCGCGAGACCGAACGTCTGCAGGCCTTGATCATCGATTCCTGGTTCGACAATTACCTCGGCGTCGTCTCGCTCGTGCGCGTGATGCAGGGTGAGATCAAGCCGAAGGACAAATTGCTGGTGATGTCGACCGGTCGCACGCACGAAGTCGACATGGTCGGCGTGTTCACGCCCAAGCGCACGCCGCGGCCGAAGCTCGGTGCGGGCGAGGTCGGCTGGATCAATGCCTCGATCAAGGATGTCCACGGCGCGCCGGTCGGCGACACTTTGACCTCGGCAAGCCTGCCGGCGCCAGGGCCCTTGCCGGGTTTTCAGCAGATGCAGCCGCGCGTCTTCGCGGGCTTGTTTCCGGTCGACGCCGAAGCCTATCCGGCGCTGCGCGAAGCGCTGGAGAAACTGCGCCTCAACGATGCCGCGCTCGCGTTCGAACCGGAAAGCTCGGAGGCGATGGGTTTCGGTTTCCGCTGCGGCTTCCTCGGGCTGCTGCACATGGAGATCATCCAGGAGCGGCTTGAGCGCGAGTACGATCTCAATCTGATCACGACCGCGCCGACGGTGATCTACGAGATTCTGAAAACCGACGGCAACGTGATGACGCTCGACAACCCGGCCAAGATGCCGGCGAGCCAGTACGTCGAGGAAATCCGCGAGCCGATCATCGTCGCGAACATCCTGACGCCGCCGGAACACATCGGCAACGTGATCAAGCTGTGCGAGGAAAAGCGCGGAGTGCAGCGCTCGATCAACTACATGGCGAGCCAGGTGCAGATCAGTTACGAACTGCCGCTGGCCGAGGTTGTGCTGGATTTCTTCGACAAGCTGAAATCGGTATCGCGCGGCTATGCCTCGATGGACTACCACTTCGATCGCTTCCAGGTCGGCCCGCTGGTGCGCGTCGACGTGCTGATCAACGGCGATCGTGTCGATGCGCTCAGTCTGATCCTGCATCGGAGCAGTGCCGATCGCCGCGGCCGCGAGCTGGTCGAGAAGATGAAGGATCTGATCCCGCGTCAGCAGTTCGACGTGGCGATCCAGGCTGCGATCGGCGCGCAGATCATCGCGCGCTCCAGCGTGAAGGCCTTGCGCAAGAACGTGCTCGCCAAATGCTACGGCGGCGACGTCTCGCGCAAGCGCAAGCTGCTGGAGAAGCAGAAGGAAGGCAAGAAGCGCATGAAGCAGGTCGGCAGCGTGGAAATTCCGCAGGAAGCGTTCCTCGCGGTCTTGCAGATGGACAACAAATAACCGGAAATCGGGAATCGGGAATCGTTGAAGGCAGCTTCGCTTTTGACGATTGCCGATTCCCCATGGCCGGCTCAAAGGAGCCAAGATGGATTTCGATTTTGCATTGTTGCTGGTCGTCCTGACCGCGCTGTCCGGCGTGATCTGGCTGATCGATCGCCTCGCGCTGTCGGCGGCGCGGACGCGGCGTGCCCAGGCGTTCGAGACGATGACGGCGCTGTCGCAGGAAGAGCGCGATGCACGCGCACGCAATGCCTTGCAGGAGCCGGTGGCGGTCGAATATGCGCGCTCGTTCTTTCCGGTGCTGCTGCTGATCCTGCTGTTCCGCTCGTTCATCGCCGAGCCGTTCAAGATCCCGTCCGGTTCGATGATGCCGACCCTGCTGGTCGGCGATTTCATCCTGGTCAACAAGTTCGCCTATGGTCTGCGCCTGCCGGTGCTGAATACGAAGATCCTCGGCGTCGGCGAGCCCAAGCGCGGCGACGTGTTCGTGTTCCGCTATCCGGAAAATCCGAAAGAGGACTACATCAAGCGCGTGATCGGCCTGCCGGGCGACGAGATCACCTATCGCAACAAGACCCTCTACATCAACGGCCAGGAAGTCGGCGAGACCGAACTCGGGCCGTACACCGGGCCGTCCGAAGCCGGTCGCAGCATGGCCGGCGGCCAGGTCAAGCAGGAGGATCTGCAGGGCGTGCAGCACCGGATCATGCTGCTGCCGCAGAGTTACATCGGTCACGAAGGCACCTGGCATGTTCCGCAGGGGCAGTACTTCGCGATGGGCGACAACCGCGACAACAGTCAGGACAGCCGCTTCTGGGGTTTCGTGCCCGAAGCCAACCTGGTCGGCCGCGCGTTCGTGATCTGGATGAATTTTGATAACGGGATCGACTTCAGCCGCATCGGGACGCTGATAAAGTAGGCCGGGATTCACCGTCAACAGGCGAGGGGATAGGCATGAACATTCGCGGGAAGGTCAAGGGAATCACGCTGATCGGCTTCGTCATCGTGCTGTGCGTGCTCGGATTCTTCGGTTATCTGGCGATGCGCCTGATCCCGATGTACGTCGAGTATTTCGGCGTGGTCAAGGCGATGGAGCAGGTACGCAGCGAGCCGGGATCGGCGCAAAAGTCAGTCGAGGAAATCCGCCGCGACATCATCGCGAAATTCGACACGCAGTACGTGGATGACACCAGTGTTCCGCCTGCAGCGATCCAGCTGGTTCGCCAGAGCGGCGGTTCCACCTTGCGCATCGCCTACGAGAAGCGCGTGCCCTTTCTGTACAACCTCGACATCGTCGGCAAGTTCGACAAGTCGGTCAACCTCAGCGGCGCTGGTGGCGACTAATCAAATACTCGGGCACGCGTTCGGCGATGCGGGGCTGCTCGAGCGGGCGCTGACGCATCGCAGCGTCGGACATGTGAACAACGAGCGACTCGAATTTCTCGGCGACGCGCTGCTCAATCTGTTTGTCGCCGAACTCGTTTATGAGCGTCATCCGCGCGCCGACGAAGGCGAAATGACGCGTCTGCGCGCGGCGCTGGTGAACGGCGGTACGCTTGCCGAGATTGCACGCGGCGAAGAGATCGGAGAACGCCTGCATCTGGGGCCGGGCGAACTCAAGAGCGGCGGCTTTCGTCGCGACTCGATTCTGGCCGATGCCTTCGAGGCCCTGATTGCCGCGATCTACGCCGACGCCGGTTGGGATGTCTGTCGCGCCACCGTGCGCGCTCTTTTCGATGCGCGCGTGAGCGCCGGCGCGCATACGCCGAAAGACGCGAAGACGCGTCTGCAGGAGCTGCTGCAATCGCGCAACCGGCCGTTGCCGGTATACGAACTGATCGGCGCCAGCGGCGAAGATCACGCGCGTATCTTCGAAGTGAGTTGCCGCGTCGACGAGCTCGACATTTCGGCGAGCGCCAGCGCTTCCAATCGCCGCGCGGCGGAACAAGCAGCGGCCGAACGCGTTTTCATCGACGTCCAGAAGAAACTCGAAGCATGAACAGCACAGCCGCGCCAGCGATCCATCGTTTCGGACGCGTCGCCTTGATCGGCCGCCCGAATGTCGGCAAATCGACCTTGTTGAACGCCTTGCTCGGCACGCGGCTCAGCATCGTGACGCCGAAGCCGCAGACCACGCGCCATCGCATACTCGGCATCCTGACCCGTCCCGACGCCCAGATTGCCTTCATCGATACACCCGGCTTGCATCAGGGCGGCAAGCGCGGACTCAATCGCCAGCTCAATCGCATCGCGCGGCAGGTGCCGGATGAAGCCGACGTGCTCGTGCACGTCATCGACGGCACGCGCTGGACCGAAGAAGACGAAGACGTTTGGCAGCTTGCTTCCAAACTGACGATGCCCGTGTTGCTCGCGATCAACAAGGTCGACAAGCTGGCCGATAAGACAACCTTGCTGCCGTTCGCCGCCGATGTTTCGCGCGAGCGCGGCTACGCCGGCGTGCATTTCGTCGCGGCGCGACGCGGTGACGGCATCCCGCGCCTGCTCGACGACCTCGTCGCGCGCCTGCCGCAGGGGGAGCCGGCCTACGCCGAAGATGAATTCACCGACCGCAGCGAGCGCTTCCTCGCCGCCGAGTTGATCCGTGAACAGCTCATGCTGCAGCTCGCCGCCGAACTGCCGTATGCGACCGCAGTCGAGATCGAACGCTTCGAAGACGCGGCGGACATCACCCGCATCGGCGCGGTGATCTGGGTCGAACGCGACGGCCAGAAGGGCATCGTGATCGGCGCCGGCGGCACCCAGCTGAAGAAAATCGGCAGCGCGGCACGTCGCGCGATCGAGCAGGTATTCGGTCGCCATGTCTTTCTCGAATTGTGGGTACGCGTGCGCGAATCCTGGAGCGACGACGTCGCTGCGCTGAGGCAGTTTGGTTATTCCGAATAGTCGCCCTGTGGGTTGGGAGTCGCGCGCTTTGCGCGCTGTAAATGGGGAAGGGGAAAGGGGAAAGCCGACATCACGTATCGCCGTGTCTTTCCTCTTTCCCCTTGACTATTTACCCTTCACCCACCTGCTGGGAGTCGCGCGCTTTGCGCGCTGTAAATGGTGAAGGGGAAGGGGAAAAGCCAACGTTGCATGTCGCCGCGCCTTCCCCGTTTCCCCTTGACTATTTACCCTTCACCCCACCATGCGCGTCGATCAGCAACCTGCGTTCATCCTGCACGCGCGGCCGTATCGCGAAACCTCGCTGTTGATCGATGCGTTCACGCGTGATCATGGGCGCGTCGGCCTGATTGCGCGTGGCGTGCGACGCGAGCGCAGTCGGATGCCGCGGGGCGTGTTGCAGCCGATGCAGCCGTTGCTCCTGAGCTGGGTTGCGCGTGGCGAGCTCGGCACGCTCGCTGGCGCGGAGGTGGCGAGCGCGCCGTTTGCGCTGTCCGGCGACGGGCTGCTCGCGCTGATGTACATCAACGAACTGGTGCTGCGTCTGAGTGGCCGCAACGACGCGCATGCGCATGCCTTTGCGGCGTATGCGCAGTGTCTGGCGCGCCTTGCCGGCGATGACGACATGGCGTGGACCTTGCGCCGCTTCGAGCGCGATTTTCTCGCCGACTTAGGCTACGCACTGGCGCTGGCGCAGACGGGCGAAGGCACGCCGATCGAGCCCGATCTCGACTATGGCTACGATCCCGAGTCCGGCGCGCTCGCATGGCGCGGCGGCTCGAGCTGGCCGCGCGTGCGCGGAGCCGGCCTGCTCGCGCTCGACCGCGACGAGAAGCCGCCGCCGGATCAGCTGCTGCAATTACGCCGTCTGGTGCGCGCGGTAGTGCGTCATCTGCTCGGCGGCGAGCTGCAGGCCTGGTCGCTGTCGGCGCGGCCGTCTGCGCCGGAGCATTCGGGCTAGCGCATTCCTGCGCGAATGCGCGCGCATTCCGCCTGGAATTTCGCGAGCGCCGCGTGCGGCCATTCGGGTTGATCCAGCGTTGCGCGCAGTACGGCTGCGGCGTGCAGCAAGCTCGGAGCACCACAAAAGCCCGCCGATGCGTCGAGGCGATGCAGACGTTCGCGCAATCCCTCGGCGTCGCGCTTCGCAGACAACCGATCCAGCTCGTCCGGCAAGGCGTCGAGTTCCGCCGCGAACAGCGTGCGCAAGGCGATCACGATCGAGGCATCGCCGCCGGCAGCGGCGAGTGCCTCACCTCCGTCGAAGTCGGTAGCATTTTCGCCGATGGCCGCAGTGCCGGATTCCGGCGCACCGAGATGGCGCGAGACCGCGCCACGCAGCGTATCGACGCCGAGTGGCTTGATCAGCACCTCGGCAAAACCCGCCGCGAGCAGGGATGCGCGCGTCGTCGCATCGTCATCCGCGGTGGTCGCGAGGGCGGGGACACCGGCATGACCCTGGGCGCGAATCGCGGCCAGCGTATCGGCCCCGCCAAGCGTCGGCATGCGCGCATCCAGCAGCAGCAGATCGAAGGTGTGCACGCGCGTGCGTTCTACGGCGACAGGTCCGTCCGAGGCTTCGATGCATTCCGCCCATCCCGCGAGCGCATCGACGAAGAAGTGCAGCGCGAGCGGGTTGTCGTCGGCGATGAGAATGCGCGATCGGGTCATGGGTCCGCAGGGCTGCGCGATGACTGGCAGAATGTCCGTCGATGCGAACAACGTCAATGACCGCTTTGTCGAGAATTGTAGCGATCTGTCTGCTGTTGGCGGCCGCGCCCGCCGCCGCGCGCACGCTGACATTCACCGCGACAAGGATTGCATCGTCCCACGCGAACGTGAGCAATCTGCGCGTGGTGATCGAGGAACGCACCGCTGCTCGAGGCGTCGGGGCGGCGTCGGTGCAACTCGATGCCGCCAACATCGCGTTTCCCGAACTCGCTCTGGACGGCCGGCTCGCCTGGCGCTGCGACTTGCAGCGCGACGCCGCCGGCACGCGCAGTTGCTCCGGCCCTGTGCACCTGACCGATGCCCGTGGCGGCGACCACGACGCCGATCTGACCGTGCATCTGGACGACGAGCGCCTCGGACTTTCCCTGCAACGCGCCGGCAGCAGCGTCGCATTGAACGTGCCGTTGCAGACGCAGGCACCGACCGCGGTTTCGTTGCAGCAGGTGCCGGCAGACTGGCTGCGACCTGCACTGGCGCAAGCCTGGAAAGGCGGCGAACTGCGCGGCGGCCTCGTCGATGCGAATGCTGACGTGCATGCCGACGGCCGCATCGTCGCGCGCTACACGCTTGCCGATCTCGCATTCAACACCTTCGACGGCACCGTGTCCGGCGCAGGACTTGCGCTCACGGGCACACTGGAAACAACCACCGCCAGCGACGACAGGCATCTGGTCAGTGCCGCTCAGTTTTCCGGCGGCAGCTTGCACGCCGGCGCCGCTCGCATCGACTTGCCGGACGCCGCCGTCGAAGCCGACCTCGACATGCGGGTGCGAGCCGATTCGCAGTGGGAGATTGCGCGGCTGGCATGGCGCGACAACGAAGCGTTGACCTTCGAAGCCGACGGCATGCTCGATCCGGCAGCGCTGGCGCCTTTGCGTTCGATGAACCTGCGCATCCAACGCGCGCAGTTTCCACTCGTGTTGCGACGCTACGCGGGCGACGTCCTGAAATCCTACGGTATCGGCGCATCGGCATTGAAAGGCGAACTGGCGGGCGAAATCGCGCTCGACGAGCACGGCCTTCAGCGCATCCGGCTGACGACGCCGTCGTTGTCGATCGCGACCGACCGCTTCGCGATGAACGGCATCCACGGCGGCATCGACTGGGCCGCCGACGGTGAGCGCCCCGGCGATGCGATCGCCTGGAAGTCCGCACGCATCGATGCTTTCGCAGTGCCGTCCGCAGCGTCACGCTGGCAATCGCGCGATGGAAATCTGCTCCTGCTCGGAAAGTTGCAGACGAAACTATTCGGTGGCGAAGTCGAACTGAGCCAGGCCGTGCTGAATCCACGCGCGACCACAGGCGAGCGGTTGCGCACGAAGTTTGCGGTTCGCGGCATCGGCTACGACAGCAAGGACGGCACGCTCGCCGCTTCGCACATCGCGGCCGATGGAACATTGAAGGTTTTCTCCGAGACGGCCGCCACGCGAGTTCAGCTGAGCGCACAACTGCGCGGCGGCGAGACGCTGATCGGTCCCTTCTACATGAAGCTGCCGGCGCTGCCGGTCAGCCTGATGCTGGACGCCTCCGTCGCCGGCGCGAACGTGCAGCTGCACGCCTTCGACTGGAACGATGCAGGCTCGCTCGCGTTCGGCGCCAACGGCGATTTCTCGCTCGCCGACGAACATCCGCTGCACGCGCTGCAAGTCGGCTTGCGCGAAGCGCGCCTCGACTCGGCGATCGATCGCTATGCGCGCAGCTGGCTCGCATCGAAAGGCTACCCGGAACTTTCCGGCAGCGGATTGCTGTCGGGTTCGCTGAAGTTCGATCGCGACGGCCTGCAGCACCTCGCCTTCGCTGCACATGCGGTCGATCTGCACGATGGCGGCGGTCGTTTCGCATTCGCCGGCGTCGAGGGCGGCGTCGATTGGGAATTTCACCGGGATACTCCGGCCTCGTCGCTGGCCTGGCGATCGGTCGAGCTGTTGCGCATTCCGCTCGGGTCGGCGCGCGCGGCGTTTGAATCGCGCAACGGAGCGATCGTGCTCGCGCAGCCGCTCAGCGTCGATGTACTCGGCGGCCAGGTGCGTCTCGAAACGCTCAGCCTGCAACCGCGATCGCCGCGCGGCGATCGCTACGCCGGCTCGTTCGCCTTGGTCGGCCTGGAGATGCCGCAGATTTCCGCGGCGCTCGGCTGGCCGGCATTTCCCGGCAACCTGTCGGGCGGCATTCCCGAGATCGAATTCTCCGGCGATACCATCGCGCTGCATGGCGGCCTCGATCTGTATGTGTTCGACGGTCATCTCGGCGTCAGTGGCCTGGCGCTGGAGCGTCCGTTCGGCGTCGCTCCGTCACTCGCAGCGGATATCCACTTCGAGAATTTCGACCTCGAGCAACTGACCAGCGCGTTCTCGCTCGGCGGCATGAGCGGACGTCTGGACGGCACCATCGCGGGCCTGCGCCTGCTCGACTGGAGTCCGGTCGCGCTCGACGCCTGGCTGCGCACGAACGGCGGCGGGCGCATGAGCTACAAGGCCGTCAACGACATCACGACGGTCGGCGGCGGCGGCGGGCTTTCGGCGAATCTGCAGACGATGGCGCTGCAGATTTTCGACACCTTCGGCTATCGCGCCCTCGGCATGCGCTGCCGGCTGATCGACGATGTGTGTGCAATGGGCGGCATCGATCCGCCGCCGCCGGTCGCGTCGACGTCCACTGATGCGACCGATGACGGCTACACTATGGTCGAAGGTTCCGGATTGCCGCGCATACGCATCATCGGGCACCGCCGTCGCGTCGACTGGCCGACCCTGGTGCGCCGGCTGCAGGAGGCCACGCACGGCCAGGCACCCGTCATCAAATAGCCCGGTTGATCGCGGCGCCCGGAACGAACACGAACACAGGAATCGATCACATGCGCAAGTTCATTCTGCAAGCCGCACTCGTCATCGCGGTCGCGCTGCCGGTGGCGTGCGTCACGATCAATGTGTATTTCCCGGAAGCCGCGGCGGACAAGGCGGCGGAGCAGTTCATCGACCAGGTCATCGGCGGCTCCGGCAAGGATGCACCAGCGACCGAACAGCCGTCCGCTCCACCGGCGAAACCGGCTGCCGCGATGCTGCTCGATTTCATCGTGCCGGATGCCTACGCGCAGACGGCCAATCTGAAAATCCAGACGCCGCAGATCCAGGCGATCCAGTCGCGCATGCAGCAACGCTTTTCGTCGACGCTGGCGAAGGCGTTCGCGAGCGGTGCGATCGGATTCGGCAACGACGGCAAAGTCGCCGTGCGCGATGCAGCGTCGGTGCCCTTGCCGGAACGCGCCGCCTTGAACGCCGCGGTTGCCGACGAGAACCGCGACCGCGACGCGGTGTATCGCGAAATCGCGATTGCGAACGGGCACGCCGAGTGGGAAACGCAGATCCGCAATGCGTTTGCCAAGCAATGGGTCCAGCAGGCAAAGCCGGGCTGGTATTATCAGGACAGCGCCGGCGCATGGAAGCAGAAGTGAAGCGCGCAGGCCGTCGTTCGTGTGGGACCGCGCGTCGTTGATACGCAGTCCCGCGACACGCATCTGCCGAGGATCGACCGCCGCGTTCGAGCACGCGGTCCGATTCCGTCCCGTCATTTCGACACCGTCGTGACGCAGCGCCGGACCGCGAGGAACCGGTTGAAACCCGCGTCCCGTTGACGCCTCGTCGAGCGCATTCTCATTCCGATGCCCAGCTTTCTGCATGCAAACACCTGAAGTCGATATCACCGATCTGTCGCACGATGGCCGCGGCGTCGCCCGCCTCGACGGCAAGGCCGTGTTCGTGGCCGGCGCGTTGCCGGGTGAGCGCGCGCGCATCCGCTACACCAAGCGCAGCCGTAATTTCGACGAGGCCAAGGTCGAAGAGCTGCTGACGCGATCGCCCGAGCGCATCGAACCGCGCTGCATTCATTTCGGCACCTGCGGCGGATGCAGCCTGCAACACCTGTCGCCGGCAGCGCAGATTGCAGCGAAGCAGCGTGTGCTGGCCGAAAATTTCGAACGCATCGGCAAGGTCGAGCCAGCGCGCTGGCTCGATCCGCTCAGCGACGAGGCCTGGGGCTATCGTCGCAAAGGCCGCCTGTCGGTCAAATGGGTGGCGAAGAAGGACAAGGTGCTGGTCGGTTTTCGCGAGGACAATCCACGCTTCGTCGCCGATCTGTCGGTCTGCCACACGCTGCTGCCGCAGGTCGGGGAGCGTCTCGCTGCGCTCGGCGAGCTGGTCGGCAGTCTCGATGCGAAGGCCGCCATTGCGCAGATCGAAATTGCCGCCGGCGACGATGCGGTGGCGCTGACGTTTCGCAACCTGCAGCCGCTTTCGCAAAACGATCGCGACGCACTGATCGCGTTCGGGCAGCAGAATGCGCTGGCGATCCTGTTGCAGCCGGGCGGTCCGGACAGCGTGACGCCGCTGTGGCCGTCGCAAGTAACGCTGTCGTTTCGGATACCGGAATCGGACATCGACATCGAATTCCGTCCGCTCGATTTCATCCAGGTCAATGCCGGCATGAACCGTCGCATGATCGCGCGCGCGCTGGAGCTGCTCGATCCGCAGCCGGACGATCGCGTGCTCGATCTTTTTTGCGGACTCGGAAATTTCACCCTGCCGATCGCGCGCCGTGTCGGCAGCGTCGTCGGCGTCGAGGGCGAAGCCGCCCTGGTCGCGCGCTCGCGTGAAAATGCGGCGCGAAACAGGATCGCGAACGCCGAGTTTTTCGCCGCCGATCTGGCCGCTGATCAAACGGATGCGCCGTGGACGAAGCAGGGCTACGACAAGCTGCTGCTCGATCCGCCGCGTTCCGGCGCTGCAGCCGTGCTCGACTACTTGCCGCGCAAGGAAACGCAGCGGCTGGTGTATGTCTCCTGTCATCCCGGATCGCTCGCGCGCGATGCCGGCACGCTGGTCGAGCGGCACGGATTCAAGCTCGCCGCAGCCGGCGTGATGGACATGTTTCCGCATACGGCGCATGTGGAATCGATTGCGTTGTTCGAGCGTGGCTGAGGCGATGCAATCGATCGTGGACCCTGCTGGTCCTCGATCGCGGCGAGCGTGCGTGGTCCGTCGTTCCGTCGGTTGCGCGCGAGTCAAATCACGCGGGAATGTTGTCGAAGCAACCGCGAGCGATTTCCACACTGTTCAGATGCCGCAATGGAAACGCCATCACGCATGAAGCTGGAAATCGAACGCAAGTTCCTCGTGCTCGGCGATGCCTGGCGCAGCGCCGCTGCGCGCAGCGAAACGATGCAGCAGGGGTATCTTGCCGGTCCGCCGGCGGCGCGCTGCTCGGTGCGCGTGCGCGTCGCCGGTGAGCAGGCCTTTCTCAACATCAAGGCGGCCACACCCGGCATCGCGCGCGATGAATACGAATACGCGATCGCGCTCGCCGACGCGCAGCGCATGCTCGCCACGCTGGCCGGCGATGTGGTCGAGAAGCGGCGTCACTACGTGGACGTCGACGGCCACCTGTTCGAAGTCGACGAGTTTGCCGGCAGCAACCAAGGCCTGCTGGTTGCCGAGATCGAGCTCGATCGTGCCGACCAGGCGTTTCCACGCCCGGCCTGGCTCGGCGCGGAGGTCAGCGCGCTCGCGCGCTATTACAATCTCAACCTCGCGACACATCCGTATTCGCGCTGGAGCCTGGCGGAGCGCAACGCGGATGACGCATCCTGACTGCAAGATGGTTTCATGCTGATCATAGGTCTTCCCGGAAAAATCCTGAGCGACAGCGATCGTGCGCAGCTTGCCGCGGCGCAGGTCAGCGGCGTGATCCTGTTCTCGCGCAATTTCGAGAGCCGCGAACAAGTCAGCGCGCTGATCGACGATATCCGCATCGCCCGACCCGGACCGTTCCTGATCTGCGTCGATCAGGAAGGCGGCCCGGTGCAGCGTTTCCGCAGCGGCTTCACGCGCCTGCCACCGCTGCTGCGCATCGGCGAGCTGTATGCGCGCGATCCACGTGCCGCGGTGGCGCGCGCCGAGGAACATGCCTGGGTGATGGCGAGCGAAATGCGCGCGATCGGCATCGACATCAGCTTCGCGCCGGTGAGCGATCTGGCGCGCGGCAACCGCGCGATCGGCGAACGCGCCTTCGATGCCGATCCGGAAATCGTCTCGACCCTGATCCAGGCCTATCTGCGTGGCATGCGCCTGGCGGGCATGGCGGCGACGATCAAGCATTTTCCGGGTCACGGCTCGGTTGCCGAAGACACGCATTTCGACGCGGCGGTCGATCCGCGCCCGCTCGACGAACTGCGCGCCACCGATCTGCTGCCGTTTGCCGATGGCGTCGCAGCCGGCGCGGAAGCTGTGATGATGGCGCATGTGACGTATCCGGCGATCGATGCACTCGCCGCCGGCTATTCGCGCGTCTGGATCGAGGACATCCTGCGCGGCGAACTCGGTTTTCGCGGCGTCGTGATCGGCGACGACATCGGCATGGCGGCGGCCGAATCGATCGGCGGCATCGGCGCACGCATCGAGGCGCATCTGCGTGCCGGTTGCGAACTGCTGCTCGCATGCAATCCGAGCATCGTCGACGAAGCGCTCGCGGCGAGCGCGCACGCCGTGCCCTGCGATCCGCAACGGGTCGCGCTGCTGCAGGGCGAAATCGCGCAGACCTGGGATGCGCTGATCAGCAATCCGCAACGCGACGATTTCATCGCGCGCGTGAGCGCACTCGACGCCATCACGACCGAACAAGGCTGACGATGATCACACCCCGACTTTCCGATGCGCTGGCAGCTGCCGATCTCGTGCACGATCAGGCCGTGATGACCTCGGCGATCGCGCGCCTCGGCGGCGAGATCGATGCGCTTCTGGCAGGCGCTCCGGCGGTTTTCGTCACCGTCATGCAGGGCGCGCTGATCTTCGCCGGACAACTCGCGACCGCGATCGCGACGCCGCTGACCTTCGACTACGTGCATGCGACGCGCTACCGCGGCGCAACGCGCGGCGGCGAGCTCAGCTGGATCAAGCGGCCGTCGACATCGCTGGCCGGAAGCACGGTCCTGCTGGTGGACGACATCCTCGACGAAGGCCACACCTTGAAGGCGATCCGCGCGTTCTGTCTCGAGCAGGGTGCGGCGCGCGTGCTGCTCGCGGTCCTGTGCGAAAAGCGGCATGGTCGTACGGTCGACGGCTTGCGTGCCGATTTCGTCGGCGTGGAAGTGCCGGATCGCTATGTGTTCGGTTACGGCATGGATTATCACGAGCAGGGCAGGAATCTGCCGGGGATCTACGCGGTGGATGCGTAAAGATCAAAGCTGCATTGGATTCCTTCCTCGATTGATCGTTGCTTTCGACGTTCGACTTTCAACATTTCCCTTCTTCCAGCACACGACTTCCCATGAGCATAGACCTCGCACTCATCGGTGGAACCGGCCTGTACAAGTTTCCCGGCCTGCAGAATGCCGAACGCGCTGCGGTCGACACGCCGTATGGCCATCCATCCGACGCGATCGTGATCGGCACGGTCGGCGCCAGCCGCATCGCCTTTCTCGCCCGTCACGGCGAATCGCATACGATTCCGCCGCACCGGGTCAACTACCGCGCGAACCTGTGGGCGCTGCATCATCTCGGCGCGCGTCGCGTGCTCGGCGTCAATGCGGTTGGCGGCATCCGTCACGACATGGGACCGCGCGTGCTCGCCGTGCCCGACCAGATCATCGACTACACGCACGATCGCCTGACCAGTTTCTGCGATGTCGCCGGTGCCGAAGTGCGCCACATCGATTTCAGCGAACCGTATTCCTCGCGTCTGCGTAGCGATGTGCTCGCCGCCGCGGCGCGCGCGCAGATTCCGATCGTTGACGGCGGTTGCTACGGCGCGACCCAGGGGCCGCGCCTGGAAACGCGCGCCGAGATTGCACGCCTGCGCCGCGACGGTTGCGATCTGGTCGGCATGACCGGCATGCCGGAAGCGGCGCTCGCGCGCGAACTCGAACTCGACTACGCCTGCCTCGCCGTGGTCGCCAACTGGGCGGCCGGATGCGGCGACGAGGCCGAGATCAGCTTGCCCGAGATTTTCGCAAATCTCGAAGCGGCGACCGCGCAGGTGCCGCGCATCGTGAACGCGTTGCTCGCAGGCTAGCGCGCTCCAGCGCCGGCTGATTGCGCCGGCTCAGGGATTGTCGGCGCAGCGCACTCGCCAGAGTTCGCGAAGTGTGTGCGCGAAGTCGTCAGCTTGGGCCTGTGCATCGCATAGATGCACGCGAACCGATTCGCGCAGGCGCATCCGGTTCTCGCTCAAGGCTTTCGCATCGCCCGCCAACGCAACGGCCCGCTCGATGTAATCGCTGCGATCGCGCGCAACCCATTCGTCGCGACCGAGTCGCCACAGCAAGCTGGCGCTTTGCCGGCTGACGAAGGTTTCGCCGGGCAGGGTGATCACCGGGCACCCCATCCAGAGCGCATCGCAGGTCGTGGTGCAGCCGGAAAACGGAAACGGATCGAGTGCGATATCGATGTCCTGATAGGCCGCGAGCAGGCCCAGATACGGCTGTTCGCCGTGCAGGCGCAGGCGCGCGCCATTGATGCCGCGCGCCTCGAATCGCGCGCGGATGTGCGCGCAGCTTTCCTGGTCGATCAACAGACGCGCACGCAGCTCCAACTCGGCCTGCGGCACGCGCCGCAGGATCTCGGCCCAGGTGTCGACCACCGCATCGTTGAATTTCGCGAGCCGGTTGAACGAGCCGAAAACGACGCCGGCGTGCGGATTTCGTAGCGCCGCAGGAGCATCCTCACGCGGCGAATAGCACAGCCGGCCGCTGCGCAGCTGCACCAGGTGTTCGGTGTAGCGCTGCGTCGAATCCGCTGGCGTCAGCCAGGCATCGCTGATCCACGCATCCATCGCCGGCGCGCCGGTGGTGTCGAAATAATCGAGCCAGCACAGCTGCAAGGGCGCGACGCGTTGCGCGACTGTGCGCAGTCGGTTCGCGGTGGCGTGGCCGGCGAGATCGATCAGGACATCGAGTTCGAGCAGGCGCAGTTTCTGCAGCAGGGCGTCATCATCGAGTCCGCTCGCGTCGACGCTTTCGTCGGCGAGCGTGATCAGCCGCGTCGCCGTTGCACCGCGCGCGGGCTGCAGTGCAATCGCCACATGATGATGTCGGCTGCGATCGAAGCAGGCGAGAAGATTGCCAAGAAAACTCGCGACCGGGCCGTCGCTGAAACGCGGCGAAAGCCAGCCGATGCGCAAGCGCTTTTCGGCATCGGTCGCGCGCCGTTCGAATCCCGGCGCCGATGTGCGCAGATGACGCTGCGCGAAATCGACGTGGGCGGCGAACAGCGATTCATTGTTCTGCGCCGGATCGTAGTGCATCACGATCAAATGGCGCGCCGCCGTTTGCGCATCGCCGTGCACGAGCAGTTCGCGCATCGCGATCAGGCCGGTTTCGACATCGCCGCGATCGATCAACGCGAGCGCGCGGATTTGCCGTGGAAGAATTTCCGCGGGACGCAGTGCCAGCGCTCGTTCGCTCCAGCGCAGCGCGCGGCTGGAATAACCGAGCAGGTGCAGCTCCGAAGCCAACGCGACTGCGCTGGCGTAATCGCGCGGATGGCGAGTCAGCGATGCCTCGAGCAGTTCGGCACGTTGCGCGCGCGCCCCGGCGGCTGCGAAATCGCCGAGCGCCGCATGGTAGATCTCGCGCGCATCGATCAACTCGACGACGCGCGCCTGTTCAAGTGCACGCTCCGGCTCGCCCTCGTGCAACAGGCAGCGCACGAGCGCGAGTCGCGCGGCGAGTACATCGGGCTGCTCCGCCAGTACGCGTTCGAGTTCGTCGATGGCTGCACGCGGCTGGCGCGCCGCGAGCAGGGCGAGACCGAGGCGAAGGCGTGCCGGGGTCAGGGCAGGGTCGATCGCAAGCACCGCGCGCGCGGCGTCGATCGCTTCGTCGACGCGGCCGAGGTCGAGCAGGCTTTCCGAACGCAGACAGGCAATCTGCGCATTGCGTGGAAGCAGGCGCGCTGCCGCGTCGAGTTCAGTCAGCGCCTGCGCAGGCTGCCCCAGTCGTTGCAGCACGACGCCGAGCAGTTGCCGGCTGGGTGCGTGCTGCGGCGCTTCGCGCACGAGCGCTGCGAATGTATCCGCAGCCGCCTGCAGGCGATCGTCGTTCGCCAGGCGCAAGGCCGCAGCGAAGCGCGCTTCGAAAGGGGACAGGGCCGAAGTCATCCGCGCACGATAGCGGCTGTCGCAAGGCCTCGCTACGCTGCAAATTGCAGGCGCGCAAGTTCGGCATAGAGTCCGTCTTCGCGCACCAGTTCCGCATGCGTGCCTTGCGCGACGATGCGGCCGCCGTCCATCACCACGATGCGATCGGCGCCTTGCACCGTCGCCAGCCGATGCGCGATGACCAGGGTGGTGCGGCCGTGCTTGAGGCGTTCGAGCGCGTGCTGGATCAGGTGTTCGGATTGAGCGTCCAGACTCGAAGTCGCTTCGTCGAGCAACAGCACTGGCGCGTCGCGTAGCAGGGCGCGTGCGATCGCGACGCGTTGCTGCTGGCCGCCCGACAGACGCACGCCGCGTTCGCCGAGATAGGTCTGATACTGGTCCGGCAGCGCGTCGAGAAAATCGTGTGCTTCGGCGGCGCGTGCCGCTTGCATGACCTGCTCGTTGCTCGCACCGGTGCGGCCGAAACCGATGTTGTCGGCGGCACTCGAACCGAACAACACCGGGTCCTGCGGCACCAGCGCGAAGGCGCCGCGCAGATCCGGCAGGGCGATCGCGCGGAGGTCGACGCCGTCGAGCGTGATGCGGCCGGAAAGCGGATCGTGGAAGCGCATCAACAACTGGAAAACAGTACTTTTTCCGGCACCTGACGGACCGACCAGCGCAATCGTCTGGCCCGGTTCGACGGCGAGCGAGAAATCATGCAGGGCGGCGCGGTCGGGTCGCGACGGATAGCGGAACTCGACCGCCTCGAAGCGGATCGCGCCGCGTGCCGGCGACGCGATCGATTGCGGCTCGTCCGGCGAGCGGATTTCCACGCGCGTATCCAGCAGTTCGCCGATGCGTCCGAGGGCACCGGCGGCGCGCAGCACGTCGCCCCAGACTTCGGTCAACGCACCGACCGAGCCGGCCGCGAGAAATGCATAGAGCACGAAGCCGCCGAGCACGCCGACCTCCATGGTTCCAGCGATGACTGCGTGAGCGCCGGCCCAGAGCACCGCGGTGATCGCGCCGGAGCTGAGCAGGATCACCATCGCGGTGAGCGTGGCGGTCATCCCGATGCGCCTGCGCGCGGTGCCGAGCGCGCGCAGCACCGCGTCGGTGTACCGCCTCGATTCGTCCGGCTCGCGCGTGTAGGCCTGCACGGTGTGCACCGCGTTCAAGGATTCGCTGGCGATCGCGGAGGCATCCGCGACGCGATCCTGGCTCTCGCGCGAAAGCCTGGACACGCGGCGACCGAAGATCACGATCGGCAGGATCACCGCCGGGATGACCAGCGCCGTGAAGCCGGCCAGACGCGGGCTGGTGACGATCATCAGCGTGGCCGCACCGATCAACATGACGGCGCTGCGCAGCGCGACCGACAGGGTCGATCCGACAATCGTCTGCACCAGTTCGGTATCGGCGGCCAGGCGCGACACCAGTTCGCCGGTGCGCGTGCGTTCGTAGAAGGCCTGGTCGAGTGTCAGCAGGTGATCGTAGAGGCGCCGCCGCAAATCCGAAGCGACGCGTTCGCCGAGCAGGGCGACACAGAAATAGCGTCCTGCGCTCGCGACCGCCATGATTGCGGCGACCACGAACAGGCCGAGAAAACTCGCATTGATCGCAGTCGCATTCGCCTGCGTGAAACCATGATCGATCATCACGCGCACGGCTTGCGGCAAGGCGAGCGTGGCGCTCGACGACAGCGCCAGGAAAGCGAGCCAGCCGGCGATCAGTGCGCGATACGGGCGCAGATACGGCAGCAGGCGAGCGAGCGAGCGGATGCGGCGCGGAGATTCGGCGGGTTTGTCGGTCATCGGCGAGGGCAGGTAGCGCCTGTTCCGTCGACGTCGTTCGTCGCGGCGCAGGCAGGATGGGCGGGCAGGCTGCGCAGCTGACGTGCGGGCGCGCCGGCGCGGTTCAAGCGGCGCTCTCGATGCTGGCGCGACCGCGCGTGAGATTGCGCAGGAAATCGCCGAGGGCGGCGAGCCGTTCCTGCGGCAGGTCGAGCTCGATTTCCACGCCGTCTGAGCCGGCGCGTTCGGCGTGCTTGATCGCGTCGAATTCGCGCAGGCGCGAGTGCAAGGTGGCGGCTGCTGCGAAATCGATGCGCACCTCGACGCGGATGCGTTCGACGAGGGTCGACTTCGCCGCCAGACGCAGGCACTCGGCGGCGCAGCCGCCGTACGCGCGCACGATTCCGCCGACGCCGAGTTTGATGCCGCCGAACCAGCGCGTGACGACGCAGGCGACGCGGTCGAGTCCTTGGCCGTTGATCGCCGCAAGGATCGGCCGACCGGCGCTGCCGCCGGGTTCGCCGTCGTCGTTGAAGCGATAATTCCCGTCGATTCGGTAGGCCCAGCAATTGTGCGTGGCTGCAGGGTCTGCGACGCGCGCGATGAAGGCGAGGGCGGCAGCGACGTCTTCGACGCGGCCCGCTTGCGCGAGGAAGCGGCTTTTCCGGATCTCCTGCGTCAGTCGCGCTTCGCCGTCGAGGGTGAGGATCGTGGTCATGGCTTCGCGCGGAATGGGCGCGCCGGGTTTCGCTCCTGCGTCGGCGAAAGCCCGGCATCGGCGAGTGCATGCACGACGCGACCGTCGCGCGCCGCAGCCCGCTTCGGAAGCTCAGTCACCGAGCGCACGCAGTTCCCTGGAAATCTTCCAGTCCGGGTGCATGCGTCGGAACAGCTGCAGACTTTCGAGCGCCTGCTGGCGGCGTCCCTGATGCAGCAACTGCTCGATATGCGCCAGCCAGTCCTCCGGCGCGAGCTGCATGTCGCGGCGCAATTCGACCGATGTGGTCGGCGCCACGCTGCCGTGGAAACGCTCGTGGGCGGCGCTCAAATCAGCCTGCGCGCGGCTCGCGGATTCCGGCTCGCTTTGATCTGCGCGCTGCGCCGCAGCTGCACCGGCGGCGGGCGACGACTGCGTGTCTGCACTGCGCGCCTTGTCCGCGTCGGCAGCGAGTGCGTTTTGCGCCGGCGGCGGAACTGGCACGGCGGGAGCCGGCATCGGCGTCGGTCGCGGCGCAGAAGCTGCGGGAGCACCGGGCTGCATCTGTTTCGCCACTTTCGGCGCAGGCGATTTCGCCTCGCGTTGCGCTGCCTGCGGTGGCGCTGCAGGGGCAGCGTCCGACGGAGCGGATTGCGTGCTCAATGCATCGGTCGCTGGCGCCGCGGCGGCTTCGTGTCTGCGTCGGCCGGATTCCTCGATCGGTTGCACCGGCACATAGGCTGGCGTGGTGTACGTCGGCGACGGCGCCGGTTGGTGCAAGGCATCCTGACCGACATGCCAGGCAACACCGGCGGCGAGCACGAGGCCGGCGGCCGAGCCGAGGCCGACCATCCAGCGCTGCTTGCGCGGTGGTCGGCCATGCATCGCGCGCGCCGCTTCACCGAGCACGCTGCGATCCAGGCGCCGCGCCGGCTCCATGCGCGGCAGCCGGCGATACAGCGCGCCGAGTTCGCCGCCGTCGTCGTCGAGCAGACGCTCGAGATCGTCGTCGGGGTTGCGCGGCGCAGTCATGTCTCGAACCTCGCGCGAATGCGTGCCAGCGCGTAGCGCAGGCGCGACTTCACGGTCTCGCGTCCGGCGCCGGTGATCTCGCCGATTTCTTCGAGACCGAGGCCGCCCTCGATGCGCAGCAGGAACGCGACGCGTTGCTCTTCCGGCAGTTCTTCCAGGGCCAGTTGCAGGCGTCGGCGTTGCTCGAATTCGCTGAGCGCGCGCTCGGGTTGCTCGGTCTCCGGTGCGTCCAGATTGCGCAGCACCGTTTCGGTTTCCTCGGCCGAGGCCTGTGGACGCTGGCGGCGGAAGCGGTCGATGACGAGGTTGTGCGCGATCTGCAACAGCCAAGTGGTGAATTTGGCCTCCGGCCGATAGCGCTCGCGCGCCACGATGAGCCGGCTCCAGGTGTCCTGGAACAACTCGTCCGCATCGGCGCGGTGGCGCAGGCTGCGCAGCAGGAAGCGATACAGCATGCCGCGGTGGCGCCGGTAGAGCATCTCGAAAGCGAGCAGGTCGCCTCCGGCGTAAGCGAGCATCAGATCCTCGTCGGTTTTTTCTCCCCCCATGCCCGAAGGGTACGGCAAAGGGCCGCACGGCGTCACGGCTGCCGCGCCAGGGATGCAACGCCCGATGATGCGGCGCGGGGTTGACGATCGGCGAGCCCGTGCGAATCCGTGCGCACGCGTACGTCGGCGCGCCGAGCCGGCCGCGATGTGGAGTGTGCGACTTTGTCAGCAAGGTGGAGAAAGCAGCGTTTTCCCGTGACGCATGCGAAACTTCCCTCAGCGGTGCAATCACGGCATCGGCTGGAATGCTTCTTGCGTGATACTCAGCGGGTTTGCCCGTCCCGTATCGAGAGCACATTCGTGAGCGACCTGCGCCTGCAATGCCCGCGTTGCGAGAGTGAGCAGTTCATCGTCAGCAGCACGCCGCTGCCGCGCGACCTCGCCACCTGCGGTCGCTGTCGCGGTCGTTTCCATCTACGGTCACCTGACGGATGCGGCCGAAGCCGAACTCGTGCGCGTGGCACACAAGGCGACATCGAACGCTGCGAAAGCGCAGCCGGCGCAGCCTCGAATCACGTCGATCATCGACCTGCTGCGCCAGTGGTTTCCGACGCGCAGCTGAACTTCTGACGTTGCTGCGCACGCTACGCGGCGCCCCCGCCGCGTCGGGCGGCTGCCTGCGATTGCTCCAGCGCACGAGTGAAAAGGAACCTGCGCCGATCGCCAAATGCGTCGGCTTTCGCTTCGCACTTGACGCGAACTTCACGCGGCCTGCACATCGCGCGCTGCTAGTCTGGTCGGGAATCCAACACGGTGTCCCTTCGGGCGAAACCGGACAGCAAACCGCGGAGGCGGCCATGCACGATCTCGATGACGCCGACGGCGTCGGCTCGATCGTCCTGCACAGTGAAACGGCGATCAGCCGTGTGAAGATGCGATGTCCGCACTGCGAACGCGAGACATCCCTCGAACGCGCCCTTCCGGTCGATCAGCTGCTGCGCTGCGAAAGCTGCGGTATCGATTCGGAATTTCGTCAGCTGCGCGAAACCTGGTGCGAGAGCCGGCGTTCGATACTCGAACGCGCCTGTCCCGAAATCGCGTTTCCGCACGAATCGAAGCGGTAATCCGCGACCGCACCGATGCAGCAGTCACGCGCGCCGACCTGTCGCGGTTCAGCGCTGCGGCTCCTCGATCGCGGCGCGAATGGCGGCCTGACGCAGCGCTTCCTGATCGAGCAGCAGCTCGTTCGTTTCCGAAACCCGCCGGCGCTGCTCGTTCGTCGCGATGATGCGCGCCGCCTCTTCACGCCGCTTGCGTGTCATGTCTTGTTCGGACGTCCTGCTCATGAACTTGCGGATGCAGCTATCATGCCCGCCGCGTTCCCGTGCTGGATTTCGATATCCGCGCTAGGGCGTTGCGGCATGCGCAGCGCCGCCTGAGCGATAGCGCTGAAACCAGGCCAGAATCGCCGAGGCTTTCGCCGCCGATTGCGATGGACGATCGGCGAGGCCGCCGTGGTTTGCGCCGGGTACCTTGATCAAGGCGGTCGGGATGCTGCGCAGTTGCAGCGCCTCGTAGTACTGCTCGGCTTCGCTGTCGGGCGTGCGATAGTCGTTCGAGCCGACCACCACGAGGGTGGGCGTCTTGACGTTGCCGACCAGCGACAGCGGCGAGCGCGCCCAGTACGCGGTCGGGTCCTGCCACGGGAATTTGCCGAACCAGTAGCGCGAAAAATACGGCGTCACGTCGGAGGTCAGCACGAAGCTGGCCCAGTCGATCACCGGTTTCTGCGCCGCCGCCGCGCGGAAGCGGTCGGTCTTGCCGACGATCCACGTGGTCAGCACGCCGCCGCCGGAGCCGCCGGTCACGAACAGGTTGTCGGGATCGACGAAGCCCTTCGCGATCGCCGCATCGACCGCGCTGATGAGGTCGTCGTAATCGTGTCCCGGATAGGCCTTGTCGATCTTGTTCGCGAACGCCTCGCCGTAGCCGGTCGATCCGCGCGGGTTGACGTAGAGCACCGCGTAACCGGCGGCTGCGTACAACTGGTCGTCGCTCGAGAAGGCGGGTCCGTAGGCGGCGAACGGTCCGCCGTGAATTTCCAGGATCAATGGATACTTGTGTGCGGCATCGAAATCCGGTGGCGTGACGAGCCAGGCATCGATCGGCAACTGGTCGAACGCGCTGACCTCGATCTTCTGCACGCTGCCGAGTTTCTTGCTCGCGAGCGAGGCCTCGTTGAGATGGGTCAACTGACGTGCGTCCTTGCCGTGCGAGATCCAGACATCCGCGGGGCGCTGCGGCGTGCCGCCGGTGAAGGCGACGCTGCCGTCGCGCGCCACGCTGTACTGACCGCCGCTGTAAGGGCGATCGAATCCGCTCGACACCAGGTGCTCGGCAACCGTGCGAATGGAGCCGTCGAGCCCGACGCGGGCTACGCGCACGCTGCCGTGATCGTCGTAGCTGACGTAGATCGAGTGCCCATCCGCGGCCCACACCGGATCGCCGACGCTGCGGTCCAGACTTGAAGTCAACACGCGCGCGCCGCTGCCGTCGCGGTTCATCAGCGAAAGCTGGCGGTTCTGGTAACCGAGATACTGATCATCGAAACCGACGTAGGCGATCGACTTGCCGTCGGGCGACACCGCAGGCGAATCGTCGGGTCCGTTTCGATGCGTCAGCGTGCGCACCTCGAGGGTGTCGATCGAGACTTCGTGTATTTCACTGTTGACGGTGTCGCGCTGCCAGTTGGCCGACAGATTCGCGCTGAAAATGACCGCGCGACCATCCGGCGACCACGACAACTTGCCGCCGGCGTTGTGCGGGCCGAAGGTCAGCTGGGTCGGCGCGCCGCCTTCGGCGGAGACCCAGAAAATCTGGTCGTAGCCGGCCTTCTCGTAGCCGCCTTCATCGGTGCGATAGATGACCGTATCGATCACCTGCAAGGGTTCGGCCCACTTCGCATCGGCGGGTTTCTGCGGCGCCTGGCCGAGTTTGGTCGACTCGTCCGGAACGAACATCGAATAGGCGATGCGCTCGCCGTCGCGCGACCAGGTGATGCCGCTCGGCGTGTCGGGCAAGCCGGTGATGCGTGCGGTCGCGCCGCTCTTCATCCAGCGCACATAGAGCTGCGCGCCCACCTTGTCGTCCGCGCTGGAGATGTAGGCGAGCTTGCTGCCGTCCGGCGACCAGCGCGGCTGGCCGTGCGAACCGGGTCCGCTGACCAGCGGCGTCTGGCGGCCGCTCGCCACGTCGATCGACCAGATCGAGGAATGCGCGCGGTCGGTCATGATGTCGTTTGCACGCCGCGCATAGACGATCGTGCTCGCATCCGGCGCGATCTGCGGATCGCTGGCGGCCTCCAGATTGAACAGGTCCGCACCCGTGAGAACGCGCGAGGGGCCGCTCGCCGGTGCGGCGAAGGCGGGCGCGGCGAGCAAGCTGGCCAGCAGGAGCGCGAACGGGCGGATGGTCATGGGCAATATTCCTTTGTGGAAATATTCAGTTGTGCTGCGGGATCGGTGGCGGCACGTATCGGTCTGGATTCGGATGAGGCGTCGACGGACGCGCTCAAACCGAGGGCCGCGTTCGATGCCTCCTGATGGGAGCGCGACGCGAGGCGCCGCTCATCGTTTCGAATGGTCGGATGGCAGTGACGGCGGCGCCGCCAGACGAGCCGACATTTCCTGCGCGGCGCGAAGCCGCGCGCGTGCAACCTGGCGTTCCGCCCAGCGCTTCAGCACGCGGGCGCGGCGCGCACCGGTCTGCGGATCGCGCACGACTTCCTCGACACGCGCGAGCAGGGCATCCACATTCTCGCGTTGCGGAGCCTGTTCGTCGCGTCCATAGGACCACATGTCGATCCAGTGATCGGTGTGTTCGCCGAAACGCAGCACGCGGCGCAGAAAGCGCGGCTCCTCCTGCTTCAGTCGCGCGATGTCGAATAGCGCGGCGACCAGCGCGAGTGGAATCAGCACCAGGTCGCGGCCGGCACCGAGCAGCAGTTTCAGCTGGAGCAGGATCACCACCCTGATCAAGGGTGTCGCGGTACGCGGAGGAGTCGGATTCATCGGCCAAGCGTAGAGCAGTTCGGTGACGACGGAAACTGTCGTCCGGCATGTGCCGAATGCGTGTGCGCGGTTGGAATTCGGGTCCGCGTCTGCGCAGGTTACGCTTCTTGCGAAGACGCGTGTAGATGCTTGCCGGCTGCCGCACGCCCGGTGCGATGATCCGCCACGCATGCTCGGTGTGCCGGCGATTGAACATCGGCGCGCCGGGCCCCACCCTTGAACGGATCGACTCGCAACAGGAGCACTAAATGGCTGACCTTTCCGGTTTTCCGATCGCCACGCGCTGGCCGGCGCAGCATCCCGATCGCATCCAGTTGTATTCGCTGAATACGCCGAACGGCGTGAAGGCATCGATCATGCTCGAAGAGACCGGACTTGCCTACGAGGCGCATCTGGTCGACATCATGAAGAACGAAAGCCATTCGGCCGAATTCCGTGCGTTGAATCCGAACGGCAAGATTCCGGCGATGATCGATCCGGACGGCCCCGACGGCGCGCCGCTGGGCTTGTTCGAGTCGGGCGCGATCCTGCTGTATCTCGCGGACAAGACGGGCATGTTCATCCCGCGCGATGCGGCAGGGCGCTGGACCACGATCCAGTGGGTGTTCTTCCAGATGGCCGCGATCGGACCGATGTTCGGCCAGGTCGGCTACTTCAACAAGTTCGCCGGAAAGGATATCGCCGACAAGCGTCCGCTCGAGCGCTACGTCGCCGAGTCCAAGCGACTGCTCGGCGTGCTCGATGCGCAACTCGAAGGCCGCACGTGGTTGATCGGCGAGGACTACACGATCGCCGACATCGCCACGATCGGCTGGGTGCGCAATCTCATCACCTTCTACGAAGCGCGCGAGCTGGTCGGCTACGACGGTTACGCCAATGTCGTCGCGTGGCTCGAACGTGCGTTGAAGCGGCCTGCGGTGCAGCGCGGCCTGGAAATTCCGCATCGCGGCTGATGCGGAATCTGCGACGGCGCGTCAGCGCATCGCGTTGCGAATTGCGAGCGGCGCTCGGGAAGCGGCAAGTGTCAGCAGCGAATTGCCGACGCTTGCGCGCATGAGGATTCACTCCAGCACGCGCTTGCCGTAGACGAAGTGTTCGCGCCACCACGCACCGTCGATGCTGTCCAGTCGAACGGTGCCGCCGCTGTTGGGTGCGTGCACGAAGCGTCGCTCGCCGACGAAGATGCCGACGTGGCTGACCTTGCGTCCGTCGGCGAAGAAGACCAGATCGCCGGACTGCAGCGAATCCACCGCAAGTTTGCGCCGGCCGAGATCGCTCATCTCAGCGGACGTGCGCGGCAGTCCGACCCCGGCCGCATCGCGGAACACGTAGCCGACCAGACCGCTGCAGTCGAAACCGCCTTGCGGCGTGTTGCCGCCCCAGTGATATGGGGTGCCGACCAGGGCGATCGCGCGAAACAGCACCGCGTTGGCGGCGTCGGCCCGCGGTGTGCCGGCAATCAAGGGAGGCTGCGAGGAGCGTCGCGGCGCGCTCGCGCAAGCGGCGAGCAGCACACAGAAGATCAGGCAGGCGGTGAGGCGAAATGGAATCGTGCGCACCCGGCTAAACTCGCCGAGCGACTGTCGCGTTGTCAATGGGCCGGACGTTCGTGTTCGGCGCGCGCGGTCGAGGGTCAGCCCATGCCGCCGCAAAGTGTCAATTTCGGACGCACGGGGAGTTCGGCGACGGCGTCGGTGAGCGGCGCGACCAGCAAGGCGTGCAGGTCTTCCACGGTTTTCTCGAAGCGCGCGAGGCGTTCGTTGGCTGCTTCGGCAACGGCGTGCGGCACCGATCCCTGATCGAGCAGGCCGCGTACGAGCTGGCGCTGTGGCTCGCCGAAATCCGCATCCTGCAAGGCTTCGTCCAGCGCACAGACCAGCGCCGCGAGCCAGCCGGAGTTGGGCGCGCGCAGGGCCAGCAGCAGTTCGTTCGTCGATACCTTCATGTTCGGACCCGATCGTGAGTGGACTCGCCATGAAGTCCACTGCAGATTTGATGCCAGCGTCTGGCGCGACGGCCGGTACGCGGGCATGGGCGCGGCGATCGGTCGCGCCGCGTGATCGCGAAGCTGGATCGCAGCAAGCGCCGCACGCATTCGCACGCCGCTTACAATCGTCTGATGAGTGAAAAATCCCGTGCAGATGTGCTGATCCTCGGCGGCGGCGTGATCGGTCTCGCTTGCGCGCACTACGCGCTCGCGGCCGGACGCAGCGTGACCGTGCTGGAGCAGGGCAGCGCCGGCTGCGGCAGCTCGCACGGCAACTGCGGCACGCTGACGCCGAGCCATGCGACGCCGCTGGCGATGCCCGGCGTGCTCGGCACC
>Ga0247779_1000213_pt1 | contig 43208 bp, 53 predicted proteins | sample UWRJL221509R5_FD_179925 | JGI IMG/M metagenome (GOLD analysis project Ga0247779, IMG submission 179925) | Plant litter microbial communities from Arlington Agricultural Research Station in Wisconsin, United States - UWRJ-L221-509R-5 | ecosystem: Environmental > Terrestrial > Plant litter >...
ATAAGCTCTTTCACCAGCATCACCTTGAGGGATCGAAGAGATTTGAGTCTGGGAAAGGTGATCTCAAAAAAAGCCAAGAGAAGGGAGATCGCCATCCTGGTTATGGTCAACTCGTCTACAGCGCAATCATGTTTAGCAAGTGTGTTCCTTTTCGCCGAGGATTGAAGGCAGGGTGGTATGACGACGAGGTATTTGATAGTAATGCTTTTGGTCTTGATATTGTATTGATATCGATTATCTTTTGCATTAGTTGTCAGAGGGAGATGATGATGAGGATGAAGAGGATGAAGAGGACATATCACTCCCTGACCAAATCTCCCTCAAATCCTTGACTCCTCCCATCCTTATCAACGATAATTTCAATTCGCCTACGGCTTCTAATGAAGACGTATTACCCGTACAACCTCCTAGAACTTTGAAAAGGAAAAGGTTAATCATGGATTATGTCGCTGTCCCTTCCGCACCCTACACCATAACGAATGTTTGTCTAACACGGGCTATTTTTTCGGATCCTCACAATCTCACGGTCACCCAAACAGGACAGAAAAATGCGACTCGCGCAGATCATGAAGTTACGACCACGTCTTTCCAAGTCGATCAACGTCCGGATTCTATGATCAAAGTCCTAGCTACAACTACAAATGAGAGTGACGATCGACAACGTCAAACGACAACAGAAACCAAAAAAGTTTCCCTCGTCGACCTACCAACCAAACGACAAAGTTTAGCTCGTTTACGTTTCAAGAAAAATAAACCCGCGATCAGTTCATCCCCAAATTTAACTGAACATAACAATCAATCTTTAGTTCATACCACACAATCATTAGAAGGAAACAATATTACCCCCGGTCCTTCCTCACATTTACAGCAAGACTCTGTCGTTCATACAGCCCAACCAACAGACGTGATTAACTCCCCTCTTGCTCCTCCTGCCGGTCCTTCGCAATCGCACCAAGACTCGGCTGCTCAAACCACGCCAGCATCTGATTTGGTGACCAAGTCCAATCTGGAGGAAAACCTAAGATCAGCAATGAATCAGAACATGGGAGTAATGATGTCCAGCATGCTTGGCCATATGGGAACGACTCTGGTTAACTTTGCTGTACGGTTTTCATGATTTATCGTAACATAATATATTTTCATACTGAAACAGAAACAGGCAAATTCGTGGCATAATGGACAGGCACCCATGGCACTCCTTCCGCCTGCATTGCCTTCCAATGTGGTCTTTGTTCCGTCTCAAAACAACGCTTCACCCCCCAATGCATTGCCCTGGCATCCGTATCACAGCTATATATCATCTATACCTTCTAATGAACACCACATCTACGTCCACCCATATTGTAATGCACCTCGAGGTCGCAACAGAAGTTTTGTCCGTCCAAGGCCCCCACTTCAATATCAAGGTACGCTTGCCGAACTACTAGTGCATTGTTGACGAAATACCGAAGTAAAAATGTTAGGCCCCAGGTATTATCACAATCCTCAAATGAACGGATATAACTTCAATGGATATCATGGATATCTCCCAGAATATCAACATCAACATCCATCTCAACCAAACCTCTATCATCATAATCCTCCCCCCCCACCTTTCCAACCCCCGACATCTGGTATATCAATTGGACGAGCTGTTGACCCACATCCTCAACTGAGTGATGCTTCTATGGATTCGGTTGACGAACACATACGGTCCGTGGAACAAGGAACGCACCAGCGTGAAAGGCGCCCTATACCTTTGGGAACTTCTGGGGCTTTAATGGATCCACTAATAGGGAGGGATCATCAACATAGCGGCCAAATTGCATCTAGGAATCTTCCCATTCAACAGGCGCGTAACAATGACACTCGTTCTGCACGTAATTTAGGCAGGAATACCAGACTAGACTCGAAGAATAATAGCCCACTTGACAATAATACACGTTCACCGCATCCTGGGAGAGACACTCTGCCGAAAATACGATCTCCAACGAGTCACAGGCAAGGGCGAGGATCTGCAGCAGAGAACCTGCGCCAGCACACTGCAGTACTCAGTGACTCGGGCCAAAACATGTTATCTCGTGTAGGATATCGTCACTCAGGGACTTGCACCGAACCTTCGCAGACAGCAACCTCAGCCGATGACTACATGGATCTGGATATCGCGGGCGCTTCTGAAAATCAACCTTCTACGTCAGTCTTTGATTCATCGATGGATGTCGATCCTGAAGTCACGGATAACTTTGTTAGGAGGGGAGCAACACCGATGGATGATCTTCCCGTTGTTGAACCTGGAGCAACATTTCCAGGTGATAAAACTAGTAATAACCATATTACAGTGGTCGTCCCAGGGATTACAGCATCTGTTGATGGTAGTTCTAGTGAACAAGATTGGGAACTCGAGTATACTTCCGATGAGATTGGCTCTTCTATTATCCCGTTGTCCTCGAAGTCAAGCGCCGCATCTAGTAACCAACAACGCAGTGTCTCTGTGGCTAGTTGCGATAAAGTCAATGGTTCCTCTACCATCATCCCGCCTCCGAACTCAGGAATTCTGCAGCATGACAATCAACAAAATGGCCGTAATATCTCCACGGTTGGTTGCGATAGACCTAATAACTCTTCTGAAAATGGTCCACCTCTAAGATTAGCCCATTCTTCTGTGCAGGAAGACGACCTTGAATCAATGATCAGTCTTGGGGAGGAAGACTCCTAAAAAAAAAAGAGATCGACTTCAGCCTTCATGTGACGCCGGCGTGTTATGCCTCCTTTGCCTGGGTCTTTGCTGGCATCATCCTTAGGTAGTAAACCCAATCCCAGCGATCGTCTTTTCGTCGGTCTGCCTTTTTTTTGTGTTTTGTGAATTTATCTTTTGGGACAATGTAGTATTTTCTATATTTTTATCTTGTGTACATTTTGTTTACTTTGTAACACAGATCTATCCTTGATTTTCAAATGTGTCGGATTGATCATTGTTAACTTGTTATTTGTGCTCATGGGATAATATTTTGAGCAATCATGATGATGTTCGAGCTATTTGTAGGGACATGGTATATAATCATTCAAAATCATATACGGCTGGACATAAAAAAAGAAAAGAATGTTGGTATTATGAATGAGCCTATAAGGGTATCGAGGAAACGGTGAAAGAATGGCAGAGCGTCAATGCAAGGAGGGCTTGAAGTTAGACGTGAATTATTCAGAAAGAGCATCAGGTATACCAAAGACCAAAACCAGAAAGAAAAAACAGAAATGAGGCGAGAGGGCTGGGGAGAGCAATGCTCTTAACACCGGCAAGTAAGAATTCTAAGGAAGGATGATTTTGGCTGGGGTTCTTCCTGTGCTTGATAGTCTTGCGAGACGCCAATATCTCCACCTCTTGCCCGCACATTGCTTATAGCGGCCGGGGCTGCACCAACACTCGACACCATGGGCGATGCACGACCGTATTGCTGCTGCTGTTGCTGTTGGGCTTTATATTGTTCTTGTTGTTGGGCGTATTCGTACCCAGCACCAATTCCAGCGGTAGCATAAGGGTGTTGTTGCTGAGCACTGCCTCGTTGATTGGTCCCGATGGGTATATGGGCCTGCGCTTGTGCAGAATGCGGGGTCAATTGCCCAGGCGTAAGAACAGCAGGCACCTTCCTTTGCTTAGATCCATGTCTAACAAGAGCAGGGGAAGGAGGTACCACATTGCCCGGTTGTGCTTGTGAGCGTCTCCTATCATCACGCTCTTTCCGTCTATCCGCGTATGCATTTTCATTTTGCACTCTGGCGAGCATCTGGCTCTGGCCCTAGAAGAAAAAAAGTTAGTGTAAAACTGAAACTCAAGATTACGATTGTGAATATGAATTGCTAACCACAGATGCTTCCCAACCTTTTCCGTCTAAAAATACAATCAGCTACTCTCAGACAGCGTCTTAACTATATTACTCACCATTGAGGAGATTCCAGTCGAAGATGCCATCGTCGGTATCACCGTTACTTCTCATAACTTTTGTAAAGAGCTCCCTCAAGAAGTCGTAATCTGGTGTTTCCTCGAATCCCAGCTTGCGAACATAGTTGAGGTAAATGCCAAACTCCTCTACAAGGCCGAAAGTTACACGTCAATTTCCTGGGTGCATTAAGCTACTCACCAGGGAATCCTTCACACAGTTCCTTGATCGGCGTAGTCTGCTTCTTTTCTCCGATCTTTTCATATTTCTGCTTGTTGGTGGCGGCCTTCAGGCCTTGCCAAGGCAGGCTCCCTCGTAGGAAGTACATAAATACATGACCGAGCGCCTCAAGATCGTCCCTACGAGATTGCTCTGATACATGCACTGTCAGTAAATATCCGAAGGGATTGAGGCAAATTTTCAGCTCGCCTCGCCCTAGATGTGTATTGATACTCATGTATCGTGCAGTTCCACTAAGACTCTTCCGTTCACGATAAGGAATGTGCTGCTTTGTCTTTGGATCGCGATATTGTTTAGCCATACCAAAGTCGACAACATGGATCACTATCAAATAACTTAGTGATGCTGAATGTGAAAAGATCAGTAAAAAGGACAGACCATTAGCGCCCTTGGTCCCGGGGCGACCTATGAGAAAGTTATCAGGCTTGATATCTCGGTAGATGAGGTTCTTCTCATGGATCGTTTGTACACGAGTAAGCTGGACGTGAACAATCAGGGGGAAGTACTGTGATCCGACAACTCGAAAGTGCCTCACCATCTGTTTCGCAGCCATGCAAACTGTCTTGATCGTGAACTTGCGGCCACACATGTCAAAAAGATCTTCTAAACTGGGCCCCAGGAGGTCGATGACGAGGATGTTGTGAAGACCCTCCTGTCCATAGTGATATATCTGTGGAATTCCGGCTGCGAGCGGCGGTGGGAGCAAGTCAAGTTTAAAGAGAGCAGGGAACCAAAGGAAGAACACTCACGACATCCAGCCAGAATACGATACGAGCGACATTCATCTCTGAGTTGGGGAGCCTCTGCTTTCCTCGGTTCCTAATAGTTTCCCAGGTAAATTTAGTGGGCTTCTCCGTCGACAAAGGAGCAAGCCAACGCACAAACTTGATTGCAACGGTTTGCGAGTTGAGTAGATTTGTGCCTTGCTAGCTTGTCAGTTGGACTGGACAAAGAAGACTAGAGGAAGTAGCAAACCTTCAAAGATGACACCGAAGGAGCCTTCGCCTATCTTCTTGCCAACGCGGTAGTGAACGCCGACGAGATTAGCTGTTGAGGATGGGTGAGAATGTGAAGCCATTATATTGTAACGGAAGTAAGAGGAGGGAAGGGAAATAATAGGGCCTTGCCGGCCTATTACTATTAGTTTGTGCACTGAAGCAGAGGACAAGAGTCAAGTCACGACCGTCCTGTCCAATCCAACTCCGCCCAAAATGGCTTTTATATTCAACCGAGCATTAACTAACTACACTATTTTTGATATTCTCTCAATAACATTTCTCCATCTCATTCCTAAAGCAATTCCCAAAAGCAGGACGCCCAACGTCCATTTCTTCAGCTTCCTTTGCTTCCTTTCTCTGCTCCAGGCTTCTGCGCCTACTCCACGGAAAAGCTCCCACTTGGGATTTCGGCAAAACCACCAGAACAAACTTATGGGTCCGGGAAACGTTGCAATAATCCGAGTCTTGCTATCTCGTCCTGCTTGGTAGTACGACACGCAGTCCGTCCACACCGATGACTGGAGGCGTCCCTGCAGCCACTCATTATATTTGTCCGTGGCGTCATCTGTGATTTCAAACGACTTCGCTTTTCCCTCAATAACTGGTCTGATCAGCTGCATGGCAAGGTTGATCTAATTTCATGCATCAGCATGCATCATGGCTGTGTCTTTTTCACGCGCTTGTGAGACCTACCTGTGCCTCTTCACTGAAAATAACTGACGCATGTCCTGAAGCAACGTTGGGTCCTGTATTAAAGTTTTATCAAAAACTGTCCGCAGCTCGTGGATAACACGCAGGCCTACCTAACAAAACATAAGTGTTGGGGAAACCAGGTATGCATGAACCAAGATAAGCCATCGGCCCGCCTTTGCTTTCGAAGTATTCTTTCAAAGTGACCCCTTTACTACCGCGAACGTTTAACTGGGTAGGCTCCTATCCAGAATGATCAGCAAGATGGTTTCAATAAAAGCGCACAAGAAACCTACTAGGGAGTAACCCGTGCCAAAAATGATTACATCTAGGGGAATTATCTCCGCTGTTTTCAATTTTACGCCATTTTCCACAATTGAATCGATTGTGTCCCATTTCAAGCTAACATTTGGTTGATTCAATGAATCAAGATATCCCGGGTCCACAATGATACGCTTGCAACCAGGAGCTTTTGGTCCAAATTTAAGCAAGGTTCAAAGTGTCACGAATGGGCCAGCGTACCATAATTGGGAACCAGTTTCGCGACTTCACCTTTCGGCGCTTTAGATTTGATGTACATAGTCAGAATCTTTGGCATATTAAGTCAGCACAAAACTAGAAGGCATACTGTTATTCTGGCATACTTTTTTGGCAATCTTAACGAGCAGTTTGTTATCTTTCCGGAAGATCAGGAAACCAATATCGGACTGTGCAGATCATTCGATTAAAGGCCCTATTCGACAAGAAAATGAAGAATTGACACGCACTCTGGCCATGATGGAGTTCCTGTACCATCGTAAAATGAAAGGAACATGGGCGAACATCCACTTAACCCAACCTGGATATCGAATATTTCTCTACACATACCGAATTCGTCAATGTTCTGGCACGGAATGCGAACGAAATATGAAACGCACGCGGGGAACAAACCATTGAGGTGTCCTGCAGAAATTAATGACCTGCACGGAAGGATCCCGCGAGATTTCAGGAATTAACTGCGCACTATACACACAGTGAAGAGGTCAACGTTAATCCAAGAGCGGCTTCTAGACCAGGAGAAAAACATGAAAAAGAAAACATACGCAGAACATCCGTTTCCAATGACGCCTACGCGCTTCTTGCGAAGCACAATATCATGCCTCCATCTTGCTGAATGGAATGATTCGCCCTTGAACGTTTCCAAGCCCTGCAAGTCCTTGGGGTATAAAGGCGCCTGAAATCCACCAATTGCATAGAACAATACTTCTGCCTCTATTTGCTTCTTCTCCCCGGTCTTTGAATTCTGGATATCTACGACATACTGTTGTGCGTCACTGTTCCACTCTGCGTTGAAAACAGTTGTACTGAGCACAGTGTGGCGGACCAAGTCATATTTGTGCCATAGTTCCTCCCAGTAGGCGCGCAACTCGGGTTGTGTAGCATAGTAATTTTCCCATTTAGGATTGAGGTCCGTCGAGAGACTGTACCAGTGAGCAGGCACATCTGAGCCACATCCCTGAAGATTTTGTCAGGGCACGAACATTAACGTAATGCGCAGCGGACTTACAGGATATGTATTATCCTATGCAAATAAAAGTAAACGACATGTTGAGCAGCGAGTAAAAAGAGTCAATTCAGTTAACGCACCCTCCATGTTCCTCCCACGGAATCCGCCTGTTCGTAAATCTACATTACACGGAAATTACACACGGCTCTCCTCATTGGCAAAGAGCAAAAAGAACATACAGTAAAATTGTCGAAATTGAGCTGCCTTTTCAGCGCAATCGCAGCAGAAATACCGGCCAATCTGGAAGTGTTAAAAATTGATGCCGAAAGTTAATTGAAGCGGTAATGTTTAAGCGAGTCGTCGATCACCACATACCCAGCGCCTACGATGACAACTCGCGGCGTGCGTTTTGCATCTACGCCAGACATGGCAAAAGGAGAGAAAAGAGGAGTTTGGAACTAAACCCAAGCGGGTCAGGTTATTATGCAGTTCGCATACAGAACGATTTCCCTTGGTTTTGACAAGCACAAAGCATTTGATTTCCGCAGGGTTTATTCTTATGCACCAATGAAATTCGGCCAATGAACAGGGCACATGATGTTTCTCCCTTGATTGCTACCTCAGCCGCTTGCGTGAGTGTACCATTTTAATGATCAAATCTGTACTCCATTTTGCATCGCAGAGGGGAGAAAAGGAACGAACTCAACATTATCACATAGAGACAATTGCGTGTGTTTCGAAGTATGCAGGAAAAACCAAACAAAGGTATCATAAATTTTGAACACGAAAGGATATTTGGAAAAAATGAGGAGGGATAAAGTACGAGAGGTTACGCAGGGCAAACAACTCAACAGCAATTTGATGTGTTACTATTGGGAAAATCAAAATGGTGTGGGGAAAATGACATCAATAGTTATGCCAAGCTGCATCTTCGAAAGCAATTGGAAATGGACCTGGAGTTCGCGACAATCTGTTCTCGTATCGTACACACAAACCATGCCTTCGCCGATTAAAATAAAAAAGAATAAAGTCACCGGAACTCAAAGCTGGAACTGGTCTGCTCTGGAACATGCAACAGAGACAGCTGTTGATATCTACGTTGAGGTTGTTAGTCATCCACCGCGGTCCAGAATTTAATTGGAGACCCACGGCTCAGAATTCTGATGATAGTAGAAACCACTCATTGTGGCCACGGGAGGATTGATAGGAGCTAGGGAAGGACCACGACGACGAGTACTGGAATCTCGTCGTGTTCTCGACCGTCCGACGCTTTTCCGCCTGGGCTGGGGAAGGGGTCGATCATCATATTCTGGGGTCAAGGGCATTTGAATCGCATCTTCCTCCATAGTGGAATCAAGCGGTGAAGTGGGGACAGGAGGAGGGTTCAGATCGACGCAAACATAGTAGAAACCTATTGCAGGGGACATGCATATTAGCATGCTGTGCATTTTCTGTGAAGCGTAGTGCGCGTATGCGCATATACGTATATATGACCGTGCAATGTAAGACCAGACTTGCCTGCGAAACTTGCACCATTGATATCTTGAACACGGTGGTCGGGTACCAGGAATCTCTCCTTCCATCTCATGAAAATAACTCCACGATCTCGTTCGTCCAAAGTCATATTAGGTTTATGAGCTTCATGCCTTATGTGCTTGAAAGCTGGGAACCGAGACCAGTGAACAAGATCCTCATGTTGCGAAGCTCCCCAGTTTTGTGTAAGGAACCCATACCGGTTGCCAATGATTTCCGCATCGAAGTATGTTGTCAGTTCCGGCCAATCATCAGTCAAGCCCCGTATCCTCAAATAACCGCAAAGTGTAGAAGCAGCGAAGTTAACATCCTAAGTGTCGGAGAGAATGAATGCTCAGCGGACCACTCTCAAAAAAGGAGGCAGATACACACCACAATAGACACATTGACGTCGTAGCTGTTTCTTCCGCTCTTTTGTGTCCCCGTAAAACTGGCACCGGGATAAAGACAATGGTGTGCTCTTGACCGTATGCGCAAACGAGTAACATCCGCTAATGGGTCCGGATAAGACTGACTACCAGTAGCAAATGAGCCTGAAATTGGTCGAGAATGAACGGGGTCAACGGGCTGAATTAATGGAAAGATATGCTGGGGTCGTTGGGAAGCAGGCGGTGCGGTGACTGACAATACAGGCTTCTTGGGGAAAGGTGATGGCGGTGCTGTCTGCAAGGAATGATAAGTATGGGGCGAATCCACTGGATCAAACGTCGGTTGAGGCGGCAGAGTGTCCTGCGAGCGCCTGGAGATGGAAATCTCATGACATGGAGGGTCTTGGTCAATCCTAGCAGTAAGCTGTCGGAGATCCTGTGTAAGCTGAGGACGGTCGCGACAGAGAGAACAGAAGAGAGATATGGGGTCAAGAAGGACAGACTGACAGGAGGAGCAGAGCTTTTCGGTTGGAAGAAGGTACTGTTCTGAAGGCATGGTTGATGAGAGAGAACGACTCTCTCCTCCGCTCTTCACTCCATCTCCGCACGTGCCACACTTGCGACCGGCCCTTTTCTCGCTTTTCACCTTCATTTTCGTTCCTCAATCTCTCTTCTTCTATCCCTCTTTATATCATTCTTATAGACGCCCACATATAACCCAGTTCGTGCCCATTCACTTCACCCCCATCATTCTTTCTCCTCTAACTAGGGGGAGAAACATAAGCGGGATTATAACTTCGGACCTTGTAGTCAAGTGATGTGAGATTATCGTACCTGACTCAAAGCTGTCAATCAACCAAACTTGTCGGTAGGTATGTATCGATAACAAACTCAATTCCAAATAAAATCTAATTCATTCAACTAAAGGACTGTCGTTGAGACATTTCCTTGTCGCTTTCTTTGCTACTGGCCGCATTGAACTCTTAACGTCCTCTTCTCTAATCAGTGTCTTCCTCGGTAACAGTGGTATCTTTATCCGTTTCGGCTATCTTCTCTTGAGCGCCTTTTTCCACGTTCCCCGCTTCTGTCTGTTTGTTTTCGGCACGCAAGATGGTCCGGCCAAGGGTATTTTGGGACGAATAATATTGTGTGTCATCATCAGACATCAGGCGTCAAACGAGAGCGCGCGCTCAATTAAGCGAAGTGGAAGTAGAGCACGTCGTGGCCGTGTTACCATCATATGCGTAAAAGGAGACTTACCAAGAATAAAAGCTACGCTAATTATGGGGGGTCCATCACCAGCCAAACGTTGCTAATTGGCTTCGTGTACGCGTCAAAAACAATGTGAGTATCCTATCAATAGCTCAGGTAGTGACAAGCACTAAGCGCTCGCAGAGGGTTGTGAATGCTCATCAAGATACATGGGGATATCTATATCTTTGCGATGGTCCACGCCATATGAAAGCCAGCAGCGGGTATGTATATACGATACTTTCTTTCGCAGGCTTCATTATTTGCTTGCGATACTGAAGCTCCGTCTGGCGGCCCTTGGCCTCAAGGAAACGTATAACATCGGTCGAGGTGAAGGGAATCTAAAATTTTCGGTCAGCAACATGCAGTTCGACGAGATGACTGTCATGACAGAACTACGTTTCATACCTCCTCCCTAAGCCCGTCTTTCCGGACTCGTCTACAAACGGATTGCTGGAGCTCGCAATACCTGGTCTGGGATGGACCCCTGCTACAGGTGCTAGAGTTCAACCTGGGTTAGCTTTGAGGGAAGGGGCGTTTTGTAGCTCTTGGCCTTATTGTTGGGAATGGTGTGGGGGTCATTTATGAAATCCGAGATACGATCCCATTGGAGGGCCCGGCATTGCTGCGATTCCCGAGAGCTCGATACGACAGTACCTGAGGTGTTGGTAGTGGTTGGAGAGACGAACATCATCTCCCTCCTCTGGCCCATTATCTTCAAGTCTCATTGGAAATATTCTGCAGTCTTATTCTTGCAAGTATGCACTCAGAAATTGGAAGAAGCGAAGACATCTAAGCACACATAGGAAGAAAATAGCGGAAAAAAACACACCGTCTGGTCTAGAAGGATTGAATAGATTAGAGTCTGCGAGTTGGTTGGGTGATATCCCTGTCGCTGCCACAGTTGCTGAAAATGGTAAAACAACAAACGTTTAACGTTCAATACCCATTGAAAACTCTTATCCTTCTTTTTTTCTGAAGTGGTGTGGTACCTTGTCTGAATTGAAAGTTGTGAGTAATAAATCAACCAAACTTGTCAGTAATTACGTATCAATAATAAGCTGAATTTCCAAAAAATCTAAATCATAATACACTATAGCACCAGTATATAATATTACGTAGCAGAGCGTCTCCCACAGTAAAATAATAACTTCATAAGCACCCATGGATTCATGAAGGGACACTATCATTAGACAAAAAAAAACTTTGCGAGACAATCCTGTCTCAAGGGAATTCTTTCATTTTAGACTCTGCCGTAGTTGGCTGCACAGTACCGTCTTCTTCTGTTTCTGTCTTCTCCTGTTCTATCGACCGTCTAGGGGTGTCTTTCTCGGTATCGTCAACAGTGCTATCTTTTTCCGATTCGGCTACCTCCTCCCGAGCGCCCTTTTCCACGTCATCCGCTTCTTTCTGTTTGTCTTCGGCACGCACGATGGTCCGGTGAAGGGTATATTTCCGGACGAATAATACTGTGTGTCATTATCAGATATCAGGGTAAGCATCAGGCGTCAAAAAGAAGACTCACCAAGAATGAAAGCGACACCGAGTATGGGCGTCATCACCAACCAAATGGTGCTAATCGACTTCGCGTACGCGTTAATCAGAGCCGCACGTGTAATAGGGTCCTAATAACAATTCATTTAATGATAGACGCTCGAGGGGGCCAAAATACGCACAGGTATATTTTTCAGTTGGCGCACGTTCTGGCTCAGGGCGGCAGCCGATGTGTCAAGGCCGGGATTGGGTATATGCGAAACTTTCTTTCGCAGGGTCTAATAAAGAGAAATCCATGAGAACCAGTGTTGTGTGAGATAACAGAGAGAAGTACACATACACTGGTATATATGGCTTGGCCGACGGAAATGCCGACTGTGGCACCAATGGTTCTGTCATTTTGGTAAGCTTCTCAAGAAGAATGTCCAAATGAATCATGGCATACCTGATGAATCCAAAGGTTCCGGTACTAGTTGCCATATCCTTTATCGGCATAGCAGCCTGAAGGCCAATAAGAGGCGTCTGTTGAAATTTTTAATCGGATGATCAGTTTTTCCAGGAATAGATGAATATGTCATGACCAAATACTAACCTGGAATAAGCAACCGAGACCGATGGCAGCGATTAATGGAAAGATGACTTTCACAGCGCTAGAAATGGGTATCCATAAGTCCACAATCATTGATCCTCGATAAAAATAAAGGACGCACGTTGATGAATTTGCATCCAACATAATCATCAACCCCATACCAAGGGCAAATACGGGATAAGCGATCCACATCACAATTCGATATTGTCCTGTGCGAGAGACAAGAACACCTGAAACGGCAGAGAAAACTGCGCAGCCGAGCGAGAACGGCAGCATTCTAATATAAGATGGTTAAGTTTATGGAAAGGAAGCTTTAGTAATTTATACACGTACTCGACGCCTGCTTTGGTAGCAGAGGCACCGAGGACCTGGAAATACAGGGGCAGATAATATGCTCCAGAAAAGAACGCTATAGCATGTAAGAAGGTGCTAATTAAAATAAAACTGGTGGTGCGAGTCTAATATCCGCAGTTAATGTCGCTGTTCGATGATTAGAGAAGGTGAACTGTTTACCTTGAAGAGACGGGGAGGGATAATAGGAGAGCGCTTGGTAAAGAGCTCATTGACCCCTCCTAAGACAAGACACACAAATCCAACTACCAGGAATGCTATCGTTTCCTTAGATGACCCTGGAAGCGAAAGTTTACATAAAGGTGTTAAACGTTTTATCGGCAAAATGACACTCACAGGAAATCTCGCTTTCATTGAATCCAAGCAAAACAAGAACGATTCCACCAACTATCAACAACAATCCTACAAAGTCAAAGTCGTTGACGTGTTCCCTGAAGGTCCTTCCGCGATGAGGATTGAGATTCAGGTAAAAGAACAATATCGCTGCTGCAACACCGCCTGTTGGTCTAAAGCAAATCGGGTAAGATGATTTCCCAGAGAGGAAAGGTATACAAAACCGCACAAGTTAATGAAAAAGCACCTGAATGAATCAATGAGCCACTCGCATAGAGAGAAAAAAAGGCAGGATTACTGACCATCTCCATGAAACGTGGTCCGTGAAAACCTAAAAGAACATAAATATAAATGAAATGGACTATCTTGCGACACAAAGTAGACACTTACTCCACCAAGTAATGGACCCACAACACTCGCAATTCCCCAGGTAGCACCAATGAGACCACCGTATTTCCCTCGTCTACAAGAAAGGGAGAGATGAGTAAGGATGCGGGAAATGGATGAAGTGAAACATACTCTCGCAGAGGAACGATATCACTAATTGTAATGTTAACCTTCATGAATAATGAGTCTTCAGCCTTTCAAAAAAATGGAAAAAGACCTTGAAATACTTACCAATTGGATGATTCCGCCGCCTCCGATACCTTGAACTGCTCTTGACACGATCAGCCACGTCTATGAGGAAGATTTGAACTCTGTTCCGCTGGTTTTAACGATTCAAATAAATAAATAAACCCACGATGCTTTGTGCTGCACCACATAGAGCAGATCCAACCTAATGTTCCATGATCAAAACCCACATCCGGTGCAAATGACGAGATAGTACTGACCAGGAATATGACAATGGAAGTGTATAGAATGGGTTTCCTGCCGATGAGGTCGGAGAGCTTGCCGTACAATGGTGACAGTCTGAAATGACACAAAGGATCATAAATTTCCGGATATAACTTTCACATAGAGAGGCAAAAACGCACGCAGCTGAAGCTAACAGGTAAGCTCTGTGGCACTAAGTCAGTACGACGTTAATGGAGTATCATGCACGGGCTGGACGTACGTGCCAACCCAACTGTAATCCTTTCCACCACCGAGTTTACCGACAATTGTTGGTAAGGCAGTCGCGACAATCGTCTGGAATGTTTTGAAGGTCAAAATGCAGCGAAAGACAACGAAAATAAAAAGATGAACGGACCTGGTCAATGGCTGCTAGGAACACGGTACACATGAGACCTGCAAAGACCTTTACATCGAGAGTTAGAGATGAATAGAAAGAGGAGAAAGAAAGTTTGCGATTGCGCACCAAAGTCAAGTTATTTTCTGGAAGGACGTGGGTTTCATCTGTCTTCCAAGAAGCACCAGGGGGAGCTTTAGTCTTTGTGGCCTTATCTGAGGAGGGTTCATCGACTTGTTGAGAGGACATGATGGCGGAAGGAAGGCAGGAGGGGAAAGATAAATATGTAAGCGTAAAATATATATGCCACCTCCCACACCTGTGACTTGAAGGCCTGAAGAGTAGCTGACTGAGAGAGTCCGTGGATCATGTATTTTTTTGGATGGAATGGCATGGGTGCGCAACCGGGAATGTAACTGACAGTTTATGACTTCATAAATGCCGAGATGCCGTCGGCACTCCTTCCGACCTTTTTCCTTGCAATGACACCATTTCTTTCGTTTGCCTTCTTATATAACGAACCAATAACTCTTGTAAATGTTATGAGGATATAACCAGCGCTCTTAACTTGTGTATTTTATTGCAAAACCACATTCCGATGTGATCCCCAATGACGCTCGATGGCGGCGCCCACCCGAGTAATCATCCCACCAATCAAATTTTTATTTACACGGATATGTTGCCACATGAGAGCAACAGGAATTACGCAGTACGGAAAGGAGCTCTCCGGATGAAAGATATATAATGTTTAGCAGGACGATAAAGATCAATGTTATGATGGGCCAGATTAAGGCAGAACAAGTTATAGACAGAGCGAGAATGAAAAGAAACATCAGTGAAAATCGATAGTCACATAAACGGATCCGAGGGTTCGGAAATCGCCAGCGCTCCAAACCTTATCTGACTCAACTTTTCTTTCAACTTTCCCTCTTACCTTCTTCATTCATCTCTCTTTTTCATACTTATAATGGCTGAGCAGCCTACGATCCCCACATTCAAGCTCGTTCTCGGTGCGCGCGTTTGTCTCACGAATAACCCTTTTTGTCCAGTTCCTAACGCGACTTTTCACTCTTTCTGTAATCGATGTTCAAATCGCTCTCATCGCCGTATTTCCATCTTTCCTTTCATTCGCCAATCGTTCTGTTGTCTGCGATCTGTGATGCTGGGATGCAGTTGGCGATGGAGGAACTGGAAAAACCACCTTCGTCAAGGTGAGTCACTTGCATGGTAGTCGTCTTCACAGATCGCATTCTGATCTCTTTCATCTCTCAGCGCCATTTGACTGGTGAATTCGAAAAGAAGTATATTGGTACGCGATATTCCTTATGTCCACATTCCATACTCGCGCTCGGGCCATTTTGACGCGACATGCGGTTTGCAAAAAAATGCTTACTCGGTTTTTTACCAACCAACCACAGCCACCCTCGGTGTCGAAGTTCACCCTCTCCAGTTCAGCACCAACTTTGGTACCATCTGTTTCAATGTCTGGGATACTGCTGGTCAGGAGAAGTTTGGTGGTCTCCGTGATGGATACTACATTCAAGGGCAGTGCGGTATCATCATGTTCGACGTTACCTCCCGTATCACCTACAAAAACGTTCCCAACTGGCATCGTGACCTCGAACGCGTTTGCGAAAACATTCCCATCGTACTTTGCGGAAACAAAGTCGATATCAAGGTCTGAAATCGCCATCGAACCACGCCGATTTGCCGAAACTCATATCTCTTTTCTCTACAGGAGCGTAAAGTCAAGACTGGCTCTGTGACTTTCCACAGGAAGAAGAATCTACAATACTTCGAAATCTCCGCTAAGTCCAACTACAACTTCGAGAAACCCTTCCTGTGGCTGGCACGGAAGCTCGTCGGGTAAATAGACACCCATCTTGAAATCTAGTCAGCTTTTCATTGAAACTATTACTATAGAAACACCAGTCTGGAATTCGTCGCAGCCCCCGCTCTAGCTCCTGCTGAAGTTGCTGTTGACCAAAACTTGATGGCACAGTACGAGCAAGAGTTGAAGAAGGTACAGCATCATGCATTATAACATTTATTTTCAGATTCTAATCCTTCCTGCAGGCTGAGGCTGTCCCCCTTCCCGAAGAAGACGATGATCTCTAAACGAATTTCCATGCTTAACTTTCCGCGCTTTTTTCTTTCTATTCTTTGTGACAACACCGTGTTATGACACTTTTCTTACCGACGTATACGATATATACTCCATTGACCACTAGCAATTGCATTTTCTTTGCACCCTCTCAATTCGTAATCAACTCCCGTCATCAGATATGTAGCCCTTGGAAGATGACAACCTTTTTTTATTTTTTCCTCTTCTGTCCGTAGATGCAGTTACAATTACGAACCGTTTCGAAAAGACATGGATGGTTGATCTGCCGGTCCGTTTTCTTTACCGACCATGATAGTTGGTAACAAAAGTGGCTATGGAAAAATAAGTCCACGAAACGTTTTTCAACGAGTTGTCGCATGGCACATTTCAAGGATCCAGATAACATAATTCAAAAAATCGTGATAGTGATAAGGTTACAGAAAGATCTTTAAGTACCGGCTTTACAAGGAAACGCAACGTTGAGCATGAATTTTTGAAAGTCACTCAGCTTGACCTTCCCAAACTCAATAATCGCAGTCAACTCGTCAATCCCCAGTTTGGACAACGTATCGAAATCATTATCGGTGGCGAACCCAGCATAAACAAGAGCCGGAATGAGCTCCGTCATCCCGAATCCGTCGAGGTACTCTTTTAGCCTGGGAGTTGCGGTGGAAATATCTATAGGAGGGTGCAACTTGCAGGGGACCTGCTCCACATGTATGGCGATTTTGGTGTTCTCGATCTCCCCTAGAGGGACACTACTGATCTCTTGTTCTGATTTCGATGACTGAGGTGATAATTCATCTTTCATGTCCGCGTTCTTGTATTATAAATGATGTCAGCCTTCGATCAGCGATATGAACAGGAGAAAGAACACGCACGAAAATATTCGTATATACCGCCTCCTCTTCTTCCTCAGTGAATTGGGAAGTCGTACCGAAAATGGCTTTCCGACGGTTCATATAAAGCCTTATTGGCCAGTAATCATGGTATCGACCGAATTGAAGCTGTCTCTGCTGCGTTATCTGTTATCTTTGAAATGACCTTGCTGTACGGGACTAATGAATATTGTTAGCACGCACCAATTTGATGACATTTCCAAGATGCTCAATGTTAGGTGCATATGTGAAGAAAAAGGAACGGGAATTGAGGTCCATCCAGCTCTAGAATTCTGATGTTGAGAAGGGGGTCTTTACATGACCTAAACTATGAGTGCCGTTACCAGAATATCGTCGAAAGTCCTATCGTCGTTGTCCAGTTTCATTGCATTCTTCAAGAGAGGACCAAAATCTGTAGTGGAGAGGCCAGAACTGCTTAATTTCCTTTGTATCTCCAAAGATGGCGGTGATATAAAGGGTACGTCCATCGGAGCTCGAGCTGGAATGCTTGGTTTCCTGCTTGTGCTGAACAGTCGATAAAGTTGAAATTTGGTTAACGGACTTATTCCACCCATCTGAAAATTCTGAAAGAGTGTAATCTTTAACCTGTTGTCCATACGAAAGAGAATATCCAGATGTTGATCAAACAGAATCCCGTAGCTTGCCAGGATTTTAATAAACCGATCTTGGCTTACAACCATGCGAAGCTTCGCATGGCATGCAAGATCGGTGGTTACTTGAGCCTCGCAAAAAATGCAAGAGACATACACCCTTCTAATACTATAAATTGAGTCCTCCTGTTCAAGTTTCTGTCCTGCTAAAGACATCGGGGGTTCTGGAACAGGCAACGAAGTTGCTGGAGAAATTACGTGTTGGCTAGGGAAAGATATGCCCAGGGATGTGCTCATCGGCCCTCGACAGGATTCCAATGTCGAACCGGAGCTACAATATATATTATAACGGTCCTTTGTGGAAATGTTTCGGCAACACTCACTTGGTAGACGGTCCCAAGGCAATTGTTGGCTTGTCGTTGATCCTGGTGAAAGAAACTCACTATTTAAGACCACATTCAATAATCAATGCGTATACCATACGATGTCGCTGGCTCGGGAATCTGAATCAATATCACTGTCTTCTATATCGATTACTTTCTTAGGTGAAGTGCATGTCCGGTCTTTCCTTCTGAAACGACTGCTTCTAACATAGCAAAAGTCGTAGTAGAATGCCAGAGGCCAGTATTGATCATATCGAACAAGTTCGGGCTCGACAACAAGCATCTGAAGAATTCTCTCTGTCATCAACGCTGAACCTAGGTGCTAGAAAAGGGGAAGGGACACACGTCTTCTACGAATTGTTCCCATCTTGTGCCTTGCAGATGCGCTGCCTTCTTATTGTTTAATCGCGACATACACATCCTCGCCCAGCGCTTGAAGTCAGAATGATGAGCGCTCGAAGATACAAATAATTTGATAAGTATAATCTCACTTTGAATCGATGAAAGGATTTCTCGGTCAGATGTGTCAACTTCATCGCATCATGGAGTCGGCAGAGTGGTTTATATCTTGTCAAATAGGCTGGCTTCGTGATCTTCATCGGAAAAAGAGCGAAGGAGGGAGAGATAGGTCGCATACCCTATTTATAAGGAAGATACTGACAAGATAGAGAAAGACTTTACAACGGGGCCGATTATGCAGTCATTTAAGATTCAGTTTTATAGGTGGAAATTGGGTGGAAACTCTTTTGGAATTCGCGATCCAAAACGCGTTTACATAGGGTATTAATTAACAGAATCGGTCGCTACACGGGTGAGTTAGCGAGGGTTCAGGACGGTTTTTGTAAGATAACGTACCTCTTCAACTTTGCTCGACGGTCAAGCATAGCCTCTGCCAGACGGCCTTCTTTGCGTGCCTTCTTAAGCTTTATGCCGTTCAGTACGAGTCATTCTAGCTAATAAGTCGTGTAACACACCTCTTTCTTGTCTGCCTCCGATACAACCGAGCGCCCTGCGCCCCAAGCTTGATAGATGCGACTGATGCCAAATATAAGCATCAAGACGATTTGAACAAAAGGGCTGAACATACTTCGTACTCGACTCATCTATTGTGGGCGGTGCAGTTAGACCATCCTTCCTCTTCTTCTCTTCTTCGTATGCTTCTTTCTTGTATTTGTATTGAATTTTAACCCAGAACCTCTCAGCGAAGCCAACCTCTTCACTGTCGCCCCGAAGTTGCAGAGTACCACCCGCTGCCTCGTCCACACTCAAATACTTCTCATAAACATTCATGAATGCGACCATGCCGTCGGGTAGTACAACAGGTGTCCACTCTTCTTGCGGTCCTCGAGCATCTCTGTCGGCAGAAACGAGACCATGTGCATCGCAAGATATGAACTTCCCCTCTCCTGTACCAGTGCGGATATTGATAGTCGGAGAACCAGCCACCCGAGTTATCACCCAGACTTGTGACACGTCGATTGGAGTACGGTCAAGTAGTTTAATTGACTCTATTCCGTCGTCTGGTTTGTCTTTGTCGAGCGCTTGTAGAGCAATCCGATTAGTGGTCGAATTATAATTGATTGAAATTGGAGCAGGGTCGGAAGGATGAACGATGAATGTAGGTCCACGTAGTTCGTTGACTGATTCCGGTAGAACCCATGTTTCTGGATCTTTGTCGTCTAATTTCCGCTTGCTGCTGCTACTGTTGCTTCCAACTCTTTCATCACCGTCATCGCGTTTTCTCTTCTTGATTTTTTCCCCTTTGAATTTGAGCTTCGTCGAGCGAATTTGATCTGCCATTACAATTTTACCTAGATTCTGAGCACAATGAAAAGGAGATTATATGCAGACCAAGCAGAGAGGTGTAATGAATGAATCGAGTCGTTTACTAGAAGTTCTCACTTACAATAGTATGACGTTTAATACATGAGTCACATGACAGAGTAAGATTGACCGTGGGAGCAATATCCCTTAGGCCTCACCAAAAGTACTCCCTCATCGACGCCGCCGACCTCAAGACACCCCCTCCGCCAAAATGAAGTTCAACGCCGGTGCGTATCGTCTCATATGCATCTCCTACGCATATCTAGGGCTTTTCAGGTCAATATGATGGATTTTGGTGGAGAAATGGGCTGGATGGAATCTTGGACTTTGGGATGACGATTAAACTCTGATGAACTGAAGTTCTGACTGTCCTTATTTCTGGGTCTCTAGACGTTTCTTCCTCCCGGCGCAAGTCGCGCAAGGCCCACTTTGCGGCCCCTTCCTCTATCCGCCGTAAGATTATGTCTTCGGCTCTCTCCAAGGAGCTCCGTGCCAAACACAACGTGAGGAGGTCTGACCTCTGACAACAGGGCGTACTCATCAAAATTTGGAATATTTAGACTCGTTCGCTTCCTATCCGCAAAGATGACGAGGTTCGCATTGTCCGAGGGAAATACAAGGGTCGTGAGGGAAAGGTCACCCAGGTTTACCGCAAGAAATGGGTTATCCACGTTGACCGTGTCGCACGCGACAAGTCAAACGGTGCCAGTGCACCCATCGGCATTCACCCCAGCAATGTTGTTATCACCACCATCAAGCTGGACACTGACAGGTGCGCATGTACCTCGTTTTTTGTAGATATTGAAAACTTAACTTATATTCCAGACGGGCGATCTTGGAGAGGAAAGACCGAAAGAACGCCCCAAAGGCTGCTGCTGATGTTGAGATGGTCGACGTATGTTCCTTTTGCCTAGAACATGTCCAAGAATCTTACATTTTACCTAGTAATCTCTCCCAGTACATGTTGCATTTCATGTTATTTCACCTTCACAAAATTCACATGTACTTACGCATACTATTTTCCGCTATGTCATATGTCCATGATCACTCTTTGTCGTATGCAGCAGACCTTTTATATCATTTTTTTAGCGTCAGAAAGTGTAATCCGTTGTATTGAAATTGAATATGGTCGAACACAAGAAGAAAACTCGAATCGTAAAAGGCTATCCTAAAACATTACTAGAAAATAACGTCCTCGTCTTTACTGCTCAAGAGATCGGTGGATACTTGCGTGTCATTGTCATTGTTAAGTGGATGATCAACGGTTGCTGCTTCTGCTTCTGCTTCTTTGAGAGCGGCAGCCTCCAAATTTCTTGCAACTGTATCACGCTTCTTCTTGCCCTGGACTTTCTTCAATCTATAGTGTCATTTAGTAAAACTGTATTCAATCAATCGCAATTGTACGAACCTAAAGAATTCCTCTCGGTCCATTTCATCAAGTTCGCTCATTATATACTTGATTGTGTTCTCCAAGCGAGGCATAACGACGTGCTCAATAGCATTGACTCGACGATTCGTTGCCCGTATGACTTCATCCAGGATGGTAAAGGCTGTCTGCAAGGATGCCAGTTCGACCAATGTTTCAATTGCTTTTGCATAGACCTCCTTCGCCTTCATTATCTGCTGACCACCTCGGCCTAAGCCAGTAAGGTTGAAGTCTGTTATTAAGTGGCATGCGTCATAAGCTCTTATGCGATAGGAGGTAAAGGGCTGCAAACCTGAGCCGGGTACACGATCGACTTCAAACGCAGGAAGAACAACTCCAGACACATTCTCTTGTCTGGCCTTTACTCGGAAAGTGGCTAATTTGGCTTGCTCTTGCACAAGATATGCGATATCTCCAGTCGCATATGTTACTTCAGCCATCGAGAACGAAGCCAATTGCATTACTCTTCCCATCTTTCTCTTTGCCTAAAGCTGAAATGATCAATAAAGCAAACAGCTACACTTCCTCCAACAACTATGTACCTCATCAACCTTTTTGAGGATGGCACGGAATCTAGTCGTCAACGCATCTCGCTTCTTAGCGAGCAGGGAATGTCCTGTTTGAGCTCCTTTCAAACGCAATTTGGTGTTTGTTAGCGCCATGCGCGTAGCAAAAACATTCTCGCGAGCTCCTGCGCCGGACATCGTCGTAGTTGGTGGATTGGGACAAAGTGTCACTAGGGCACGAGAACCCGAACTTCCAGAGTCAGGAATGATATCAGAGCGTCAAGCATTCTTGCATTACGGCTTTGTTGTTAAGTTAAGAGACTGTTCCGCATGGGGGGCATAGCTCAGTTGGGAGAGCAGTAGACTGAAGCAACTAATTGTATTCTAAAGGTCCCGCGTTCGATCCGCGGTGCCCCCATTTCTTTTGCCCTTCCAATTAAGGGATGGATGGACCAGGATTGCTTTTGAACGATGATGTGTATTTCTATGCGTGCTTCAAAGAATCAAAGTTCAAATCTCAACGCGAATAGCATGTAGGAAACCTATTTCTTTTTTACGCAATACCCGTCCGAGAAAGTGGTGAACGAAATGGAGAGTATTCTCAAAGTATCTATATATTATATAAAAGGACGATTGCTCAACTAGGCTATGGAATATTTGCCATAATTTTTTTCAGGATCAAAAACCTAATCACGATGAGAACCATATATAAGTTTGAACCAAGACGCAGATATCATTAAGATACACACCTCCCAACGAGATGCAGGGAATATATGCTTATTTCTCTGATAGTAACTTCTTTCGACAACCTTGCCTGCATGGGACTCGTCCTTTTCTTTAGTAGCATCTGCCAGTAGTCTGACATCGTCGTGAACATCGAAATTGAATAAGGGGCCCGATTTTCCTCGTGCCTTATTCACTATGAAATCGTAGAACGTATAGTGCTTCAAACAAAGTCATTGAACAACTCGTCGTACATATGAGACAGGCGAACTCACATGAGGTATGATCAAATCCTCCTGTATGCGTTCAGGATATCAATTATAACTGACAGGGGTTCCTGACTCACTTTAACATACATCAGATTGTCGACACTTACACCGCGTAGTTCTGGAAATTGAGCACGGCATTTTTCAAGGAAAGAACCTATATCGTCGCCTTTTTTGCACTAAAGGCGAGTGCGTTCAGGCTGTAAATTGTCGATGAAAAGTGTTCATTACTTACGGTTACGCTCTTTCTGTGACCACTGCCATCCCAGTAAGAATACACCACTTCTATCTCTTCCTTCTTTATGATTTCCTGCTTATTGAGCCACTCTAAACGAAGTCGCTCTCTTTCCTTCCTTTCAGCTTCTTCCCTTTCCCTGTCAGGCAAGAAAGATGTGTCAACATTGGGATTCTTCTTCAACCTGCTGCGTTTCAAGACCGGCGCTTCATCGTCCTGATTTCCAGAAAGTCCATCATTCAGGTCGCCATTGGAATCATCATCATTTTCGTCATCCATAGCAAAAGATAGGGTTGCTTTGGCCATTTTCTTGCGCTTCTTTGCCTTTCTTGCGTCGTCTCTGAAGGTTTTCTCAACATCCTATAAGCAATCTGACTTTCGAAAAGAGAGGCACGACTTAAAGAGAAGAAATGGGACATACTTTAAATCATTAGATCGAGCGGCCTCCCGTGCCTTTGCTTCTTCCAACTCCTTTCTCCTCTGCTGGAAGTCCTCTAGGCGAACCAAACCCACAGTGCTGTTCTTCAGCGTTTCCTCCATGGAATCATTCTGACCGACAAAACGATTTGCTGAAGGTCGGGCTTTCTCGGTTTCGTTTATGAGGGTTTGTTTCTGACGTTCATAGTCTTCACGCATTTGGTTTCTTTGCTTAGCGAGGGCATCTTCGCGACGACCTTCAGCTTTATTAGCAGACATTGTGGGTTGGGTTCAACTTCAATGAGTTGCAGCGACAACGGCTTGAGTGGTGGTCGGAGCTTCAATTACCCCCGTGATCGTGACAATCCCTCTCTCGAGTCTCGACCCGAAATTTCAATTTGGGAAAGACCCACTTAGAGGCACAACCAAAGAATGGTCCATATTCTTGGAATCAACCTCCCTGACAACAAATTGGCCAGAGTTAGTGGATTTATCATGGTCATTTTATACTTTTCTAACTTTCTGGACATTAGTATGCGCTGACCTCGATATACGGTATTGGCCATCACACTGCACATCGCCTGTGCGCAAGGCTACAGGTTCACGATAAATGCAAAGTCAAGGACCTGTCACCATTCCAAGTAACTTCACTGGCCTCCTTCCTTTCTTCGCCCGGAACAGCCCCTCCATTACCCAGATACCCTCTTGCTACCCCCGACTACGTTCCCCCTCCAACATCCGTTTCAACCCAAGAATTACAGACGCAATTCCTTGAGAGCTACAGGAAGAAAAAAGTAAAGAACTCGGACCCGTTGAAGAACCTGAAAATCGAATCAGAGTTGAGGAGAGAAATCAGGGAGAATATTGCTCATCAGCGTATGATTGGAAGTTACGTTGGAAGAAGACACGCTATGCATCTTCCGGTCAGAGGACAGAATACTCAAAACAACGCAAAAACCGCGAGGAAGCTCAACAGACTGGACAGGCATTAGACGCGTGGGTCCAGCACTGTTGGTCATTCCCCTCCTTAGAGACGTTATCAGACCTTGTACAGCGTCCACAATACACACTTCTGCGCCTAATATATATGTGAATTTAATTGATCATTAATACCTGGACCTGAAAGGAGAGTTTTCGTGACATCACGCGCCGTATCAAACTACTTGCACCTCAACCACATTGTATTACATTTCACAAACTCAGATCTTGCTCATGGCAACTAGCAATAAACAGTACAAAACTATCGGAGAAGAACTTTGGAAGGGTCGTTCAGAAAAAATTGTAGGAGGTCCAGCTCCCACTACAGACATTGAACTAATGTCTGTAGAATGCAGAGCTGTTCGCCCTCACATATGGTGCTTTAGTCGTGCAACTCATCCAAGACTATGAAGACTACGAAGAAGTTAACAAGCAGCTGGAGAAGATGGGCTATAATATTGGCACCAGACTGATCGAAGATTTCTTAGCCAAGTCAAATCTGGGACGATGCGCTGATTTTAGAGAGGTTGGAGAGGTTGTGGCTAAGGTTGGCGCACTTACCTGCGCATTTTCCTACTTTCTAAATCTCCCCTCATGTCCAGGTTGGATTTAAGTCATTTCTGAACATTTCCCCTATCGTAACACACGGTGCTGCCCAACCTCCTGCATCCCCCAGTCGGCCTACAAGCAACGCATCAATAACACAGGCTGCTGCTGCTGGAGCAACCTTCACTTTAACCCTGGATGAGAACCCTCTTGCAGAATTTGTTGAGCTACCAGACGAAGCGCTCGAAGGTGGTTTATGGTTTAGTAATGTTTTATGTGGTGTTCTACGCGGTGCTCTTGAAATGGTATTTGAAACACTAGTGATCGCAACTTTTATCTACAAACTGACGAGTTGCTTATAGGTCCAACTTCAGGTCCAAGCTGAATTCGTTTCCGACGTTCTACGAGGGGATGACACCACAGAAATTCGCGTCAAACTAGTGAAATATCTGGAAGAAGAGGTTCCAGTAGGCGATGATTAAATTATTTGTAACAAAGGGTTTGTCGTATTTTATCAAAGAATTCTGTAATGATATACTTGGCGTATAAAGCGAGCGATTTGTTTGGTTGTAAGAGTAATCTCTTTCAGCCTTATGTTGAAGCTGGCCATAGTATGTACCATCCTACGCAGGCTATCATACTGCACTGAGCGGCGGCATCAAACCAAAGCGATCGGCCTTACTAAATTAGATCATTTACTTTTCAGTACTTTTCCATCTACTACACCACCACCACAACTCCCTTGCGCGTTGCGTTTTCAGAGCGTTCTTTTCCGCATTTGAATCTAAAAATCCTTATAAGATGTCTAGGCCAGAACTCGTGGCTCCCCCCGAGATAGTACGAACCAGGATCTTTTATAAATCCGAATGAAACTCATTTGTCAAACTTCAAAGTATTATGGCGATATAGAAGCAAAAAAGTACACCCAAAAGCAAGTATAGTGATTTAACATGCATGGGACATTTATTAAACGGAGCATGTTCAGTACGAGGAATCAACAGATACAGGCCGATATGACATATAGAGCCCTGGAGCTGTTAAACCTTCCTCCAGATCAACCTGCCTATCTTCTAGATGTAGGCTGCGGTTCAGGACTGTCCGGCGAAATTCTAGACGAGGAAGGATATATCTGGGCCGGTGTTGATATCGCACCGAGTATGCTGGGTATGTTATCTTATTTTACTTTTAGCATTTCAACCTTTAAAACTTTTTACGATCAAGAGGTTGCCCTTGAACGAGAGGTCGAGGGTGATCTTTTTCTTCAGGACATCGGCCAAGGGTTTGGCTTCCGACCGGGAAGCTTTGACGGTGTTATAAGGTAATGCATTTCTCCATAGTAATTAGTCCGTTATTTTGAAACTTTTCAGTATCTCCGTCATCCAATGGTTGCTTAATGCAGAAACTTCACATCCAACGTCTTCACCGCCCCACCGGTTAAACCGATTTTTTACTACCCTCCATTCAGCTATGCGCAATCCCTCACGAGCCGTCCTACAATTTTACCCCTCATCAGACGACCAGATACAATTGATTACTTCAATAGCCCAAAAAGCTGGCTTTGGAGGAGGAATAGTCGTTGATTACCCAAATTCCAAAAAAGCGAAGAAAGTTTTCTTATGCCTGTTTGTTGGCGGAGGCGGTTCTCAGCAGCTACCACAGGGTTTACAAGGGGAAGAGGAAGAGGACAGTAAAGTTGCATTTGAACGTCGAAGAGAGCGTGAAAGAGCGAGAACAAAGAACGGAAAAAGGAAGAGCGTGAAAGATCGGGATTGGATCCTGAAGAAAAAAGAGGCACGCCTATATATTTTCTCTTACTTTTACATACCTTTTAATATTCTGACGTCCTTCCAGCTCTACCGACGACGTGGTAAAGACGACGTTCCGAACGACTCCAAGTATACTGGCCGGAAGAGACGAGCCATATTCTGACTGCAGCTTGCAGCCAATCGTTTTTTCTTCCATGGATGTTTTCAACCAATCCACATTAGTATTATAGGTGTAGGATATTATATCATCTACGTTGCATAAATAAATCTCGACACTTTGCAACTGCTCCTTGTGCATCATTGCGGATGAAAAATCCTTGTAAAGCAGCCATGCTAACTGACCGTCCGTTATCCATCTCTTCTTGCATGACTCCGCGAAGTGTAGTCGATAACCGTGCTACTTCTTCGTCTGAGACTCCTCGAGGGATATCCTTTCCGCCATAGAACCTCTCGAACAAGATGCAAGCCTGTTCGGGAGTTGCGTCGTCGATCATTTGCATAAGGTCGACTCTGCCAGGCCGAATTAACGCGGGGTCTAAGTTTTCAACATGATTTGTCGTCATAAATATGACGCGCTCCTCCCCAGAAGCAACGCCATCCAGAGCATTCAGAAAGCCAGAGAATGTGACGGACGATTGATACCTATGTCAAGATGGAAGCGTTTGAACACGAGGGTTCCGGTGCAATATTTTAGTGGCTCACCCATCTTCCGAAGTCTGGACTCGTTTGTTAAATGCTGCATCTATGTCTTCAATTAAAACAAAACTTCTCTCCGGAGCGTTGGAAAGTAAATGGAATAGTTTGTCATCAGCGAGACCACGTTCAGAAAGATTGAGCACGCAAATGTCGTATGAGAGCGATCCAGCAAGGGCCTGAATAAAGGAGGTTTTCCCGGATCCAGGTGGTCCATGTAATAGATAACCTCGTCGATAGGGTATACCTTGAATTATTGTAAGCTTAGCGCAAGCAAAGAAAACACAATGCCAAACCTCGATCTGCGTACCACTGCCGTCTGTCCAAGAATGCTTTAATATCGCCCTCAATAGTTTCAGCTACGCCCGGTGCAAGAACGACACTTTTGAGTGGACGTTTGAGACGTGGTTGCCCGAAGGGCCTCCACTCGATACCCCAAGCGGTGTGTATGACAAGCTTGCCTTCATGCCCTTTCATGGCAAGATCCCTAGCTTCAGATAGAAGTTCGGGAAACAATGTCCTGTCTCGAGAAAGAGCTGTCAAAGTAACAGTCTCCCAAGGTGTCCCTGACATTAATTGCATAGATTTTGTTTCCCTTTCGCGCTTGACCTAGAAACGTGTAAGCACTATCACATCGCACGGCTATATATCAGCTTACCTGCATCCATGCGCCCTTGTATTGAAAGTAATGTGTCCCAGGTCCAGCAACAAGCTTGAACATAGCCGAAGAGCTTCCATTCTTTCGCTGTTCAACGGTGGTCTCGACACTGAGTTGATGACTGCGAGTCCATGGTGCTAGTTTCTTTTGTGCCTGAATGGCATTCTGACGCGACATCCATGCCAAAAACCATTCATAAGCTCTGTCTTTGTTGTTTATTTCCAAAGTCACCAGCATCCTTCTTCTAAGCGCGGTCGTTCCAACAACTAAGCCTTTACGCATAATAGTGAGGCCGACACCTAGGGTCTATATGAAATGAACATCCTCAGCTTGAACACAGGTGGATGGTTTATTATCAAACTAACCATTAGACCAAAGCCTGCCTGGAAGTAGGGGCTACGCTTGATCAAAGTCAGGTGTCGCCCATGTTGAGGAGAAATGGTACCCACTTGTCATTGAGAAAGCTTTTGAGAAAGGAAAGGGAGTCGTTATTGAGCAGCTGTCCTACGCCTGGCGATGAGGAAGGATGGGCCAAAGCTGTCACATCTGTCGCAATTGTTTCTGGCTGTACCATCTGCCCAACCTTTGTTTTACTGAAAGGCCGCAGTCCAAGAAAAGAAAGGAAAAGAAAAGGGACCTTCCGGTTAATTATCCTCATTAGGCAACGCCGTTCAGGGTCTGCCTGCTGTTTTCCTTCAAGCGCGCTTCTTTTTTCTCTCCCTCTCTTCCTTGCTTTCCTGCACTCATGAGGGACCCTTCCATCATCGCAAATGCTTTCTCGACCCTTGGCCTCGAACAGGTGATTTTTTCTCTTCCTATACGCCACTCATATGACTGACCCGCTTTGTGCATACAGGACGCGTCTCTCGAGGTTGTGAAAACCACGTACAAGCAGGTCTTTGCGTTTGCCACGTTCCAGTAGTAACGTACTCAACGTAATCATAGATAGCCCTTCGGACACATCCCGACAAAAATCCCGACAATCCTGGTGCCACTGAAGAATTCCAACGCGTGAGCGAGGCATATAGCGTGTTGGTGAAACATCTCGATTCGTCAAAGGGCTCGTCTAGCCGTCGTGCACCTCACCCTTTTTTCAACTTTGGTGGAGGCGACGACTCTGATGATGATTATTACGACTCTGATGATTTTGACTTTTACGACTCTGATGATTCTGAAGATGAGGGCATGGACTTTTACTTGTAAGCACAACCAGTCGCTATACAAAAAAGCATTTTCACGTATTCTCAGGTGGCTTTTCGAACAAATGATGGCCAACCGTGCATACTATGGCCGTCCTCATAGACATGACAACCGTGAGTTATCCGCATAATATGAGATCTACAGGCGCTAAAACTTAGCCAGATCGCCCGACTCGGCATCCAAGGCACCAAACGCCGGAAGAATATCAAGAGCAATTGCGTCGTACCCGTGAGCAACAACTTGCTGCTCAAGAGAGAAGGAAGCAGGAAGCGATTGCACGCAAGGAAAGAGTTGCCAAGGAAAGGGAACGAGGTCAGTCTCATTATAACTACAAAAAGATTTATTGTTCTTGATGAACATGCAGAACGACTGGAGGCGGAAGAACGTCAAAAAAAGAAAGTGGAAGAAAAGAAAGCCCGAGCAGAGGCTTCTCGCAAGTCCTCTGAAGAGCGAGCAAAGGCGATAATGCGCAAAGCTCAAGAAACGAGATCTTCCGTTTTCGTTGCTGCTCGTAAAGGTGAATCGAAGAAAGTCAAAAGGGGCATCTGGGAAGAAAGTGTCGATCCAACTGGAGGAGAAGTCAAAAGCGGTTGCGAGCAATTTATTAAACATTTACCGACAGATCCTCAGGAAGCACTGCTGCACATCGCAGCTAAAAATGGTGATGTACAATTGGTTCAATGGCTTGATTCACATAGTATGTATGCGTTTTCTTTGAGATAAATGTTACGCTCTAACTTTGAACTTTAGGTGCCGATCCAGAAGAGCGCAATTCACATGGCTTGACAGCTTTCCACATAGCGTTGAAGCGAGGTTATCTCGCGATTGTGAACCACTTTTTGGAAACCTACCCTCCGAAGGATCAAGATTCCAAAGCTATCTACGATTGTCCGGATGGTTTCAGCTTGCTCGAACTAGCTTTGGAATCTCGTGAACCGGAGCTTGTCTGGACAATTCTCGAAAAGAAAATGGCGACACTTTCCGAAATGAATAAATCGTGGACTTGGGTAACGTCGGATAAGGGATCAGCTGCTTTGAGAGGCCCGAACCCTACACCATCTCAGTTGGAGAAAATCCAGGACATCACACAATTGCTCATAAGATACGGAGGTTTTTCTTTGCCGGGAACTGCACAGGCTTCCACAAGAGCCCCCTCAAGTCCACCAAGCCCTGTCAAGGATGGACCGAGGCCTGACCAAGGGTCCACTCCAACCAACCCTCAGCCAACGAAGAATCACGCATCACACAAACAGTACAACCATCGTGGTAGAGGTCGTGGCAGAGGACGAGGTCGGGCCCCGCAAAATGCACGTCCTGCCCATTGATTTCATACTGAAGTTTGCTTTTAATTGCCTGTGAATACCTCTCCATCCACAAACTTTCAACATCTTTCGTCACGCACGCACGCACCCCTTGCAGTATCTCCTTTTTGTATGCATTGTTTCATAGTCAGTTCACTGTTCAAACGTTCATCCATCACTTCGTGTATACTTTTCATTACGCCCATAACTTTCCATCATCAATTATCGCTCAAATTCCCAGCTGTCCATTTTCGCATTCTTCCTACATAATAATATTTACATTACTGGTTGTCATTTAAATAACTACTTGTAATTTTATGATGCATGTTCTTGATACAGAGTCCTCGCTTTCTGTCAATTGAAATTATTTGCAAAAAAAATTCTATTCTTCCTTTAATACCGGAATGGCCGGGCCGCCCACCTCTTCAGGGCATTGCAGGGTCAACAAACACAAACAACTTGGTTCTCCAAATCCTTTAACGTCAATACTCGACGAAGCGACATTATTCTTTAAGATGGGACGGTTAGCGGAAATGCAAAGAAAGCTATTAGAGGTGTGTAAACCCTTAAGTCTGTGCTTAATATCCGTCTAACGCGTCGAAATAGCAAATGATGGGCCCTGAAGCTATGGGTGTTGCCAACGCCAACCTTGTATGGTCAGACGAAAAGGTCTGCAGGAACTTTTTGTGTGGAACATGCCCACATGCGCTCTTTACGAATACGGTGAGTTTTCATGCACACTGATCACTTGGTACACGTTGTTGAATGATATTATCAGAAAATGGACCTCGGTGCTTGTCCTAAATCACATACCGAACGTCTCAAAACCGAGTATCTCGCTGCCAAAGAAGCGAATCCGAACGACCCTATATTCAACCGTTTTCAGATGGAGTACGAGGCTAATATCTTCGCTTTCGTCGACGAGTGTGATCGAAGGATTCGCGCAGCGCACCGCCGTCTAGAAAAGACGCCCGAGGAGAATGCCAAAACGACGAACCTTGTACGTCCAAGTTGTGCTTATAATTTCAAATTTGGCTTACCTTCTACTAGATGCGTGAAATTGCAGAAATCGAGCTTGCAATTCAGGGCGGCACGGAGAAGATTGAAACATTAGGTCAGACTATAAGTTGTGGCGTCCCTCCGCTTACTCATGCATTTTCAGGCGAGCAAGGAAAGGTTGATGAATCTATGCGTGAGATGGCGGCTATTGAGGCACTAAAGAGTGAAAAGGCCGACAAAGAAGTGTGTATTTTTCTTTTCATGACAAAATGTCTGCCATTTTAGTGTCTAACCCTTCACTTTTCTACCAGCGTGAGTTACAGCAACTTACGGACACCTCGGGAGCCTCGGGACATCAGAAGCTACGCGTCTGCGATGTTTGTGGCGCATACCTGTCTGTCCTCGACTCTGACCGTCGTCTTGCGGACCATTTCGGTGGTAAAGTGAGTCAACTGGGGTTCTGGCGCGTTATGTCACACTGACACGCTTTAGATGCATTTGGGTTACCACGAGCTACGAAAAATGCTTGCAACATTCAAGGAAGAAAGAGAAAAGCGAAAGATGCAACCTCCAAGCTCTGCGCCAGGTGGCCCACCTTCAGGCCCACCACGATCTGGCAGTGATTTCCGCTCTTCGCGCGGCGGTGACGATTATCGTGAACGCAGCGATCGAGATCGAGGTTACGACCGAGCGAGATACGAGTAAGTACTTGGAAAACGTGTATAATATTCACACACACTGATCCGAGACGTACCCTGCAGCGACAGACGGAGGGGGGACCGAGAGCGCTCAAGAAGTCCGGGGAGACGAAGGTTCTGAGGAGTAGAATTAAGATTTAGGAATAGGATTTTGTCGGATCAGAGACACTGCCTCTGGGATATGTTGAATTTGAATGAATGTGATGTAGAAAAAGCAAGTCAGATGTTCACTGAGTATCGATGTGAAATCGATAGAACTGACTGACTGACCGACCGTGTGACATATGTGACGACATGGCTTGTACCAACGGACCTTGCCATTGAAAGGATCTGCAAATCTACTACCTCTACCACCACCACACGTGCCACTCTAACAGCCACTGTTTCTCTCGATATTTAAACGCCCTCCTTCCTGCCTTTCCACCAGTTCCACTGGGATGGATATCATGGTCAACTACGACCAGGAATCGTCTCTTGGTCAGATGGACACTACACCCATCCCCCAAGTAGACATTATCCCTACTTTTCTTCCACCAGATCTCGTAAATTCAGCTTCCTTGCTTCCTCAGGATTCTGAACTGGCCTTTCTGTCAGAGCAACCCTCTGCCGAACTCCCTGCACCATTTTCTTCAGCGATGCATTTGTCTATGTCTGATATCACTATGCCTGACTTCATGAATGTCCAAATGGACGCCATGGATCCTCCTATGATGCATCCGGAGTATCTCTCAGACATGATACCAGTTACTGCTCCTTTTCCGATGGTTCCAGCCTCGGATAAGCTCGACCTTTCCCCCGACGCACGAAACTTGTCAGTATCTCCTCCGCAGTCTCAAATTCCTTCTCCTTCTACTCTCGGAACATCCTCTGTATATACGCCTAGCGCTCTACCATCTCTTGACTCTGCTCTTGATACAGGTAGTACCCCAGGCAGTCGCAGTAGGGCAAATACTTCGCTCTCTCCTCCGTCCTTTCCAGCATTATCACCGAGCAATCCCCTTAATGGTCCCGAATTCGCTATCAACAACAGCACGAGTAGTTTGGGAGAGTCAGTCTCTCAGCAACAGCCTCAGACTTTGATCGGGAAAATGCTGAAAGAGTAAGTCGTGTCCTCCCGATTATATTATCTTAATTTACAGAAAGTATCCATGTACCTTAGCATCGCAATTACTGCTATTGACGCCGGAGATGCATTTGAAAATTGCCATCGCGCAGAACAGACAACGAAAGTTAGTGAACTTAGGGATCGTATTATCCAGGTCCTAGATATGCTTGGGAACATGTCTGTCCAAGAAGTCCCAACCAGCGCCATTCCTGAAGTTCCGTCTATGCCACCACCTTCCGCAACTGTTGTACCGTTACCTGTGGAGGCCTCTCTCATTGATACGACGGGTCATCTGCTGGTGTCTGACCAGTCTCGAAAGCGGTGCGCCTCCGAACTCGAGGAACATCGAACAGTCAAAGCTCTGAAAAGGGAACCTCAAGACGACTTGCCATTGACCATGAGCATTCAAGAAGTTACTCCTATTCCCTCGTCAGGCATGTCCTATAATTTACCAACAATCACTCCTATTACTTTCCCTGTCATTCAACCATCCCAGCCTCCTCTTGCCCCTGCTTCCACCTCTCGACCACCGAGTCCTTCTTTTGCCATCCCGAATTCCTTTAATGCACTCAAACAGCAAACACCAGTCACCGCCGCTTTCCCTGCATTTCTGCCCACGACTTCAATACCTCCACAGGCTCATACATCGTCTTCTGTGCCTCTGTCTAATCCAGTTGCTGCTTCTCCCTTTCCAACGTTACATTCTTCTTGGTCGGATTCGGTTGTCCCCACAAGGCACCATCATTCCCTTTCCGCTGGATCTGTACCCGTACCTCATACAGGATTGTCCCTGTCTCAAACTGCCGCAGTCCATCCAAATGTAGCTTTCCCACCGGGTCCTTCCCCGCCAGCGCTGGCCCAAGCGCCCATCGTCCCCTCTAACGGTGTGGTATCTTCAATAAGCCATCCCGTAGGCAGAATGTACCGATCGGGTTCTACCAGTGGTCTGAACTTCCGAAATATATATGCTCAACCATATGGCGATGCAGCGTCAGCATCCCGATACGCTCCCAAGGCTTCAGGATCGTCAGGAAAGAGCGGTCAGTCAAGTTGGTACATGGGCTCCGAACCAGTAAATTCGTCCAAAAGGATTTCACATTCAAGTTCAACATCTCATGCATCACCCCCGAGTGATGACGAAGATGATGATGACTCTTCCGATTCCGAGGAAGAATCTGCTGGCAAGCTCACAAATAACCACGCTGTAAGATAAACGCGTGTTTTTTCCTCGCTGACATTAGTTGATAATCTGTGACATCAGGCTTTCGGAGAAAGACACACACCATCATCTGCGTCAGATCTGCCGGCAGAGTACTACGCTGATGTTGACAGAATATTTTTCGAATTTCTAAACAAACTATGCTCCAACTGTGAGCCTCTTTTTCAGTCTGCGGGATTTAAACTCATAGCAATAATCACTCCCAGTGGATGCAACTGATTCGAAAGGCGAGCAAATCCATCAGACACTAATGCCTAAAAAAATGCAGCGTCTCGATGAATCTCCCGATTTCCGTCCCTTCAAATTCCGGATTCAGGCCTTTACAAATTCATTCATGGATGAAGTATGTTTTAAATTATCTCACCGGAAATTGTTTACTGACCTGATCTGTCTTACCAGCTGGCAAAACAGGGGTATCCTGAAGACAAGATTCCCATGAAGAAGGTCGGTCTTTCAATATACAATCATCTTCACATAATATATGCAAACATCGATTCGATGGACAGGCTCGAAACTATCTTTGGCGTCAGCACTACATCCAACGTTTCAACGAAGACGGCAAAAAAGCCAAATCCAAAGGCAATCACATATGGATTGTCGAAGCAAGAAAGGCCGGGGAAGGTCAATGGGATTTCCGGCCTTTCCACAAAAAGCTGGCAGGCAATCCGCCTAATGTCGCTTATTGCGGGTTGCTGTGGTCTTGGAAACCTCATATATGGCATCCACAATTTTCCTTCAAGAAAACTCCTGTAACATTTAGCTCGCCAACTCTCCCTTCCTGGCTCTCATGGAAAAATGGGGAACTGTCCGGCACACCTCCGCCCGATGCACAAGACTGCACTATCACTGTCATCGCCAAGGTCAGTTACTCTATTTCTCAAGGGTCTAGACTAATTGTAAGATGCCTGTTTCTTTAGTTTCCCTTTGATAATCAGGACGACCATGTAGCGCACACCTTCACCATTAGCATCGCACCCCCATCGGCATTGGATAGCAATGGGTCTTATTCCCGTTCACGGCGTCCTTCTTTGGTGGATGAACCTCCCAAAAGAAGCACGAGCGACTCGGCCCTTTTTACGATCCCCCATCGGTATGTCCCAGAAATTGCTGTGCATACCAACATATTAAGTGAATTCTGTTAGGATGAATCCGCGAATGTCTCGCAAAGACGATACGCGTGTAATCCAAGTTTTACAAAAGGTCGCACAACGTGTTACGGACGAAGCAGCGTCGCAGATTGTCTCTGATTCTCCCGGTGAAGGTGAACTACAAGACCTTGTGAAGCAGAAGCACGTTCTTGATTCTACGGTCAGTGCTTATGGTGAAGCTATCGCAGGCCAAAGCCACGGAGTTTCTCGGCGCCTTGCTGTTGCTGCTCAACATGTGGTCCTTCAAGCTGCAAAGACCGTTATAGCGGATCGTACCAATGCCAGCGGCGGACTTCCTGTCCCTCAAAAGGAGACAGTGGCAATGCAAAGTGTTTCCGTCAGTGAATTGACGGACAAGACTCAAGATGCTATTGCCAAGGCTGTCAAAATGAACGGCCCTGCAACAAATGAAGTTGATATCATTGTTGCGGCTACATCTATACTCAAATCTCAGACAGCCAGTATCGATACTCCTCCTGGAGTTCTTCTACCTCCTACTCGTGGCTCTCCATCAACCACGATTCCATCTAGACTGACATCCACATTTCCTATATCTAACCTTTCACCTCTCCCTGAATACACTTAAGTTGCCAATGGCACTTTTTCCTCTTTGGGTTTATTGTTACATTCTATAACTAAACTCTTATGTTCTTGTTATTGGGCTCCATGGGACATTTGCTCTTTTACATTAAAGAGATCTTTTTTCTTTCTTTCTTCTCTGTTTGGTCGTTCCGTAGACAGTGGCAGGGATCCGCGATGCTTTTGTTTGACGCGATACATTTATTGTCATTCAACTTTGGGGTATGTTTTTGGGTTTCTGGACTTCGAAGGTTTTTTTTGTTTCTGTAATATTGGTCTTTCATGCCAAAACTGTATTCCATCTTTCTGCAACCAAATCCATTGCTAAGACTATTCCAAACATTCTAAAACGAAGGAAATTAAGCTATTGTTCTCCACGAATGTGAGATGTGCTGAGACCTTCTTCGGCAAAAGTATGATCAAGTCAACCACCTTGAAGGCCATTGGCGTTTATAAACAACCTTTTTGGACAAGTCTGAGAGCATCGTACAATATTGGATACAAAGGCTCCCCTGCTGGATATTTAGTAACGTAAAACTATACTCTGCTGTTTTTCGTTCACATTCTACATTAATGCTGGCGAATGTTTTGCGATAACTGGAATACAGATAGGATCCAACTTCACGCGTACGAGTCAGTGGGTAGATGATTAGCCTTATCTGATAGTGGGAAGCCAACGAGTATTGACTGCTTTCTATTATATTCCATTCGATTATACGAGGATTGTATTGCAAATCTCACAACGCAAATAATCGGGCTGGTTTATATACGTGCAGGCGGAGCATGCCTTCTCGTGGGGAATTTTTGCCGCCGGCAATGGCGTTCGTTCAGATGAACTCGACCACGGAGAGTCTGTAGAACCCAGCAATGTTCCTCCGAAACCCGCTTCTATTCGTTTCTGTTTTTTTACCTGCTTGTCGTCGGAGTCTGAATCTATTTCCAGAATTTCGTTGACTTCTTTCATATCAATAACATCATTTACGAGTATTTGTAGACTTGCTGCTGTTGCTTGGTTGTCTTGAAGTTCGTGTCCCTGGTAGAATAAACGCTGGCATATTGTTGGCACGTTAAATTCCTTGCTCGCCTTGGCGATACATAAAGCCATTTAGAACGCATTAGAGATTACGCCATTGACTGGACGTACCATGATCTTGATATCTTTCACTGTTGTCTCCTTCGATATCGTTATTTTCCTTCGTTCTCCGTGTTCTTTCATTTTTCGGAGACGTCTAGACTGGCGTGCCCCATTAACACGAGAATAAGTTCGCATGGGCTTATCTTGCATGTTGTCACTTTCGGAATTCTTCGATGCGGGCCCTCCTAGTCGAATGAAAATATCTGCTGACTCCCATTCGCGTTTGCTTATCGGGAATAAGTTACAGACGACGTAATAGCAAAATACTACTTACCTTCTAGTGCGACAGTCATTACACACAGCAGTATTATGATCATACTCCTTCTTGTCCTGTCTTGGACGTCTGGTCAACTCGAGTAAAGGCGAGGCAGTATATCTAAAATGCAATCAGGGAAGTCAAGTAAAATCGTATTAGGAAAGCTCACATTGACTGTATAGTATCCCAATCACTCATTTTGATAACAGTTATAATGGAATCCAAGTCGCTAGGGCAATTTGGATCGAATAAAAGGAGGCCGTGTTGACAGATAAACTGGTTATTATCCACGCCTTCCGGTCTTAAATTATCGAAAGGACTATTGACCCATCGCTTCCAATCCCTTACGAATTGGGTGGGCAATACCGCACAATGATCCATATCAGAATCATCAGTCCATGAGTCTAAGGATGATTGCGATATAAATCTTAGTCGCGCCTGTGCAAACAATTTTAGCACAAATATGTTCCTATAGAAAGCAACACAAAAAAACACCTTCTCATCTTCCGCCCTCCTTCGGATCTCTTTTTTATCCTCTTTAGAAATGTGTACCTCAGCATTGCATATAGAACACATCTCGGTGTTGGTCGATGGAGGATTCCAGTCTGGAAACAAAATTTGTAACAATCCCACAGCCTATATATACAGCAGAGACGATCAGTAGGAGGAATAAAAACGCAACAGCTGTATTATACTTCAGATGTTATTTTCTTACGGCCAGTTGTCTGAAGAGTTAGTCCGCTGTGCTCACAGAGAACATCACTGTAAAATTCTTCGGAGTCGGGTGCTGGGTCATCTCGTGAGAAGACATGCATGCGAGGTTTGACCAGCTTCCAATCTGACAACGAGATCGTTGAACTCGAGGTACGCATCGATATATATACAGGATTTCAAGGCTTACCTTTGAACCACTTCTTTGAGATCCAATAACCAACTTCATCTTCTTCGCATGTGCAAATCCCATCGAATGTCCTTGTATACATCGGATGTTCGTATTCGTATAATTTTTCTCCGAGAAATATTTCAATTTAAAGACAATAACAGGAGAAGATTTGAAGTACCTCGGAACAGCGAAGCTATACATACATCACAAGGGTCTGACATTTTCAGGATGGGTTCAAATGTGCAACCTGTGTTAAGGATCATGCTGAAACTATCCTGGACGATTTCATCAGCGCTCAAAGTGTAATATGTCGTGTACAACGAAGGGCGGACCTGACTTAAGCACTTCATATCTTGCGCCTTTAATGGGTCGAGGCGTCCGTGCTCGCAAACAATTTCCGACGATGGTATAACCAGGGGATTTGTATTTGCAGGTGAGCCTGATGGTATCATTTCCGCGTTTGAAGTAGTTGGATTACTGTCTCTCAAACTTGCCATGATGCATTTGTGGGATAGCCAATCTTCTAATGCTTGTCGACTGATGACAACAGACTCTTGCTGGTTACAACATCAGCAATCAAAAACTGAGTTTAACAAGCCATCGACGCACATTAGCATTACGGGATGTCCAGGTTGAATAGACCTCTTTGACTCTGTGACGCAGATGTTCTAGCTTCCCTTCAATTTCTGTACTCCTATAATTCAATTGAAGTGCTTGAACATTTCTGTATCTAAAATATCCCACTTACCTTTCCAGAAACGCTTGACATGCGTCGTCGTGAGCTTGATTCATATTTAAAATGATTTCCCTTGCTCGTAGAGGAGGCCGAGGAACCTCCAGGGAGACCATTCTGGGTGGCGTAATTTTATTGGTATTCGTGATAGATTCCCTTGGTGGTTTTCGCGCATATATCAACATATATGCATCTTTAGACGTTATCATGCTACTTTCGTGAAATTTAATGTTCATGGTAGCCATAATAGAGCGCTTACTTGTTTTTTTCTGACGATTTTGAATGTATCGAGGCAAAAATAGGTTTGTTGACCTTAGGAATTCTGAAAAGATCGTCGTTAGCCTTAGGACTTAATAAATAGGCAATGGCATGAAGTGGCCTACTCCACAACTTCGTCGTCACTATCGTCGATTCTTCTCCTTTTTCTTGCATTGGCTCGGTTTTGGCGCACTTCAGATGAATTAGGCCTGAATCACACAAGATATGTAAGTATGATAAAATGATGACAAAGAAAGTGAAGTTTACTGCTCATCATCATCATGGAATATCTCGGTGATTGGTTTCCTTGGACGGACTTTATCGCCCAGTGTCTTGATCTTCGTGACCATCTCGTCGTTAAATTGGAACCAAGCTCCGTATCTGACATGTATTGAGACGGCTGAAATCTGGGCAGCTAATAATCGGTTGAAGAACTTACTCTATGTCGTATACTTGAGCCTCATAATGGCCATGGTACGCACTTGCGCCTTTGTGCAGAAGAATTCCGCGCAATTCATACAGCTCATCTTCTGGATATTGAGATGCATCAGTCCCTTGGTTGGTCATTGGTCCGATGAATTTTTTCATGTTGAGCGTAAGCGGGAATGACATCGAATGCTTTGATTTTTTCCTTTCCATTGTAGAGATGTCGTATACGAAACGAAGCAGTGATAGGTGTAAGACAGGTGGAAGCTGTCGCAGCTCTGTGTGACGTGTTGCCTCTTGTAAGCTTTGACAACAAGAGCAAAAATATCTAGAAAGAAGCGGTCGGTACCAATGTGTGTACGAGGCTTATGGTTATACAAACTTGTTATCCCCAGTAAGTGTCTCGGGTGCCAATGAAGCGGCGAGACGATCTTCAAGTGTGCTATTTTTCTGCAGAACTAGGTTGAGCAAGTGAAAACACACATGGCACTAAATCATACCTCTATGCTCAGTTCTATTTCCAAGAAGTCAGAGGACCTTTCGGAGCGATTCTTGCAGGTATGGCAGGTCGTGCCATAGACTTGGCTACCTTGAAACTATAATTATGTCAGGAGAATTCAGTCACAATGGAGTTGTATTCACTTGGTCTTTGATTAGTGATTGCACGGCAGAGCTCGTTTGCTTTTTGAATTCCGTATCGAGATGAGACATGAAGAGCTTCGAGAATCTGGATAAACAGGATCGGTAACTATACATGCCTTTGTTCATGACACAGAGGACGTACTCTTGAGCATCTTGCTGTTCCGTAGTGCGGAGCTGAAGGCTTTCGACCAGCTTCTCTGGGTTGAAAGAAGATGTATTGCCCTCTTGAAGAGCAGAAAATGTGACTTGTAGTTGGAATATAGGAGAGTCCTAGAACATATAAATTATAGAAAAAAAAGTTTTTATATGCATCTCAAGGCACACTTACTTTATATTTCGCTTCTGATACCTCATTCGGGGGAACACAACCAAATACACCCGCTCTAAAGGCCAAATCACGGTACCACACCTATAGGATAATATTTACTTCAGCAAAAAAATGACGAGGTGTCTGGATGTTTAATGATTACCTGGAGAGAAGCGTTTGCGTAGCAAGTAGCACCGAGATTCTATCGAGTTATCGACTTGTCAACAGCTTTAACAATCATAATGTTTTTGCATTCATCACCTTTAACCCAACAGGCAAGTTGGGTTCACGAGAAAGTGTATTAGGATCTCTCCCCAGCAATCTATTTTTGAATACCATGTCCTTGATAGTATCTGTCTCATCCGTTGTATGAGTAGTTCATAGATGCAGGGTTGCATTACGCACCTTCTTCCCATTTATCCTGTCCCAGGTAGTTGAGACAGAATGGATTTACGCGACATTCTTTTTTGGAGCAAGCGGGCTCTTCATCTTCGTCTGAGATAACAATGATATCGTCTCGAAGTTCTCCATTCACAGTGGAAAGGAAAGGAGCAGAAATGGATTTTGTGTTTGAAGACCGAGAGTATTTATTGATACATAACGCGTTGTTGTTCCTCTGAGAAAGATTGCAAGTTGATTTGCGGTGTTCCAAGGTTATGTCTTCGGCGCACTTGACCTCAGAGCCTACCCATCCCCAAGGCGCATTGGCAGATGAAGGCCGTTTATCTTTACAAACACCGTTTCCCTGAACAAGCGATATTCTTTTCCGCTTTGGTGGCATTTATCAGAGGGAGCCTGCAGGTCTAGAAGAAAGGAGAAAGGAGAAAGAAAAGAGAGAAAAGACCACTTGGGGCGCTTGTACGGTGTATGGTGTTGAGCCAAGTCCCCGGCCCTTCATGAGCTTAAAGACGCGATCACAAATAGACCCATTTAGTTAAGCGAGAAATATTTTCCCACATTTCTGTAGTTGCATCCATCGTCACTGACTTACGTCGAGGCACATCCTAGCTCATCCCCCGTTTACATTGACTACTTATCACCATCCACTGTCCTGATTCCTTATTACACACACACCTTTACGAGGAGTTCAAAATGGACAATTCAACCGTCCAAGCGCCGGACGTTCCAGAACCATCGAGGGTGAAAAAGATTGTGCTCAAGCTAAGACAACTGGTACGGCCCAGTGGAAACGTACACGAGAAACGGTTACGAAGGAAGATGAAATTAGTGGATCTAATAACGCGTCGTTTAACTTTTATCAAGTGCGTTTACTCTGTATAATAGACGAACTTCAGAACGTAATTGGCGCGCCAGGACTACGTTATTTGTAGTGGGATATCTATGGATGCTTTTAATACCTACACCACAACTGGGTAGAGGGACGTATATCGATGAAAATGCACTCCAACCGGGCCAGGTATAATCTATCTCTCTACCCTGTATCTAACCATTAAAAACAAATGCCATTATCTAGGTTAATACTCAGTGGAATTGGGGTGATGTGCATGTTGCGGATGTATTCCTCGAACAACTTGAAAAAATACGCGACGCAAACTATACGAGTGAGCAGTGAGGATAACGGTCAATAGTTAATTTTGACACCCCGCTGATGCATGCGTCTAGGCGAGCCGCATGGTTCAGGGAGCAGTTTAGCAAACAAGGAATAGCTTCATCCACCCAGAACTATCACTTCGAAACGAGCACAGCGGTATGTTGTGTGTGATTCCTCGCTGTGTCATATTCTCATATTGTCACAGAATGTGACAGGAACAAACGCATATGCCGTCATATCCTCTCCGCGCAACTCTGGTGCTGAAGCAATGGTCATCAGTGCCCCTTGGTTAAGCAGGATAGATGAGGGAGCTGGAACCATAAACATTCGTGGAA
>Ga0247779_1000214_pt1 | contig 43112 bp, 30 predicted proteins | sample UWRJL221509R5_FD_179925 | JGI IMG/M metagenome (GOLD analysis project Ga0247779, IMG submission 179925) | Plant litter microbial communities from Arlington Agricultural Research Station in Wisconsin, United States - UWRJ-L221-509R-5 | ecosystem: Environmental > Terrestrial > Plant litter >...
GAGATGCTCAGAGTGTATATCACAATTCGCAGCGTTAATCCTACGAAATCTGAACAAGTGGTAAAGAGAAAAGGGTCTGTGATGATGCGGCAAAATTTGACTTGCGTAATCTGCTGACAAATACCTTGAATTTACATCGGGTGCCGAAATTCATAATCTACGGCATGAAACAAACAAGCATGCTAAGTTAGATTTTGAAGCTGGCGGGTCCCTGTTGCCATATTCTCCGCATCCCCATCAAGTGCTATTCACCTTTCGGGGATATAATAACTCGGATATCTCGACAATCACACAAAACTTTGCCGACAATGTGTGGCGCGTGCGCTCGCATACGTAGGCTTGAAAACGCCTCGCGTGCTGAGCTGTGATGTATACCGAGTGCTAGGAAGAAGATTTCACACTTCCTTCAATTGTATAATTCTATTAAAGGAAAGATAGTGAACTCTCATAGCAGAAATATAAGTAAAACCTATGTAGCAAGTAATGTACATGGATGGATTTAAAGCAAGGACCGAGAAACAAGTTTAAGAATAAATAAAAAGGAGCGGCAGGTATAGAAAGTTGTTCACAACCACTGTTTATAGAAAGAGGAGTTTTTTTTTAAAAAAAAGTTCAGAATGATACAGCATATACAACAAATTCCACAACATCCTACATGACATGTCATTCTGTCACTTCCTGGGAAAGTAGGAAGACACTCGCCACAAAGACGTACATATTCTACAGAAAAAGAAATCAATACATCAAGCAGAAACACAGAAGACGAATGAAAAGAAGGGGCTTTAATGGATGGATCCGCTCATCCTCGAATCTGTGCGGTTTGATTCTCTACATCCGGAGGCTGGCTTCTGGTCAAGCTGAATCCCCTCAAAAATCCAGGGCGTAATGCCCCGCCCAATAAGCCGCCACTGCGCACTTCAGTCGTGCCATTGCCATCGTGGACAGCGTGGACAGGTGCGGGAACAGTAGGAAGGCCTTCATCTTCTGTGCCAGATTCTCCTTCCTTAGTCTCGGCAACAGGAGGAGAAGAGGTCGTAAGGCGCAGCAAAGAAGTATATGCTAAAAATGTTATCAGTTCAGGACCACAAAAAAAAGAAGAGTGGACACGAACGTTGACGGCAAACAGGACAGAACCAGCCTTTGGCTTTTCGCTTCCGTCGTGCGGGGGCAGGGTTGGTGATAGCCGGATTAGGAGCAGCAGTAGTTCCGGGCACTGTTGTTCCAGGCGCGACAGTACCGGTCTCGTCGCCGCCTGCAGCAGGTTCTGTAGCTTGTGTAATGTTCCCGCCAGCACCGAACTCAACCATGTTCAGAGCACATTCTTTGCAGGCAACTAGATGACGACAAGGGAGGAGAACAACCTCCCGAGGAGAAGAGAGGCAGAGGAGACATTCCGATTGAGGTTCTTCTTCCTCTGGAGCAAAAGTTACCGTTGGTTGTACACTTTCGTCAGGGGGATACGTGTGGGTAGTTGCCGGCGGAGGGGCAGTAGGGACAGGGGTCGTGTGCGTTGACGATGTCAAGCCAAAGATCTCATGTAAATGGAACGTATGCGGGCCAATCTAAAGATACATCCACGTTCAGAAAGAAAGAGATAAAAATGAACAGAAAAATCTCACAGTTGCTTCTCGTTTGACGACTTTGACTACCCAAGGCCTATTATCTTCTGCAGTTTCGCCGTCGGTTGTTGCTTCGGTGGACTTCTGACCAAATCGGACGATATGCAGATACGTAGTCTGTTCATTTGGAGACGCCAGCTCGGTGCCCTGTTCGTCCAGTGCAGCCAATCTGATCGTGACTTTCACGCCTTCTTCGGCATCATCTTTTCCGTCTTTAGATTTCCCATCCTGTGTTGCAGGGTCGGCATCCATGACAGCCAATGCAGGTCCAGAGATACTCCGGTTCTGAGATCGTTTGCGAAAGTGGAAGTGTGTGAATCGACGTCGTTGATTGTTTCGGCCTGGTGCTGAGTTACTGTCTGCAGCAGTTGTTGCAGTAGGGAGCTCTCCGGGATTTGATGTATCAGCATTTAAAGTTGCCGGTAAATGATCTTCAACAGGAGGAGGATTTGAGTGCTCGAATCGACCGAGTTCAAGAAGTGCGCCCTCCTCCAGCTTCAGATGATTTCCAAACCCACCATCGACCACGGATTCAAACACGAGAAGTTTAGAGAGTTGGTTGGAAGAGGTAGGTGGGGCATCTGGGTGCGATTTTGGAAGATGTACGTGAACATATATCCCACACTTTGGGGCGTCACAATCGTATTCGAATTCAAGACCATGATGATGCTGATCAGCTGCATGCGTACCCGTTGAATCTTCTTGAACAGAAGTTAATGGTGACAGACGAAGAGTGGGCCGTTTGAGGTTGACAAGGGCTTGAAGGGTCGTAGTTGGTTGAGAAGGCTGATATGGAAATAGTCAGAAAAAGTAGACTTTCGTCAAGCCTGGAAAATGCGCAGAGAATCATGCTGGGTATAGCTGGGCTATATACCCTGTGTCAGAGAAACAGAAATCTCACCTCTTTGCTCTTCTGTACCCATGCACTGACAATTTCCGGCGTCAGCTCGTCCGTAACGACCTTCTTTTCGTTGGAAAGGGTCCAGGAAGGCCCGTTGGAGACTGGCCCAATGCTCGGTCCAAAAAGTGGATCACTGGATTTCTTGTCTTTGTTTGTACCAGCTGTTGTCTCTGCCTGGGATCCCTGAGGTTGCTGAGCCATCGCTGGTGGTGTCTGTGGAACAGTGTGTCTGTTGCGAGCCCAAGCAGCGTACTGCTGAGAATCTGGGAGAACGGACAGGTTAAGAGAGCTGCGGAACAGAAAAAGATAACGAAAACTGACACCAAGTGGCTATACTCATCTCAGGAGGAGAAGGAAGGAAGGAAAGAAAGATGGGGCCGACTGTGGGAGCATCGGCGCTGCATTGCTGAGACAGCTTACGCGAGACTTAAATCACCTGCCTAAATAGGAACTCATGTCCTGACTGCGCACATATTCTTAGTCTTGATGTTTTGAGGCAAGGATGGGTATGCATATGACAACTTAAAATACTTCAAAAAGGCATGAAACACGCATGAAGGCATGTTGCTTAATTTCATGTGTCATAAGAGAAGAAAGAGATACGAAAGCGTGTACAGAGAAAGGATTTATGCGATCAATGAAACAACACCGCCGGCCTGCTTGATCTTGGCCCTACAGTAATTGGATAAGTATATGCTGGTTGCTTGGAAAAAAATTATACGTACTCTGCCTTCGCGGAAACGAAGCGTGCTTTTACGATGAAGGGAAGTTTTGGCAGACTGTAACAAAATAAGACGAAATCAAAGTAAAACTATCAGAATTGACGCACAGTCCGTTGCCTAACACCTTTCCGTATCCAAACTTCAGGGTGTCGATGACCGGAACAACGTCAGAGTTTTCAGTCAATCCCTTCTTTTGCTCAGCGGGCACAAGACTCCACAGTTTGTCGACGTTGATAATGGGGCGCCAGTACTGGTTGCGCGTGAGGTGGAAGTGGCGCATACCAACTTTACCGAAGTAACCAGGATGATATTTATCGAAGTTGGTTCTATAACATAATGTTCATGAGTCCCAAAAATTCTTTTCGTGACCTGAGGAAACCCTGAGCAAAACGCACCGGTGGTGATGTTGACCACCAGCAAGACCGCGACCTCCTGGATGCTTGCGGTGCTTCCCTACTCGTCCGTGACCGGCCGAAACGTGGCCGCGGTGTTTGCGCGTCTTCGAGAACCGGGAAGGCATTGTTTTCTAGAGGTGAAGAGAGGACAGAGCCAATCAGTCGTCCGTCGTGAAATTTCCAAAGAGTCCAAGTCCTAGAATCGCCATCCAAAGCACTCCAAATCCATCCAACCCAGATCTCCAGCTTTTCGCTCCAAACAACATGGATTCGATACCTCTAGACCTCTAAAATGCAATGGCGACGTAAACAGACAGAGATTCGGCAGGGATTACTGACCTTGAGGAAGGGTGACGGTTTGGTGTGCCTTTCAGACGACGTCCTTGGAATCAGCCAACGATTGATCGCCACAAAACAAACAGTACCAAACACAGCTCACGCACGAAATTTGTTCTCCTTGTTCTTCCCCGCTTCGTGTGTTATACCCATCAATTGTAAGTTTCTTTTTCTTATCTTTTTCTGAAGTGATGTTGTATATTTATTGTCGGTGAATCATACACATAATGATCGCAACCTTTGACGCTGATCTTCTCTTTTCATTCTTTATAATGGATGACATTGTGACTGACGCCCTTGTCTCCAGGTATTTCTCTGTGCTTTCTGGTATTTAAGCGCCATCTTTTTTTCTTTGGACGTCAATAGGCTAGTCTACGTGATTTTACGCGACATACTGCTATATCCATCCTGTATTTACGCGCCCACACAGAACTGAACATATATCAGCATCGTCACTCTAAACTTTATCCATCATGAACGCACCTGCTCGTCACGAAAGTTATGTCCTCGATGATGGCGAGAAGCCGTACGTCTACTTTGATGACTCTAGTTCTCATCGCGTTGAATCCCATCACAATTCCTCAGCGTCGAGTTAACAGAAGACACCAAGATCCCCAACGCTGCGACCATCAAAATAGTCAAGCAAGACCATACACTAGGAAATATGTTACGCGCGTACGTTATTCATTCTAGAAACTCTAAAACACCACAGGGTTCATTCTAACGGGCATCCTTCATGTGCTTACTCCATCTGCATGACTACACAGTCAACTACTTTCCATGCCACAAATTCTCTTCGCCGGATACAAAGTTCCACACCCTCTCCACCCTTACTTCATCATCAAGATCCAAACCGACGGAACGATAACACCACAAGCCATCCTCGAACAGGCATGCACTAAGCTAATCGGCACCATGTCCTCACTCGAAACTAAATTCAAACGAGAATTCTCATACAAGGATGTCGAAGGCACCGTCGGCGGAGCCGCTGCTGCCCCCGGAGAAGACCCTTACGGCACGAACACTGGAACTGGCGGTGGTGCATGGGGACGAGGCCGGGATTATCTAGATTTCTAGAAGACAAATCGAGCTTCGCAGTCCTACTCGGGTCCTTTCTCTCTCTCCATTTTGTCTCGACTCCATTGAGCCAACAATTATACTTTTTATTAAAATATTTTGTAACTATAGCACTCCATGTACATAATAATACTTCTTTGATAATACCCTCCGGGACTGCGCCCTACGGTTGCGGCTTCAGTATCTATAAACCAATGTGCTCCCCAATACATTTGTTTGTTAATACATATGATTGCTATCAACGCTCTAACCTGGACAGGAAGTGATATGCAAATCATTGTAACTTTCTCGGAATATAGAGCAATTAGAATTAGATGATCAATGTATTCCATAAAATGATATTACTTCCGTTTCGCCATGTGCTTTAGGCGCCGTTTTTCTTTTTCCTCTATCATCGCTCTTTTCTTCACCTGTGTCTGACTGATATTACTCTCGTCAACTTCTTCCTGATCCGTTATAGCCAAATAATCATCTATACACCGCTCCATTTTGTCCTGTATAACCGATGCAGGATCAAAACCTTCCGGCGTATCTTCTGGCGTTAATTCCCATTGAAAGTCAAAGCCCCATGCTTGGATTCGCGTATTGCTGTCGCTTTGACTGAGAGTCGCATCCGCTGACCCTCCGGGACCTAATTCTAGTGGCAAAGATGCAGACAACAGTCCGCCTTCCTCACGCCACCATCTAACGAAATAAACAGCAGCGCGAGAGAGATCTACCTCGGCACCACGTTTAATCATTCCCATACGCTTGGCAAGGAGCGTCAAAAACTCCTCCAAGTCGTGCGTTGGAGGTGTCCCTGACGGAAGCAACTGTAAATAGGCTGGCGCTGATACATCGAATCAACATTCATGTGTTGGTCAGTTTGATAGATACCATCCGTCCATCCATCCAATTCAAAAAGGAAGACACCGCGAATTCAGTAAGCAAAGAAAGGGGATAAAAGACAAACAAGCAGACGATTAGAATGCGATGAAGGAACTGCGCCATCAGCAGACTCACAGACGGGATTGAGAATGTTAAGCCTGTACAAGAGATATGCAGCCAACGCTTCCATGTCGTACAGTCCTTCTTTGATGCCCGCTTTTGGATTGCATGAAACAGTTCTTATCAGCATTACTAATGATCATGGTTATTGGGGGAAGAGAAATGGCTGTTACGTACCAATAAGGGCGAGCTTTACTCCTCTCTCGGCGCCCTCCGTTCCTCTCCCAAGGAAAGGTAACATAACACCGGGTGTGTCATATGCATAAACCAAGGGATCTAAACATAATTTCAGCCTGGTAGAAAGTGCCTGTGTCATCCCCGGATTAGCGGAAGTTTGGAAAGCCTTTGGTGTCCCTATGATCCCATAAAAAGCCTATGAGACAAATTGAAAAAAGGAGAACGAAGCGGATACACACGGCCTTTAATTCCCATATTTCGCAGAGCATTCAGTAATGTCGATTTTCCAACATTGGGCATGCCTATAACCAATACGTTCAGCTCCATGGCATGAGGATACCCCTTGGCTATATCTATATAAAGATGGTAGATAAAGATGACGCAGTCAGATTCATGATAGTTTAAGATCAGCAAGGATAATTCGCTGGGTGGTAAATAGTGACATACTTACAAGAATCTCGCTGAGATTACGAATATCCCGCGGCCGCTGCCACGAAGCAAAGAGCAGCTGTTGATGTGGGTACTTCTTGGCCATTGCTTTACGAAAAGGCTGCAGTTAGGGGAAATAATGTTAACCTTGAACATTTTTAAAGACGTGAGTTAAGTAAAACTTGCCTCCATGCCCCATTCAGGAACCAGGTCGCGCTTGTTTAACACAACAATGTGCTCACAGGCTTCAACAGCAAAGAAACGTCTCGCCGGGTTGTTCGGATCCCATCCACGTTCAAGCCTCCACTTTTTCAACGCTCCTACGCAGGTAAAGAATGAGATTTTTAGTATTGATAGCCGAAGTGGAAATGAAAGTCAGGTTGCAGGAAAGAGTTCGATGGCTCAGACAAGGTGCCGGAAATTGGGAACCATGCGCCTATCTTCTGGATTTTCCTATTTCAGGATATGAAAGAAGTGCAAGCCAGACGACGCAATGGATATGCAGGACTCATTCTCCGATGCACACGCATGGAACTAGTTAACTAACACACCTTCCAGAGTCCTGTTTATACTCGTGAGAGGAAGTCGCGAGTCTCTGATTTCGAGAACGACGTTGGTCTTTTTGAGCAAGGCAGGCAGCATCCGCGTAAACTTCATCATGTGTCCAGGGAACCATGATGGAGCAATAGGGAGAACCGGTAATTGCGGAAATACCATTCCGAGAGACTGATACTAGAGCAAGAAACAAAGCAGTATCTGTATGACGCGCAGAGATGCCTGGTGGTTGGCTACGTGTAGCACAGAAGTCGCTTGGAAAACCCCCCAAGTCCGTTGAAACAAGGCGTCGAGCGTGAATGCCGTGATATATGAAGCAGTTTCCTGGGTTTCGAGCAGAGGTCCAGAGCTAATAAACTCTGATATCCGCAATGCTCAAGTAAGAGCTAAGAAGATAGAGTTGGCAAGTAAATAGCAGACTCAAAGACTAAAGTCGTTTACAAACTATGTTTATCCTTATTAGTTTTTAACGCCTTAGCCTTGGCTTACTCTTTTTTGGGATAATAAAGTTTAGCCGATCACAAGCCGATCACTATAACATTCAATACGTACCGAGTGATGCTCAGCTCAGCCTAAAGGCAGTACATGAATTACAGCTCACGTCTGGGATATATGACAAGGATGAGACAAATGATGTTTAAGAGCACTAGGAACGCGATGACAAGCTATCGCGTTCATTACATGACTTACTGCCTGCTAGTACTATGGGTAGTCGTATACAAAATAGCTTCACACCATTCCCTACATTAACGAGATGAAAAAAAATCCAGCGAAGATAAAAGAGTGTAAAAGAACTAAACGGAGGACATATGGGATTAAATCACTGATCATCTACAGAAACTAGCATACTGAATGTGGGAAAAATATATCTTTCGAGAAAATTGATTTACGAATGACACATACACCAAAAAGCGCGAGAACGAGAAAAAGATAGAAGAAATCTTAAAAAGAGAAAGTCGGGATACTCTGTATAACTATCGCAAGCATTTTCAACAGAGTCACAGCTTATCGAGAAAAGAGGAACCGAATTGGAATGGATATATTCGGGGATATGCTCCGTCCAGACTGTGGGCGACGACGACGACGACAGAATTTGACAAATGTCCGAGAACCTAGGCCGATAGTCTCCAGGGATGGAGAGAAACTCTTTGACGAAGTATCAGTTGGATTGAACCGTTGGATGGCCTTCGGTGCTGCTCACGTTTATACCCATCCCTGATTACCAATGCTGATGGCGTCGAAGTTTTTACCACTCCTCGTACGTCGATCCTGCAGCAAGACAGCAGAATCCAGGTTTATCAGTTTATTGGAAGGAGGAGGAGAGCCTTCCACCCAGCCCTTCCAGCCTTTCTTGGTTGCAATACGTTTTTTTCTCTGTCGTGGTGGAGCACTCGCTGATTCGTTATTAGGTTGGGAGGATAACGTTTCATCATCGGCTGGAGTATGTGGTCTTTTCGAAGAAGTTCTAGATGTGCTTGAAGATATAGACGGGCCTGGTGTTGATGCTGGAGTAGAGGCGAGACGGCGTGGAGAGAGGGTAGGCGACGGACTGACGGAGACTGAGACCGACCGTTGCATGCTGGGAATAAGAATTGTGGGCCGGGCACCCCAGAAGGATGACACGGTTGGTTTATTTGCTGGAGGTATTTTCACGAGTGAACTCGAACTGGCTATATTCCCAGAAACAGTGGCCTTTCGCGCAGCCTCGTCCATGAGCTCGCGCTGCGCGCGTTCAGCCTTGAGCCTTTTCTTCTCCTGTTTCCTCCGCTCCTTTCGTTCCTGCTTCCTCTTCAGTCTATCCTGCTCATCACCCTCGACTTCCTTGTAGGGGCCCACGCCATTGAGCAAACTGGTCAGAACGTCCCTCTGTGGACGAGGATCGAAAGCCCCGGCCATGACTGCGGTCGCACTTCGTCTGCAACGTTTTGGATTGAGATAAGACATATTGTTGGGAGTAAAAAGGACGGCCATGGTAAGGGACAGGCGCTGGGGATTTATAGAGGAGGAGAACGGCGGTGGAGCAGCAGTCGTGGTTTGGAAGCAATTGGCTTGTTGTACTTTTACGGCATTAAACGAAAGCATCAACAAACAGTGAATCTGACAGCACGTGCTTCCAAGACTAATCTCATCAGATCTATCTCCTTGCAGTGTTGCATTCCTCAAAGCGCGTTCTATCTTTCCATTTCATGTTCCCATGGCCATATATATCTATTCTCCCCGGGTCATTCTATTCAACACTCATCCACGGCTCAGCGCCCGTCCATCTTCACACTGTTGTAATTTGGGATACCCGCAAGTCACCTGTCCGACTTGAGAAAACATCCATTTATAAAACAAATGAGGCTTCTTGGTCCCGGTACTTTCCCGCTCCCTCTACCATTCGCGCGGTCTCCTGCCGCAGGCCGTATACAATCATCCTCCTAATATACCGATAATCATCTGTTGGCCTCGGACCTGCCACGGGATGATCAGTGGTATGTTGCAGGTAATACGTGGTATGATATTCCGGACACATGCAGGGGCGTCATTCCATTCAATAGATACAACACTCTGAAATATCTAGTTTCACTTCCATAAAATAGCCAACACAATGGAAACTGCCTTATCTTTATCATCCTATCTGTGCTTGAAATCCAAATACAGCGCTAAGAGTTTCCGCCCTTTTTGGCTATGAAGTACTTGCCTTACAGATTCCCTTTTTTGACATAGGAATGACTCGAAATTAGTACAAGCGTATCAATTGACATCAGATTATGTTCCAAATGGAATTGTTGATGTAAAGGTATTGTTCGCCACTCATGCGGACAGCCTCTCTATTTCTTAAAAATCGAATAACAATCAGACAGGGATCTAAGAATAATACAAGAAAATGTTGACCCATCTATTAACCCATCAAAGAGACTGGCTCCTCTCCAAGCCACCTGCTGAACCCTATTCGGCGAAGAAAATTCTGGAAAGACATTTTAAAAAAGGGTGACTCGGGGAAATAATGACACGGTGATCAAGGAACTTTCTAGATTTTGATGGATTGGCGCTCAGAGCACAAATTCTAACGCACACAACATACACTAGCTCTCGCCAAAAAATTGCGGAGAATGTTTAAACAGTTTGATAGGGTACGCTGATTCTGTGCCCATAGAACACTCATTAGTATGGCTTGGCATCTGAGTCAAAGAGTACAATATCTCGGTAGGAAATAAAAAGACCACGATTAATGGGGATCAATGCTACCTTGTATTTAGCGTAAAGGAATTTTTCAGAAAAACAAAGAAAGTCGTGTAATAAATATATGTCGCACACAGCAAATTTACAGCTTCAAAAATGCGGACTCTTAGTGTTCTTATCAGCCTCGTTTCGTACACGATGTAGTGCCTGATGAGCTGTGCACGCTGCGGCGGTGTGTGCCTCCACGCGCTAAGCGCTCTCCTTTAAACCACAACTTACAGACCCCGGGTCTTATCCAACGCGCGCTTGCCTACACCCTGCCCTTATATATACCCTAATATTTCATTTGACGGCATTTAGCTTAATATTTCTGAGAGTCCGTAAATCGGGTCATTCGCTGTCGGCAAATTTCGTACGAAAGAAAATTTATGATTTGTCCTTTCACACCTTTTTCTCATCGCGTATATATTTAACCGTCTCGTGCCGTGTGTAGGTATATATTCTCTATTTTACAAACAAACTAAACTGAAGACAGAATTGCACGCCGGTTTATCGATCTTATTGGCGGATTACGCCTTCAATTCCACAGCTCTCACACCCCCTCGGAGCTAAAGCGACGAAGATGGAGTATTCGCTCCCTGTTCCAAATCTGTATAATTTTGTCCCAAATTTCACAGGGAGTCACAATAACGTCCCCCAAATATCCAGAGTATCCCCAGATTCTAATATCGGCGTGTTCGGATGGACTATAAACTGATAAATCCCCATTTTATCTCTCTATGATGGTTGCCTTTCTAAGTGACACTAGTGACCGTGCGGCGGCACGCTGTTACTAGCAAACTTTAATGGTGAACTCCGGGCATCCCGTCATTGGTATGTACGTGAGCGGGGACCAGTGACTTTCCATCATATATCGCAGTTTATACGTCACCTAGCTCTCCGTCCTCTCGAACTCGTATCGAGAGCTGGTCTCGCTTGATTTGGCAGAAGTACGAAAAAAAAAAGCTGTGCCTTCTTTCCCTTAATAGGCTGTGGGATAATCATGACCTGAGCCCCCTACCCTTATTGCATCGATAGGGCCGTCAGCCCAGTCACAATCTGATATCACTGGTGGAACTAACATAATGCGGCCATGAGGTCTGCCATGATATGATTCCTGTTGACTGGATGATTGATGACTATTTTTCCTGCTAGATTCATTAGCAAGATCCATTGTATCCCATTGTCTGGATAACAAGAAATGCACGTACCGTCTCTCAATGATTTATGGGTGAGCTCCGTACATTCTCTATCTTAGCTCTGGATTGTAATGACTCTATGCGCCATAAATTAGACTGACGTAGGGTCCACTGAGAAAGCATAGCTCGTAATTTTCACCATCATGTTATAAGGCTGCGGACTAACACGGACGACTATAGGGACATGTAGCGCGAAGCAAATTCCTCTACTTATCAAGTCCAGAGACTACTTAAGACTGTTTCGCATGCATACGCCACACTTTATATATGTGTATTGACTCTAAATTATCGCTCAGCAACCACAATTAAATACCTAAAATATTCTCCAAGAACAATGGCTGAAAAAACGGCTTCTCTTTCATATTTTCGTCTAAAACCTTGCTATACTTGAGCATCCATTATCTGATAGACAGGTACGACTTTTTAAAGGCCTTAATTTCAAGTGTTCGTATCCATATGCACACATCCATGTCTTCGGGAAGATGGTAGTCATTTTGTTACACCACATCTGCCACTTTGTCTTGTAAAAAATAATGGAGGAGCTCCAATTTAGGGCGACTAGAATCAGTAATATTAATACTCGCTAACGACCTCTGTTCCAGCTTCCCCGCTTTATATGAGTTATGTACGCAGTGTACGGACAATTCACCCTTCCCCTGTATCGCTGTATCCTAATTGGGCAATTTTAGATCCCGTGGCGTCAACTGTGTGTCACTAAACCTTCTCGAGCAAACAGCGCTACACCGGCCCGCTCAAGCCGCCTGCGAAACCGATGGGCGGAGACAATAGGCAGAAGTAAGGAAGATCAGTCTTCGTCACCCAAGAATGCTTCAAACCTCGGGGATGAACAGGTCTTTATAATAAAGTGCCAATATAATACAATAAATCTTATTTTCTTCTAGTGTCAAGTACGACAGGCATTTCAAAAGCAGACATCTGTTTGAATAGCACATAGTTGTATCATCACTCATAAGAGGCCATGGCGCGTCCCGAGATATATTGTTGCCCAGATGAATTTAGAGAGAGCCGAATTGCTCCTATTTCTAGCCGATGACCATTCTCTGATGCTCTGGGTATGGTGTTGTAGGGATGGCTGGGCTGAAGCAGGGATACGAGGTCCCGACATCGCCGTATTCTTCTTTGAGTCTCCTCCAAACAGTTCTAAAAGTAGTCATCGAACCCTTCTCGTGTACCAAGGCAATGATACATTGACAGCCTGGAGGCAGGTCCAGCTTTGCTTGACCCGTAAAACCGGGTACAGGCGTACTATTCGATGCTGTACGACCCAGTAACAGGCTAGCTCGAGGCCGAGTAAAATTGGCGCTGGTAGGAGTGGTAGCCTGACTTGCATTAGGGGAAGGCGCGGCGAGGAAATAAGTATCTTCTTCGATGGTAGGCGACAAGACAGAAGACGTTTCCGAGTGCGTAGGTTTAGATCTAAATTCCACTCGGAAACGAACATTTTTCAAAGCAATTCCAGAAGACTGGTCAACGAGAGGCTGCTCAATTCGACAATAGAGACTCAGAGTATCGGGATCCGGGTGGTGAGAATCGCCAGAGGAGTTCGAAAGCAGTATACCAAAGTTGCAAAGAAGCAGCATGACGTTTGATCGTGTTCGATTAATGTCATCACCGGAGTACAGAAGGCCACCGTGACCGTTCGACTGCTTCCAGTTAAATAAATTGGAGAACCAACCTTTGAATTCGCCGACAACGGGGGAGGCTAGTATACGCCCTGCGCTAGAAGGCGGAGGCGGGTGTACAGGGGAAGAAAGAGCGATAGGGGAGCCTAGCATACCAAACGCCGATCTTTTGGGATTCGTGGAAGGCAAATCGAGAGGAGGAGCTACAAACAGCATTGAGTAAGAAATATGACTCTGTTCATCATCATGCTTACGTCTATTCTTCTTGTCCTTTTCTTTTCTCGTTTTAGTAGGAGACACGGTAACCGGTGCAGTATTAGCCAGGTCCTTGCCTACTTCTCGGTTCGCTGCTGCCCCCATACCGAAGCCGTGACGCTCTGTGTCGACACTTACATGGCTCCAGCTTTCCTCGTCAATGCTTTGGTTCTCTTTATCTTCGATAATCCTGGGACGGGCCGTGCTTTTCCCGGTCTCTTTATTCTCGCCAAGGCTCGTGGGCGCTTGTGTTACAGCTTGAACGAGGTCGTTTACCCTTTGAGTGATGTCATCCATTGTCCTTTGGAGCTGAGGGTTCTCCATCTTGGGAGCGGTGAGCAAAGGCAGGTTTAAATCATCGTTTTCTTGTAATCCTGTCGTTGGCGTTATGATCGGGGAATGGGGTTGCGGGTAAGTTTCAACTCTTTTGCCCTGTCCAGATGGCATTGATTTCTTCTCAGTGTCATTGAACGGCCGAATGGGACCAATCGATGACTTGGGTCTTTGGGTTGATGCCGAAGCAGCTCGAACCTGGAGTTGTTGAAGGTGATGTGAAAATCCAAGTGAAGGGGTCCCCATCGATTCTGTCTTGGTCGTCTCATCAGAGTATGTATTACCCCGACGGGGCGGGAAAACGCGAGGAGCACCTCGTCCAATTCCCACCACAGACGCCTTGACGCGGCCAGTGCTAGATATGGTAGAGGCAGACAAGCTTGCGGGTTTGGGAGGTAAAGACTTCCCAAGATCGAGCTGAACAGGAGTAGTAGGGGCCCGCGCTCCAGACGTAGCCTGTGAACCAAATTTTTCGGGAAGGCTTCCCTCAGTGATCATTCTTTTGCGAGAGGATACCCTTGGTGCCGGAGCAGATGACAGATGAGACACATAAGGTTGTGGTTGGACAACAGATATTTGGGAAGATGAAGCAGTCCGTGAATCCGAAGAAATGCGATGCGTCTTTGACACCTCATACTTCTTGAGACCACTAGCATGATCCAGTTCCCAGCCAATGTTGAATTTGAGCGTTTCGAGATCAATCGTAGAGCATGGATTAGCTATTTGAGATTCATCTTCCGAGTCTTTTGATCTTGTCATGGCGGACGCTTCCCTGTATTTTCCAAGTAGGAAGTAAAAGGCCTTAGCGTGAACGCCTTGCCCTGCAGGAGCACATAGATCGCGTAAGATACCTTCGCCCTTTGCATCGGCATGACGACCCCAGATTATGCGTAAGGATGAAAAAATTTCTGAGTCAACATTTTCAGCAGATGCTAGCGGACGGGCTAAGATACTTGGCGAAGGCGGAAGTGGCGGAGCAAGCAAATTGTATGTCGCGCCGTCTGGTGTAGAAAAGGGTATAGATACATGAGAAAGTAGCCAAGGGTGATTTAGGATTCCAGGTATCTTTAACATAATGTTAGCTAATCGTTTTTAAAACCGGGAAAACATTACCCACAGTGATGCGCTGCTTCACGTCGACAACAAGCATCTTGCTCAAAAGATCTCGCGCCATGGGGTCAATCCATGTTGGCATGTCGTACTTCCCACTTTTCACTTTCGTAAGCAGTGTACGTACGTTTTTGTCGTCAAAGGGAAGCCTCCCAGTAAGTAATGCATAAAGAATAACTCCACAGCTCCAGATATCTGTTGCATTTCCCTGGTATTTTTCCCCGTTGACAATCTCTGGACTCGCATAATGAGGGGAGCCGCAACTAGTTTCCAGTTGAAGGGAAGGAGGTGCAAAAGCTGCCATCCCCCAGTCTGCAATCTTTATCTGAGGGGGAGAGAAGGAGGCAATAAGGATGTTCTCTGGTTTGAGATCGCGATGAATGATAGAAAAGGTATGCGCATAGTTAAGCCCGTAGACAATTTGTCTGAAGTATATTAAAGCCTCGTTGGGAGGAAGCCGTCCTCTGTTGACCAAGAAATCGAAAAGCTCCCCTCCTTCAACGTACTCGAGAACAAGAAAGAGCTCCTTTTCGCCTTCATACACATCATATATCCGCATTATATTGGGATGGTTCATGAGTTTCATCATAGTAATTTCGCGATCTATCCCAAGTCGCTGTTTGTCAGATTTGGCCTGCTGAGTAGCGAGAGAAGCGCGAGAATTGACAAGGGGGGCAACAGGCAAGATTTTCACGGCTGCAAGCTGACCAGTTCGTCGATGTTTGGCAATTTTAACCCGCCCTGACGCGCCCTTTCCTACACATTCACCAAGAATCCAAGGTCCAATTTTCTTTGGGTCTGTTGGCAAATCGAAAGCTAATGCGCCTCCCGCGGCTGCCTTTTCCTTTGCCCAGCGAGTGCCTAGAGGAGCAGTGTATTTGATAGGAGGTGGACGAGGAGGACTGTCAGAAACGGCCTGCATTTTTGGAATAAGAAGAATAGGATATGATGGAATAGGATGTGTTAGATGAGCTCGACCAGCGGGCAGGATTCAAGAAAAGACCAACCGGCGACTCGTCAGTGTCAGCCAATTGCTCAACCATCTTATCCGCGCTGTGACGTGACACCCTCGCCGGGTCACGACTATTTTCTGTAAATACTCTCCTCTGCTCTCTCTGCCAGACTGGATGGTCCCCGTCTCATGGCCTCTCTTGCGCTCTCATTGCGCCAGCATAGGCCGTTCACAGCTCACAAAAAGTACCTGTAAATTCTCTCAAGTCCGCTTTTTTTCATGCTCCCCCCAAACACGTCACACCGCCACGCTTTCCTTCGCGCGACTCGCACATTCTTTTGTTGAACCATCACAATCAGCAGATACACCTCCAAAGACCACAGATTTTCCAATCAATGTCATCGAAAAACAGGCTTCCATACGGTCCTTTGCATTCCTAGTTGACAATGGAAAAATTGATGAAGCAAGTAGGGCATTATCCGATCTATTCGACGCCAGTACGGCCAATGAAGACTTGGACGCGTTTCAACAAGTCAAAGACATCTTGTCTGCGGCGGAAAAAGACGTGGAGATTAATGGGCTAATTACACAGTTGGGTTCTATTGCTGCGTCAAAAGGGCAGATCCAATTTGTCAAGGACCAAGTCATTCCTCTCCTAAGTCACACCGGAGGACAGGGAATGGTATCTGAACTGGAGAGCAAGCTCAGTAACGTCAAGGTAGACTCAAAGATGGAGACGGACATGTTTGAGGATGCCTTAGATGATTACGCGACTACCAACATTGCATTATCACCGTCGACACTTGAAATTATCGAGCAACAGTTACCGGCTCTCCTTCCTAGCCCAGTGGCAGAAGACGCTTCTCTGTTTGAAGAAAACATGGATGAAGAGACATTTTCTTCAACAAACCAATCTACTCATTCCGAATTTAACTCAGGTGGTTTTCTAAATACCTTGATTTCCAACGGCCAGTATGAAGAAGCCTTTCAATTTGTCAAGGAAATGACAGCAATTGGATCTAGGGTTCCGGTTTCATCTCAATACATAGATATCGCCCTTTTCATTTTGCAAAGCACCGAATCGCCTTCTATGGATCAAATTGACAGGGCTCTCGCGTGGCTTTCCCTCATGCCGAAGTATTATGATCTGCATGCAAACACAAATGTCCCACCACGCTTGCAGAATTTGACGCGACACCTCCTATCAAAAAGCGCCCCTGACATAGGTCTCTTGATTCGCACCAGCGTTATATTTGCATCGAAAGGTTTTGTCCACCCTACGAAGCATCTCATTCCGGTCATAGTCCGCAATATTGATGCAGAACGGTGCGAAAAATTCATCACTAAGTTCGAGGACGCGTATCTGCACTTCTGGAAAGATACAACGTCTTCTCGACGCACAGAACACAGGCAAAGGGTCGAGAATTTCTTCCGAAATAGGGTCGTCAGCACGCTAATCGGGAATCGTCGTCTGGGTGAGGCAATCGACATATTGCATGAGCGTGGAGATTTCACATTATGGCGGTCCACACACGCATATCTATCCCGACTTCCCACCAAATCTTTGCGATTATCTCAAATTCTGAAGAACATAAAAGTGGTGGAAGATGCTGAAATTGAAAACATACGCGTAACTGTCATGCACATGGATTTCAGGCAAGATTTCCGTGTGGCCTTGCGATATGTGAAGAATGTGTTGGCGTCGAAGACGCAAGTTCCTCATCCATTCACCATCGTCAACTTCATAAATCAATCACTTTCAATTGGTCGAACCACTGGACTACGCATTCTTTTCGACAGGGCACATCGGACGAACGGGCTTCTTGCCGTGAACTTTACGTTTGCCGAAATGCTATTCTACAGACGTCTAGGTCTTCCTGAGCTGGTTGTGGAGACTTTTGTCGAACATTTTTATCTGCATGGTCTTCCCGAAGAACGTATTCTCAAGGCATACAATTCGATCAAGAGAAAACGGATTACACAGGAAAGTCAGCGCTTACCAATTTTGAAGACGCGGTTTTATAAATACGACGAAAGCAAATTTCCAGGAAGAAAACTGTGGCCAACGACTATTCAGTATAATGTCTTGTGGAATGCAATTATATGCATGTCTCCTCGGTCCGCTGTGCATGATGTTTATGCCGCATTTATTGGGTGGGCCCGCGAACAGTACGATTCGAAAGGTAAACCAAGGTTAGCGACAGATGTCTCATCTCCACGGCTCACTTCGAGCTCATTCCACGCGTTTCTTCGACCTCTCATGCAAACATCAAAATCGCGTGCTCAAGTTGGCGAGCAGATCTTTCGGGACATGCTTGATCTTGGTATACAACCACATATTTATGTATACACAGAGTTGGCAGGCTTTTACGCTGGTCACAGCAACGCGCAAGCAGCATTCGCTATGATGGATCAGTTGGAACAGAGGAAGAAAACCGAACATAAACGTCGGGACGGCACGACATTTGTGGTGACTGCACCTGCGCCTGATTTGGTTTTCTATGTCTCGGTTCTACGTGGGTTCCTGGTCAACAGGAACATTGCAGCTGCAGAGTTTGTTGCTCAACGGATCAAGCAGGTTACTGATTACGAACCTGAGGAAAATCAGCATCTTGATACAGCGTTAAAGGATCTTGAAAGCCTCAAGAGGTTAGGTGATAAATGGATCTATGTATGTTTTATCCGCGTTTATTTGTATGCATCATCTGACATATCTCTCTTACCTCAGGTTCCACCATCTAAGAGAGAACACAACTCAAATCCAGTTGTTGAATGATGACGTCTTGCGATAATGACGTCCACCTGCAAACCGAAGGCCTGGTCCTTTCTTATACGTACTTGGCGCCTTTGAAAGCTCTTCATCCCCCAAAACACCGGATATTTGGAGGAATGAAGACAGCATACTCCAAACCGTGGAGTGAATAAATAGAGCGCCAACAGATGGCAATGTACGCCAATTGACAATTGACGCTTCTTCAGAAAGCGTCCCCAGTGGTGCTCCCGGTTTAATGGAAGTGCCAATTAACATGAATTTTGATGGTGGAGATTGGTTGACGGGGGGCAGACTCCAATGACCTCGGTAGGCCATGTTGGCGATTACAAGGTCAAATGGGGAGACTACGGTATTAAGTGGTGCCTAAAGTAGTAAAATACAGCAATCCAAGTACATCTAAGTAAGAGAAAATAAATAGAAACTATCATTGGGAATTGTCCCTCACAACAGCAAATAGTGCACCATAATCCACACGCCTTTGGAGAAGCGTTTACCAAAGAAAACAAATCGACATTCCAAGATATAGAGAGAATGACGAAAAGTTGGAGAAGTTGGAGAAGTTGTAATCCTTGGTCGATGTGGGTAGGCCTAAACCTAAAAGAAAGGACGAAGGCAGTCGGGGCTATAAACTATACATAGCCAACATAAAGCCTCAGAAAAAAGAAGAAAAACGATGAGACTTGATCCTCCTGCTATGACCGAGTTTGCATAACATCGAAAAAAGCTGTATATTCGTCTGGCGTCATAAGGTCGTGGTCTTCTTCCGTGATCTGTGAAAATGGTTTGGGAGTACCATTCACTGCAAGAGCACTTAATTCAAAACGGAAAATGTATGGATAAGTTTAAAAACATACCCATGACCATCGGATCGTCTTCTGGTACTGGTACTCCTCCCACTTCACCTTGAGTGTCCATAACTGCATCCTGTGGCTCCAGGCCTCCATTGATATGTCCGTTGCTGTATCCGTTGGCATGGGCGGCGAGCAAGCCATTTGAATAACCGTTCATGGTACCCACAGGCGCCGTCTCCACCTTGGGCACTTTCATTTTATCTGCATGACCGACGTCTTCTTGACTCCTGGATCTTTTCCTGTACGCATTTAGCGAGTCAAGATACTCGATATTCGGTTTTTTATCTTCGTCGTCGTCGTCATTATATTGGGAAGCACCATTTGCCAGGGGAGAATTGGAGGATGACGATCCCATTCCTGTCGCGATGGGAGTAGCCATCGTAGATGTAGCCGCAGAAGACGCTGCCAATGAGGCATAATATTGGTCGTAAACTGAAAAAATGAAATCGTCAGAAAATTAAAGAACAAAGAAAAGGCTTGCGTACTATCTGCCTCGACGTTGACCACCGTTTTAACATCCTCGGACCCAATTTCCATTGGGGCGTTTTGAGTACCGGAGCTATGTGATCTCGACGAACCACCGATGATACCAAGGCCTTTCAATATATCGTCATTGGACAATTGTGTTCCATTTAATCCAAGTGCGGCCTCCCTGTTACTCTCTTTCACACCCAAAGCAGTAAGATCTCCAGTGATTGTACTCTTGAGATGCCAGGCAGGCAAGGCATTTTGTTGCCTCTTCACCTCGGCCTGGGCGTCTCGTTCCATTTTCCGCGTAGACTCATCCTTATCCAATGCCATCATAACACCAACACCTTCGTCCTCTTTCCGACTGCCATCTGCCCCTGCAACCTTCAAACCACCTTGACCCGACGCAGATTTATTTTTATCCGATTCTGAGGGGTTATTCTTAATCCATGCCGCAACATCAAAACTAGAGTAAAAAGGTTCAGCCCGTTCGTAAAACTCGAGTGTGAAAACGTACGCAGGTAGCACCATAGCTTCACTTTTCTGCAAACCCTCTCTGATGAACCTCATTTGGTGATTAAACCGTTGCATCCGATCTTTACTGCCCAATACACTTTCCGCATCTTCATTATCAACTACTTCGGCCTGGCAGATTTCGCAGACGAGCATGCCTCTTGCATAATCCATCAATTTGTCCACTTCAAGTGGCGTATATGACTGTTTGCATTGCGGACAAATATAACCCTTATTATCCAATTCCTGAGAAAGGTGGATGAGAACAGTTGAAAAAGAATAGATTTGTACAGAGGTGTAGTACATTACGCAGTGTCGAATCAATGATGTACCTCATCTTCGCTATGCGCCATTTGACGACATTGCAGAAATGTTCGTAATCGATGTAGTAATATTGTTTTCCAACACTGCGCTGGGCGCCTTCCTTAAGTTCGTTTTGGCGGTATCTAACAAGCAGTTGCCTTCAGTTTGGGTAAAAAATTATATCGCAGAATTACGCACATCTTCACTAGTGAGTCATTAGACAACACTGCAATAACCTTGTTCAACTCCTTTGGCTGCAATCCCATACGTCCGGCCAAATCATCATCCTTGAGACTGAAATGACATCAAAAGAGGTCAGGAATTGTGATACAAACAGGGGATATGAAGTCGAAGTCATTGGATAAAAATGAAGTTGTGAGAGAGAAAATCCACACATGCGCATGAAATACGCATTGCCATACTTACACAGGGTGCCTCGCAAGTTGATCCATGATGATGGTGTACTTGGGCTCGTAGAATGCTCTGGATACATGTTGTACGAGAAGCCGCAAAGTTTCCTGTTCGTCTTTTGTTGCCATTCGAACTCTTCTAATTCAGCTTTCAACGAATCTCGTTTTTCAAGCTTCCGCCGACCTGCGTGCCACTCTCCGATTGTATGTGCGAGCCCCTGGGGCTGTTCTATGGGGAAAGACCAACGGTAGTTAATTAAAACCCCGTATAGAGTGGTCGATTGAGCAATCAGCCGTCAGCTCGTCGCGGGCGAAGGAAAGAGTGAGGGAGAGCTAGAAAGACTTCAAGGCACTGCAGCCACCTTCCGGTCCTTTTGTTTGCCTACGACCGCAATAACAAAGAAGACTTAAGCCCCGATTCATACTCCGAAACTTTTGCCGTTTTACGGCTGTGCTGCCTTAATATTGTTACTGCTGTACCACAACCGCTGCCTGACAGCCCGACAAAGACGGTTTCTCGTTCGTGTTTGTATTCCACAAGGCACTATTGTCTCATGCTGAACTAGAAGATGAGCTTCCTTCGTTATAGTGAACTCTTGTGGACGCATTTTGCAAAGCATTGCTACATAGTTCTACTTCGACGGTTTTTCGACTTCCTGGCATGCAGATACACTGTGTTCTAATCCTGGTAATAAAATCTATGCTAACGCTCTATATCACAGATCCTCAGGTGCTCCCTTTCTGTGGAAGACTCAATATCGTGATCTTCGAGGTCCAGAGCCTTGCGATTCGTGCATATCGGAATAATTAAATCCCCCCGTCTGCCAACTTCATGATTTTCGAGGTTTAAAATTCGCTACGACTGCTTCTGCGAACCTTGCTGTGAATTATGAACCTCTTTCGTAACATCAAGAAAAGGACAAATAATGGCCCACGATCTCGACTCTGACAACAATGAAATGAACTCTACGGATTCTCTACAATCAAACTTGCGTACTTTGGTCTGATCCCACGCTTTTCATAGGCACGATAGGAAATTCTCGTCGCACGGAATCATGAATGGCGCCCAATTGAACGGGCCTCATGAATTTGTTCTTGGCAGGAACATGGTCTAAGTTTGTCCTGCTTATTCTGGTGACTTGACATGTTCGAATGACAGGAATCCTGGCTCACGGATTCGTCACTCAACTGATTCTAATGTTAAACTTGTTAAGTACATATGTATCTCTCTGCGCAAAGGGCCGCTGGACTTACCGAACAAAACGGTACATAGCTAAACATTTATTCTCGTCCTTTCCTGCAATGATATCTACTCTGATTCAATCTGAATCAGTCCGATCCGCCCATCCTAGAGGTGAGATTAAGTAACTCCAATTTCATCAACACCTTGTGGGAAGGAAGTCCAAGGAACTCAGTGAAAGCACATGGACACCGAGGTCCTATTTTTACATGACAAGTAAGTGAAAATACCTCAACCTCCATTAGTCGCCCAAAGATAACAAATGTTTTAGGTCGATATGCTGGAGGGTGTCTGGATTCCTTTACAATCCATATTAATCCGACCAGAAAACATCGGCCTTTTGTTTAGAGCTTGTATCAAACAACAAATTGGATCGCACATGTCAACTACGTCAATAACGTAAGGGAAAATGCATTCACGGGTGAATGAAGTCAAAAATAGCCTAGCACCAATTCAACCATGTGTTACTTCCCCGTCAAACCACTGTCGAAACCGTATAAAAGGAAGAAGCAAGAGGCATTTAGAGGGGTTCTTTGCACGCAAGCTTACGTTGCTAGCCTACGTCTTTGAAGACTACTGGTTCCTCAGGTCTTTCACTCACAATGTCTGCTATCCAACAAGACGATGTCGCCCTCGCCGCTATGGCTGATATTAAGAAGCATGACTCCATGGAAAAGCGCTCTGCTTCATCCATCGATGACGACGAGCTCGATGGCATACATGACGGCTTGGAATTCCCCACCGAGGAAGAACGCGCAACCTTGCGCCGTGTGCCAGATAAGGTCCCTTGGGCCGCATACTGTAAGTGACACCCTCGTTATCGCTAGACGGAGTTTACCTACGCACGACCTTAGTGATCGCCGTCGTTGAATTCGCAGAACGTTTCTCGGTAAGTCGAGCGTTTTTGCTCCCATTTCCTTCACTTACCCTCTGTAAAGTTCTACGGATCAAGCGTCGTTTTCGTAAGTTTGATCATGCTATGGTTGTGGAATAATACTGATTTACCGTACAAATCGCACAGACCAACTTTATACAAAGGCCTTTACCCCCGGGCTCACGTACTGGTGCAGCAGGTCTCCATGGACAGGCTGGAGCACTCGGAATGGGTCAACGAGCATCCACCGGCCTTACTACGTTTTACCAGTTCTGGTATGTTTATAAAAATAGTGGCTCAATGGTACCATGTGAACTCATACATTGTTATCTGACAGGTGTTATATCACCCCTCTTATTGGGGCCTGGATTGCAGATTCGTACTGGGGGCGATATAAGACCATATGTTGGGCTGTTGTCATCGCACTTATCGGTCATATAATTCTCATCGTGGCCGCTGTACCGGGCGTAATCGAAGGCAATGGTGCAATTGGTGCATTTATTGTGGCGTTGATTGTTATGGGATTCGGTACGTAGACTGGTCTGGTTTCCATTAATCTGTTCATTTCTGAACTGACATTTTACTCCAGGTACTGGATTGTTCAAAGCCAACATTTCTCCTCTCGTTGCCGAACAATACAAGCGCACCAAACTCTTTGTGGTCACCACCAGCAGCGGTGAAAGAGTTATCGTTGATCCGTCTATGACAACGCTGAGAATTTACATGGTAATAATAGTTTTCCTTACTCGGGACTAAATACTCACGCGGTACCTTAGTATTTTTACCTGCTCATCAACATTGGTGCGCTAGTTGGACAAATTGGCATGAGTTACTCGGAGAAGGTAAGTCGATACATTTTCCCTTTTTTTGAAAATGATGAATAACAGTAACATGTGCAGTTTGTTGGTTTCTACCTCTCGTACACCCTCCCCACCGTTGTTTTCTTGCTTTGCCCCATTATTCTTTTCATCGGTCGCAACAGATATACTAGGTCTCCTCCCACTGGATCTGTACTTGCCACTTGTCTCAAGCTTTGGAGACATGCTGCCCGTGGACGATGGAGCTGGAACCCTGTCACTACTTATAAAAACATGACGTCCGCTGATTTCTGGGAGGCTGCGAAACCAAGCAAGATTGTTGGACAGAAACCATCGTGGATGAACTTTGATGACCAATGGGTCGACGAAGTACGCCGTGGAGTCAAAGCTTGCGGTGTATTCCTGTGCTTCCCAGTTTACTGGTTGACATACAACCAGCTGAACAACAATTTGACTTCTCAAGCGGCTACTATGACCCTCAATGGAATCCCTAACGACGTTTTATCCAACCTTGATCCTTTTGCGTTGATTATTCTTATCCCAATCTGTGATATGTTTGTAAGTATTAACCTCATGCTTTATGTATAAGTTTTAACTATCCTTTTCTCCACAGATCTATCCTGGTCTGCGTCGCATGGGTATCAACTTCAGTGCATTAAAGAAAATCACTGCAGGCTTTATGACTGGTGCAGCTGCCATGGTGTGGGCCGCAGGTAAATTACGGACATTGATCTCCATGTGAATGGTCTATTTACTGACGTCTGAAATCAGTTCTTCAACATTATATTTACAAGGTATTTTATATATGGAATATTATACAGAGACCTTCGTTACTGACCTTTACTGTGTTACCAGACAAACCCTTGCGGCAACCAGGCTTCCGAATGTGGTGATGGCTTAGTTTCCCCTCTTAACGTGTGGATCCAATCTGGATCGTAAGTATCAAACATCAAACTCTCTGTCAATGGTGATTATTTAGCGCATGTAATCCCCAGGTACATCCTCATCGCTATCAGTGAAATCTTTGCATCGATTACCGGTCTCGAATACGCCTTCACCAAAGCCCCCAAGAACATGCGCTCTCTCGTCATGTCCATTTTCTTATTCATGACCGCGCTTTCGTCTGCTCTTGGAGAGGCCTTTGTCTGTACGTATATGTTCATGCTGACTCTGATGAAGATGCTGATTAGCGATTTCTCCAGCCCTTTCTGCTGATCCTCTCCTCGTGTGGAACTACGGGGTCATGGGTGTCCTGGCATTCCTTACGGGCATTTTGTTCTGGTGGTCTACCCGTGACCTTGATGCCAAAGAGGATGAATTGAATAACATGGCTACCGGTCATCTTACAACTGGCGAAAAAAATGAGAAGGTTTGAATGTATCGCGCCACCCACCCCCTTAACGTACTATTTACGATCAGTTGTATTTTTTAACGTTTATGACTTGTTTGTTATTTTAATGAAATGCAATCTGTATTTTGAATGGTCGACAGAAATTGCGATAATAAGTAAAATATTTAGTTGACTTGAGAAGCTGGAATATCTGCGTGATTGTGCTCCTTGTACATTTTTAAACCGTGTTTCAAACCTCGCACGACGGACTTTTCCTCTTCGTCAGCCGATTCGATAAAACTCAACCTGTCTTGGTACCACTTCAGCCACTCTTCCGCGCGGACTCCGTCAATATTTTGATCGAGCAACCCAACAGCTACATCGATGATGTCCGAGCGTCCCGTGCACCACCAAAATGCAGTAGCACCACACGTATCGCAGAACTCTCGGAAGCGTCCTGGGCTCGACAAATATTGTTTAAGGTGCTTCGGCCTGTTAGAACCCTGCAATTCTAGTTGTTTGCTCGACCCTTTTTCGAACAAATTAGCTCCAGGAACCCAAACCCAAGCTTGTGCCTCGAAGCCTCCGGACTGGCGACAGATTGTGCACAGGCAATACCCAGCCACGTATTTTGTATCGCTACTCACGGAGCCTTGATGGACGAGTGTGCGGGGGCGAGTCACTGCCGCTTCGCCATGGTGATCTTGGACGATGGGAGGGTAGAGCCACCACTTTTCATCTTTTGCATTCCGGACGGTGGATAGGCGGGTCTGCATCTTGGGGTAAAGCAAGTCGGGGTAGGGCGCATAGGGCGTGGCGGACAGAATATTAGGGCGACTGATTTCGAACTGTATATTTCCGCAATGGCAGTACCCAGAAAGCCGCCTTTCGCGCTTCGCTTCGCCAACAGGCTTCAATTTCTCCGAGCGCCAGTTCATTGGAAGCTCGTCGCTACCCTGACACTCGGCGTATCGGGGCAAGACTTTGCCATCCACGCTTGGAATGTGATCTGCCATCCCTCCGTCCATCGTATCAGCTACGTTGATGTGATAAGACAGTTTTGCGATGTCATCCCTGTTGTCCAGAGTTCCTCCAGATACAAACCAGTCGGTATCATTGTCGCATCTGAGGACAGTTGCAGAGCAGTTGTGACAGAAATACCTGACCGACGTCGGGGATGTACGATAACTGGTCACGTAACCTTGCTGATAAGAGATTGAACTAAAAAGGACCCCTCCATAGTCCGGAGGGCCTTCTATAGGCAAAAAATAAAACGCTGATTGGCCTTCCACATGTCGACAAGTATCACAATGGCAAAGCGCGTGTTGAAAGGGGAGAGAAGAAGCCAAGAAACTGACGATGACTGATGTGGTTTGACAGTGGCACTGTGCCTTCTCTCTTCGTATAGCCATGGTTGTGGTGTGTGTGAGGAAAGAAACGACTTGCAGGAGATAATGTTATACATTGATTGTCTGAGACCAGGCGAGACATTGGCACGTTTTGTTTAGTCATCCGAGAAAGTGTTAAAATGCTTCATTCAGCCATTTTCATGCTCAGTCAATTATTCTTCCTAATTTGACACTTCGTTCAGATCAAGTTCAACGGATTCATTTTACGGTGATAGCGAGTAAGTATTGAACCCAGAATCAGTCAATGCTACTACTAGGATTGATTTAAGTGGCTCGCATACGCTTCGCGGGTACCATAGACAGTTTAGAAATGAAATAAAAGACGATATAATATGAATACGTTCTGAAAGTAAATCCGAATGATAGTCATGCCAAAGAGAAGAAGCTGACGTTTATTTGCTATGGATCTAACAGCATAATACAAACTTACTCTCCGCTATACTTCTTTTGATTTATTTAGTTAGAATTAATCTCTGCTTTTGATGATTGTTTTCTTCGGGTAAGCTAAATCCCGCCGCGTCGACCTGGTTTATTGCAAATTTATTGGTGTTTGTCGAAACGCGTCGCGTATGAATGGGCACGTGACACTTGCTTGCCCTACTTAAAATGGAAGGCCCGTGAACGCCACACATCAGACAAAGAACAAAGAAATGCAAAGAAATGTGTTTTATTGGTTTTTTACGTTTGCTTCAGACAGGAGTCAAATGGATCTGCGAAAAAAAAATTTTAAGAAAATGTGTCATGTTGCTCTTGTAAAACGAAATTATCAGATAGGTTTTACTGGTTCAGCACACCACCTGAGTGTTCGCAGGACGGATATTTTAGCCACCCAGAATCATACAGATGCTTTGAAGCAATATCTCCATCGTAACCAGCGGAATATGTGATATTTGGAGAAGCAGTTGGAAGCACACTGTATCGTAAATATTCGTCACGGTTTATTATTATAGCAAAGTTGAATTGTTGCTTGTACCGATAACTTCCACTATTAATGGTCGCTCTGTTCGACTAAGTCTATACTTCCAGTAGTTTTCGTGTCGTTTTTTCATTCAAATTTTTATAATTACAGTTACTATACCAGTTCTTTTCAATTGTAATTTCCCTTCAGCCCGTCCTGTAACCCCTTTGCTAAGGCTGGATCCAAAGCAGATTCTTGGAAGCTAACACGTTCGGTGTGCCATTCAAACCAATCTTCAGCCCTCGCACCATGATCCCTCTCATCGAATAATCCAAAGGAGACAGAAATTAAATCTGGCACCGCAGCTTGCCAGGAGAAGGCGGTAGCACCACATGTACCGCAAAACTCTCTGTAATTTCCTGTACTCGTGATGTATTGCTTCAATTTCCTCGGTCGGCTTCCTCCGTCTTCCAAAATTAAAGGCTCGTTAGAATCTCCTTGGACGATATTTGCCAGTGGAATAAACGCCCATGATTGGATCTCGAATCCGCTGTTCAGGCGGCAAACATTACAGACGCAATGTCCTGCGAGATATTTGGTAGGGCTAGAAGAGTTTGCAGGACGCAACCACCACTTTTCGTCTTTAGGATTGGATATCTTCGAAAGATGAGAATAAAGATGGGAATGTAAGAGATCGGGATAAGGAGAAGTAGGGTCGACAGAAGCTTCGGAAGGTCGAGTGATAGCGAATTTAACGGCACCACAGTGGCAGTATCCTTTCAAGGTGTCAGTACTAGAAGCTGGAGCTCTAGCACTCGTCATGAGCCCTCCATCTTTCCATGCATAGGGTAATTCCACGCTTTTCATTCCTTCCCCATATCTGCGCAGCTGTACACCATCCACGGACCTCAGGTGGTCTGCGAGCCCACCATCCAGAGTATCCCCAACCCAAATGTGATATGCGATTCTGGATATCCGTGCGACTCTTGCCAAAGACCCGACCGCTACTGCCCAATGGAAACCGGCTCCTTCTTCGCCACCATCATGCCGGACCCAAAACAAATGGGCTGAGCAGGAACTACAAAAGTACCGCGTAGCCACATGCGAGCTTTTATATGCGGTCAACTCTCCAAGGTTGAACGGCTCCATAGGATAGGATATCTCGATGGTGGGAGGGGAAAGTAAGCCTCCAGGAGAAGTCGCACTGTCAAGATTGATTCTCAACCCACCCCCCTCCTCATCTTTGCCATTCTCCGACATTCCTCGGCTGCCGTCCTCGTGGATATATGCGAGCGGGGTGCCAACGATAGCGGTGTGGTGTACCGCCATTTGGCCGGTGGAATGTCTGCATGTATTACAGTGGCATAGATCGTCTTTGATAGGGAGCGAGGCTCTGTCGAACTCGACGCGGAATACGTTCGACTCGCAATGGCATGAACCATTTACGTATGTTTTCTGAGGTTGACTCATTGCATACGACGATATTTGAGACTCTACATGTCATGATACAGATGCAATCAGAATGCAGAACCTTTGAATTGGTAAAGGTACCTACTAGTATTTGTTTCAATTGAAGAGTTGTCGAATGTATCGCTGAAGATTGCAATGACGTTTTCGACGACAAGGAAAGCTCCACAGGGTCACGAACTTGATAAAAGTTCTGAATCCTCGACCATGGGCTTTAAGTCTTCCCTTTCCCTAACGTATGCGTGTGAATATGTAATAGGCAAGTCATCCGAATATTAAATCTCAATGGCATGTCAGTCGAGACCGAGTGCGATGTGGGAAAATAAGCATGCTCTAGAGTCAATGATATATTCGTGACTTGGAATCAGTTGGTCAGCTCTGGTGGAACGAGGATCTTGGCAAGACAAATGATATTTTTGTACATTTCGAAGGGTCGAGACTTCATAAATACTACGTGTACATAGGTAGAAACAATAACGCGAAAAAAGGGATGAAGAAATAAATGAAGCAAACTCGAAACGTCGAAGAGATCTATGATATACTGATTGTAATGAAATGAAGTTCTCGCACTGAGCAAATGTATCAAGTTTACCAGGTTACAAACCAGTCGTATTGATAACTCATGAATTCACAGTTCTCCTCGTTCTGGGTCTATCGGGATACGCCCATCCAGACGCAGATCTGCTTCTGCGGTGCTTCGCCAGGCTCTGGCCGATGGTCCCTGGAACATTGAGTGGTTTAGTCTCCTCATCGTCACCAGCAGTAGGATGATTAACATTCCTCTTCCTCGAAGTAGGACTCAACATGGGAGCGCTCTTGGTGCGTGAGTGACGCGAACTACGCGAACTACTGCGCCGAGAACTCGTCAACTCTACAATAGCGGACGCACGATCCTGTTTCTTGGACGAGTTTGCAGGCTTGTCCACGTCCGTGGTTGAAGAAGAGAGAGAGAAACCGGCTAGGATACCTGGAACGTGAAGTGCAAGGAACTCGCTAGGTGTCAAATGTCGTTTCCGAGGTATAGAGTTATCCTCTCCAGAAAGAGGCTCGGGAGTGACAATCATGTAGTTTTTGTCGGCACAAGCCAGATACACAGATTCTGAGAGGGCTGGACTGTCTGCAGTAGGTGGACGCGGAGGTCTGGTAGGGCTAGGGGCGAATGTCACGCTGGGCATAATTGCGTAAGGCGAAGAAACCAGTGAAACCTCCGAATTGCGAGACGACGTGACATAATCGGAAGAGCAGATCGAGAACTTGGACGCAGGCAGTTGAGATGTGAGTTCATCAAGATCTTTGACCTTCTCTAGCTTGGCATCTTGAGTAGTATTTGGGCTGTTTACGAGAGTACGGTCGGCAGGGTTGGGCGTGCCAGGGACGGATTTTGCGTCCAAAGAGATTTGACTATTTGACCCTTTTTCTTGATCTTCCGGAGTATTCATTATACCACTGGGTGGCTTGCGCGAACGCCAAGAGCAGCAAAATATCTTGCGAGTGATAGATGGAGCAATGAGGAAGAAGAGGCACAGTATAAAGAGGACTATACCGCCGACCACGGACCCTAGGACGACCGCAGTGTGTTTGGCAAGACCAGCATGCTCCGGTAATTCATTTGTCAACAGTGTCGGAGTAGGATCCATAGGCATTGTTGTAGGTGACCCGACATCAGGGAATATAGGCGAAGTCAACAGAACGAGACCAGGACCATGCATTGGAGGAGTTGTCACGGTAAAACTCGCAGTCATTGTCGCGGAGGCATTATCCGACTCCAAAAGCTCTAGAGAAGCAGTAGTATGGGTTGCAGAAAGCGAATGCTGAGCCAGTGCTTGAAAGACATCTTTAACATGTGGCAGGGGAGTGTCACTGTCTTCCGACTCGCTGTACGGATCGGAAAACCCATACATGGTGGTGACGGGCTCCTCACGGCTATCGAAAGCAGGGCTCCGTAGTGTGTGATGACTTGAGGATGTAGCGGTGGGTAAGGTAAGCGACAAGCCGACAGGCAAGTGTCCAAGAAGAATCCAGAACGGAAACCTCCGTCCCTCAGAAATCCTTGCCATACCGAATGGCGTTCAAGATAGATAAAAAGAAGGAAATGCCGCGTGGGCGTACTGGCGTAGAGAATGAAGAATAGTTTGTGAGTAAATAGTAGTGGGTTGCTGTTGTCCGTCGAAAAGAGCAGACCTGAAAGGATTCCATCGACAGCAGACGCAACTTATACATAGTTTACTTTCAGGAGGCTGACATCAGGGGCTGACTCTCATCATCATGGCCGGAGAAAGCCGAATAAAACATTGGACAACAAACTGTATTTAGCTGGCCACCGACCTTGCATCAGGCACGCCAGACTCATTGCTCAATGACTGCGGCTGTTAATCCTTCCAGCGTCCACTCATAATATTGGCGCGTTTTTATACTTCCAACGACATAAATACCATCAAGTTTATCTATATATCTAATCACGAAGCTGGGTGTCTCATTTCTCGAATACTTACATCAAGGACAGCGGTCACCCTACCGCCAATCATTTCCCCCACCTTCTCTTTCGAAAAGAATACCGGAGTAAAGTCACTCAAGTTCTGGAAACAACATGTCTGTAGACCCGTACCATGCCGTGCAACAGGAGATACAAAGCTCGTTACAAACAGCTACACAGCTGCAGTCGTCGTTTCTTCGAATAAGAAATATGGCACAGCCAGACAGTGAAGAACTGATGTGGGCAAGGAACGAGGTACGTACCTTTACATCAAATTATGCTTCCTGACTTCTACGCCACGAGACTGCAATAGCTTGTATATTGACAATTTCATTTCCTTATAGTTGAAAGCCACTCTTGCGGCGCTGGAAGCCGATCTTGAGGACTTGGAAGAAAGCGTCAAGTACGTCTGCTTCTTTTACCCTAGTTGCTCAGTACAGGGTCTGACAAGTGTAAAAAGAATAGTAGAATCAACCGATGCGCGTATGTTCGGGCTGGACGATGCTGAAGTGCAAAACCGACGACGATACGTGAGCCATGTACGGAAGGAAATCGAGGTTCGTTGAATTCTTCATTCGGTCATTTACAATTAAACTATACCAGATATTCTTCCTTCTTTGAACCCCCTCGTTTTCTCTCTAACCACAATATGCAGATGACTAACGATCTTTTCTTTGCAAGTCCAGAACATGAGAGCGAGCGTATCTTCAAACCCCTCTTCATCATCAAACCAAGCATCTCAACATTCGCGTCCCAATACCCCAAACCTTGCAGGAAATCCACGAGCCGGGCCAGGCTCGCCTTTCTCAGAGAGATATGGAGATGATCACCAGGCTGCGTGGGCTATGGAAGAACAACAGGTATGGCAAGACTTTTTCTTTTCTTTCACATCCCATTGACACTTGAAATTACTACGCGAAGATGATTATTCGCGACCAAGACCAAGCTATGGACTCCATAGCTGGAACATTAAGTACCATTGCTCAACAAGCAAACTTGATGGGTCAAGAAATCGAAGAACATAATGAGTGCGTGTTCATTGAAGTACTTTTATACCTTTCAAATGTCTAACGTGTGTCCCCTTTCCGTAACTTTTCGTAGGATGCTTGGTGATTTGGAAGCCAACGTTGACCAGTCAGAGCAAAAACTAAGCAGTGCAATGCGACGAATGCGCAAGTTCCTGCGAGACTCGGAGGAAAAAGGCAGCAATTGGTGCATCATCATCCTTATGATCGTCCTCATGGCTTTGCTGCTTGCTGTTATTCTCGTATAACATGACATGGCTTCAGTCTCAGCTGTAGTCTTTCCCTCTGTTTTTTATTCTTCCCAAGAATTTCGGACTTTGCACATTTATGTATTTTCATTTTTATCGCCACTTTCTGACCTTTCGAACAACACGAAAAGTAAAATATTACATTCTTCGTGTTTGATTCGTCTCTGACGAATACCATTTTATCAACATTATTTTTACTTCAAATTTTATTAGCAACTAGGTATATACGCATGTCAACAAGCATAATTTGGATCAGGACAACGATAGCATTTCGAAACTTGCAAATGTAGATGACAGTAAAAGCTACAGGATGTGTGTGCGGTAAGTAATGTAACAGAGATATAAGTGGATCCACGGTGATGTAAAGGTACGTCGGACGATTTCTAGATGTCGGTTACGGTACAAGAAAAGGAGAACAATTATGCTAAATGCAACAAGAAACGCATAGCCCAGTTGGAATTTTGAATAAGGCCAGTGCGCTGGCTCAGTGGCTTACTTCTCGGGGGGTTCGAATGTCCTCTCCAAGGTCCAGCCAGCTTCTGCAGCTTCACGCAAGAGGACAACTTCTTCGTCTCCATTTTGTAAATCGTAGTTTTCTTTCGCGGCAGCTTTATGAAAACCTTCGACACAAATGTCAGGATTCGTCATTTCCAGCGATTCAATGGATTGCCATGTCGCTTCATCGAAACCGTAGCTGAGAAAAAAAACTGTCATGAGCAACAGTAACAGGACGTGGCACACCCGCACAAGCACTCACTTGTGCCATTTGACCAAGTACTCGAAAACCAACCCCTCACCACCGACATATCTCTTCCATCTACCTATGAAACGTTCCACGATGTACTTATCGTCAACAGGAGAAGAAGCTTCCTTGTCTTCAATTTTCACTTTGCGAGGCCGACCACGACCACGAGGAACAGTTGAGGTCGAAGGTGAATGCTTCTTTGACTTTGACTTCATTGCTTCACGCAAACAGTCTGGGCGAGCGCAGTCTGATTTTGCTTTGATATCTGTTTCAGTGACGTTTTTGACAGGAGAAACTACAACAGAAAGCCAGTCAGAAAAAGTTATGCATTCCGCAAAGTGACAACACCCACTGTTTCTGTAGGTAGATGGCAATTTTTTGTAAACAGAAAGTGTAAGAGAGTTGGGCTTTCACAACAGCAGAAGTAACGTACTTATCGATGCCAGCTTCACATATCGGGCACGTATAGATTTCCGACGGTTGCAAACGTATATCATGCGACTCCACGCCAACGCAACCAATGTGGTACCATCCATCGCAACTATATATATAGCAATGAGTAATGAATGGCATAGGACTATGGTGTTTGCGCACTTATCACATTCGATATGCTATTGGAAAGCAAGCAACTTAAACGATAAGCTGGGTAAACAACCAAAGAAATAACACACCTGAGAAAAGTCTGGCTTTTGGACTGTAGGCCATTTGACAGCTTCCAGCGCTTTCACTGAGCCTCTCAGCTTTCTAGGTGTCTTCGTAGTTATTTTGGAGGAATGAGAAGTGCCAGATTTACTTGTACTTGCAGTTTTCTGAGGAGAGTGTAGTGGGTGTCGGCTTTGGCTACTAATAGTGCTTGCGTTCTCAGAATGATCATCTTGACCAATTCGACGGCTTATGGTCTTGCCCTTTTCCTTCTCTTTGCCCTTTCCCTTCGCAGGAGACGCGGTTTCCTTACCCTTCTGGACTGCGGGACGCATCTTTACCCTTTTCAAAGGAGGTTTATCGTATTCATCCACAGGTTCATCATCATCCTCATCTTCTAGGCCATTACCAAGCGAGGTGCCGCCACTGGCAACTCGCTTTCGCTTCTTGATTTTCGTTAACGCTTTACTGTTCTCTTTGGCTTTCTTCCTGTTGGCGATGAGGTTTTGAAGTCCGCTTTTCGATTTATCACTTGCATCCACCTCAGCTTCATTGTTGCGTCCAGCACTTGAGGCAGAGAACTTCGACTTGACTTTGATGATATCTGCATCATCGTCTACGAGTTTAGCGGTGTATTTATTGATATCGAAAGAAGATTTTGGCACGGCCTCTTCATCCGATTCAGGCTCGGGCCCCACGTCAGATGGAGGATCTGAAAGAGGAGAAGATGGAATGCGAGGTTTTCTTTTGGCCTTAGATCTGCTAGCAGATCGCCCTGGTTTACTTCCACCGTGTGCAAGAGATTCCGATGGAGAGCGCGAGCGCGATGAAGGATTGAGTTGACGCCCTTTGCCGGATTTGGACGTCGAACGCGTCAGACGCAGAGGTTCCAAGGGAGGTGTGGATGGAGCATGTGGCATCTGTCTCTCAGCTTCGGCCTCACCATCATGCAAGAGTTCATTGTTTGGCAAAGGCTCTGTCGGTCCTATCTTTTTTGTACTTCGAGATGATGAGGCCACGGGGTGCGAAGAGACAGATGCAGGAGCAGGAGTGTCGCTACCGTTCGAAGCTGTTGATTGAGTGAACACCTCAAGTTTGACAAGTGATCCTCTATTCGGTGGCCTTGGCCTCCTCTGTGGCCTCGTCTTTGAGGTCCCGCCAGAGGTTAAATGCACAGAACTTGTCGAAACTTTCGTTTCAACAACTTCGTCCTCCGAACAAGATGAAATAGATATGATACTGCTTTCTCTTTTTACTAGGTTTTTTTTCTTCTGTTTCGGGGCCGCTTTCTTCGGCGTTGGAAGTTCATCGATATCGATAATTTCAGGCGCGACGACAGCTTTCTGTTTAGGCTTTGGCTTTGGCCTTGGCCTTGTTTTAATTTGAGGTGGCGGAAATTCAGAATCTGTAGGTATATGTACATGTTCGGGTTCAGCATTGCTTTCTGTACCACGCTTGCCTGTCTTTGGGACCTGTCGTGGGGAGTTTAATTCCTGTTTAGCCTTGACTATGTTCTCCTCTGTTTCCTCTTCAAGGTCATCTTCATGATGCGAAAAGTCCGTATGCGGTGGAGGAGATGCGGTGGTACGCCTGGATGAAGAAAATAATGGGGATTTGTGAGAAGAAGCACTATCATCCTGTGAGAACAAGCTTTTTTCCTCCTGTTTCTGAGTTGGGGACGGGGAGCAGCTGGAAGCAACAATGTCATTAAGGTCCGAAAGACGTTCTAGAGGAGAATGTGGAAGTTGAGTCTGAGCCTGCGCATCGGAAGACTGTGACATCGACACGACCAAACTATTTACAACAGCCTCGTCTTCGGTCGTCTGCGAGGCTGGAGGCGGTATCTCGCTATTTGATAAATCCTTGATCTGATCGACCTTTTCCAACGATGGGGCAATCTTTGCGTTCATATGAACAGGAGAAGATATATTATCAGATGGAGATGGGGATTTACTAGGACCTGATCGGACGCTAGCCATCTCTATCTGTGGAACTGGTATATCACGCTCCTCCATGTCCATTTCTCGGCTCACGACAGTGCTTTCGGTAGACTGAATCTCAGTAGCTGGCAAAGAACTTTCTTTAACTTCGCCTCCGTCACCTTCTATAGATCCACTATCCGGCTGCTTTTCCTCTTCTTGCACCATACTTTCATCCTCATCCTCAACCTCGTCTTCATCCTCCTTCGAAACTTGACTCTCTGGACTCAGCATTCTTTCAGCAGCGTCAGCCCCAATTACCATCTGCACTCGCCCCTCGGCCTTTGGCTGTACTGCTTCTTGCCTGCTACCAACTGCCGTTTCAGTATTGAAGCTTAGAAAGGGAACCCCAAGTGTCTGTTGCCTTAGTTCTGCAATCGAACCTTCGGGTAAGGGAGGCATGGTATACGAGCGGACTGGTGTCCATGACCTTGAGCTTGTCAAAGGGTTTGGTACGGGTGCAGATAGTGGCGGTGGTGTGGTGGTCGGGCCATTGTGCGGTGGTGAAGGACCCAATCTCAACTTTAGTTTAGGTGTGATCCGCACAGCTTGGGCTGCCGGTGAAGAGGCACTTCGACCTGCCGATTTTTGTTCCTTGGACCAATCCACAGGAGAGAACCCGCTAGCTATACTGCTGCCACTCCGTTGCGTCTTTGGTCTTGAAGGATGAGTAGAAGCACGAGTTGACACGTCCACATTCACATCGTTTTCAAAGTTCGTTAGACTTTGAGTGATGCTTGGACCATCCGATGGACCTTCTACCAACAGTGCGTGTTCCGACTCACTATCGCCCATGATTACATCTGCATTCCCTGCGATGTTACCAGCATTGGACGCGTTGCCGTCCTCATTAACACGATCCTTGCCACTTTGCAACTCAGGCAAATCTTTTTGGTTGTATAGATTCGTGAAATAGAGATCCCAGTCGCCGTTAATAGTTGGAATTTCCGCGTCAGCAAAAAGTAACGACATTATTCGAGACATATTTCCGGACGCCCCGTCGTTTTCCGACAAAGAGGCCATTGTCGAACGGGGAGCAGGATGAAAATTTGTCAATTTAGGATCGTCGACGTCGACGACGCGGTCGTATTCAAGTTCAAGTTGTTCGCGAGTGGCCACATCAGAATTACGATCATGTACAGGCGTGGGAATAATAGGTAAGAGACGAGCGGCGATCAAGTTGATAATGACGTTCGTCAGCGGTGTTGCACGACATTGACGACATGGCATAGTACAGCATATGGTGAGGCAACGAGGATACCGAATTGTTTATCGGAGAGGTGTTGGCAGAGAGACGAGGAAATTTGTCCATCGCATCATAGAGGTTTCGGAGTAGAGGAAAGGGGCGCAAAGAAAGATGGTGGTGAGTAGATCAAGACGAGAATGGCAAGGAAGAAGTACGGGATACGAAGGCGTGTCAGTGACAACATGAGGGGGATCAAGATTAGGTGCCAAAGTTGAAAACAATAGTAAATGGAGTTCAAGAGTTATAAGAAGAAAAAATAACCCATGATTCAACAAACGAACAAGCATGAGCGTCAATGTTGCCCGCAAGAAGTTACAATAGAATAGTTGACAGTACGCCCACACGGAGTAAATGGAGCAACATAATGCCACAAAAAAAAGGAAACCATGATAAAAAAAGGAGATGAAAATCAGTCAGCACAACATCCTTCACAGACAGCACAAGGTGCAGTTCAAACAGGTTATGGAAAAAGACTCACGGTAGTCTGAGGTCGTGGAGGCTGCCGGAGATGAATTCAGCTTGAGAGGCCCAAAGACGTCATGATCTTGATCAGCATCGGCGCCTACAAGTTCTGCATCTGATTCTGCCAATTCATCGTACTCATCGTCTTCATTGGCATCTGATTCTTGATCTTCGACCATGGTCATTTGGTTCTTATTCTCTTTATTCTCACTGCCATTGCTTGAAAAAGAGATACCGGAGGAAGTCAGTGAAGCTAACGATGGTTTCGCTTGAGCAGTTGTCGATCCGTTAGGACGGCGGGTTGCAAACACTGAAAATATCAATTGAGCATTTGAAGGAAAAGGATTCAGAACAGTTCAATCACTTAATGAAGGGCCTCCTTTGTCTCCAGAGCTCGATGGAGCATTGCCAAGACTGATAAGATCCTTCTGGCGACTGTCCTGTGGCGCGTTTAGTCGAAATTTTGACTTTATGATCAACGGTTGTCTTTGAGTTCGTTTGACAGAAAGAGGGCCCGAAGGGAGCTTAATAGGGCTAGTTCCTATTTCATGTCTGACCACCGATACAGATAATGAAAGGTTGTTGTGGCCTAGAGATATACAACAATTAATTCAACTGAGTAGTAATCAATTCAGAAACAACCAACGCACGTTCTCTTGGGATGTCCTTCTCTTTCTCAGCCTTGTCATTCACGCCAGAATGAGCACCCGCTAGAGGATCCTTCGCTCTTTCCAAACATTCCTGAAGATCCATCTCCATGCTTTCCAACCTATCCAGAATACTTCGCCGCTGTTTCTCATGGGTGTCTGTCTTTGGTGGTACATTTGAGGACAATGCTTCACATTCGCCATCAACCAATATCAGTTCTTCCTCTTGTCCCGTTGCTCCCGTGTTCTCTGAAAGGGAAGCTAGTTTTCGCCTCTTGCGACCTCGCATAGCATATTCACCAACTACTTTTTCATGTTCGACTGCGCCGTGTGCATCACTTGAGTCACCAGCACTGGCGCTAACCCCAAGAACGCGTTTGACAACACCCAGATCCTCCACCACCGCATGTACGCGGTCTGCGAGAATGAGTATAGACTTAACGGCATCCTCCGCTTTCATCACAGCTTTATCTTCTTTGTCTTTACCTTCCTTTGGCGTCTGCGCATTGAAGCCTTCAGTCACAAATTCATCCACGTCCATTTGCATATTGCTGCATTCCGTCGCAGAATGCTTGGCTTTTTCTTTCCTAGCTCGTCGCTCTTTCTCGGCAGCATGCAAGCTATTCTGCATACCCTGTATCATTTCCATCATTCCCTTCTGAACTTTTCCGATTTCAGCAACACGAAGTACAGCAGGTTGGAGCAGAGCGAAGACGCGTTCTGCGATGCGATCTTCCAGGGGGGTTTGGGAGTTGGTCTGCACTTGTGGGGAAGGTACTTGAAGCTGAGGCAAAGCTGGGGGGAGTGCTGACTGCGTGTTAACTTGAGAGTCGACAAAATTGGGTGCTTGCTTGGGAGGTAGAAATGTTGACTTTTGCATGTTACCATCAGGGGTGACAAGGCTGGGTTGAGGAATTTCTGTCGGGGAAGGAGGGATCGGTGTTGAATTCGCAGTCAAAGTATTAGGAACGAAGATGGATTGTCGACCTTGCTTTGAGAGCCCAAGTAGTAGTGGCGAAGAAAGATTCGTATGAGTAGTCGCAACGGGGGTGGAGATAAGGTCAAAAGTGGTAGCGGAATGTGTCCTGGGAACGGTAGGGCCATCAAGATTTCGAACAGGGTGATTATTCTGTACGCTAGTGATTGCTGAAGGTCGGGAACCAATGTCTACTTGAGCTCCTAGAACTGTACTGGGATGCGGAACCAAAAAAGCGGCGACTGGTGTAGAGGCAGCGGTCGTTTGCGCATTACTGGTTCCTGGGATGCTCTGGTTCCTGTTGACCGGGACTTCTGAGACGGGCTTTTCTTCTCCGGATAGGGGTGCCCCGTCATAGTTCTTTCCATAAACGCGTAATTCCTCGTCCGTAGCCTGCTGATATACAAACCCAAGTGTGGATGTCGAGTCGGGAACTTGGCGTCTACCTCCTACAATCAGGATTCGGGTAGGTGAAGACGAAGTACCATTGACTGCAGGAAGACATTGCATATTGTCGGGATGAATGTGAGCAAAAGTCGTCAAATTTACGCACCTATGTCATTCCTAGAATTAAGGGTGTTCTGACCTAAACTGATAGGTTTTGTGAGAGAAGCAAGGGTTGGCCTTTCAAGAGCTGATGACGGTGGTGCTGGTAAAGTACTGAATGTAGGCCCAGTCGGCGGTCGGGGTATTGAAAAAAATGGCTGTCGTACAATCTCTGTTTTCCTTTTTTCCTGGGGTACGGTAGAACCAGAACCGGATGGAAGAAACTTCTTTACCGGTGACGGAGGATTCATTCGTTTCACTGGTGTCCTGTTTAAGTTCAAGTACTTCTTGGTGGAGGAAGAAACCGTCTTTTTGCTCTTCATCGCCTGGCCATGAACTCTCTGATTATTCGAGCCCATTATCTGTTCTCGATTTCCGCCATTAAAATTGACAGCAGGGGGAGTTACGCGACTACTAGAGCTGGAGGTTCTGCTTCCTTTGGGTTGCTTTGCGGTAGGGAAAGGGGATGGGTTGACAGTGGGTAGACGCGTACGATCCTGTGCCGGAGTAGAATTTAGCGCTTGTTGGTTGTTGTTGGTTGTAGAAGCTTGAGGTGGCTTTTGTGGGTTTCTATAATTTTTTAAATTGGACCTTTGGTCCATAATCGCATTTCCAGACGCGTGAAAATAGCAAAAGAAATTATAACACTCTTGATGGAGGTGAAGCCCGAAAAGAAATAGAACCGGTGGCACTCACGGGAGTCGGAGCCAATTACGGACAAACAGCGCGTACATAATGCCTGAATAATAGGGGCTATGATCTAATCCTGCAGAATTTGTGTATGTGAATTGTAGGTGATTCATACTTTTTTATGTAGTGAAACATGATTGCGTAAAAAATTCTCCTGGCGCGAGAGTGGTCTAGTATCTGCCAGGTCAAGCTTCTCGATGTAAATACGCTGTATAAATACGTATATGACAGATCAGAGATAAGCAGGCATCGATTAAGCCGGAAGGACCACCATGTTCCACCTGGTTTTTAACTATTTTTCCGTTGCTTCAATCTTTCCTCTCGTTACTCAATCATCATCCTTTATGCAACATGGCTGAAGCGTTGACACTCACCTTTTGAACACGATGATTTTATCAGCGATTCTAACATTTTTCTCGTTTTCTCACATTGTACTGGAGCAAAAGAAAGGAAGCGTTAGTCCGCTAATTTTTCCATGCTTATATTCTGTCCATGAGTGATCCACGATCTATGTTTTTCCCATTCTTGGTAATCATCTTTTGACGCGTCTGTCACCGAGCACGTGCTGTGACTAAACGTACGAATTATATAGCCGAACGCTCCCTCGTTCCAAACATATATTGCTGACGATAGAGTGTGCGACGCAACCGGCTTTGATTAGAGGTTGGGGTATATGTATTCACGTTTAATTATTGAGTATCAGTAATATTTATGATCTGCGTATTATGGTGATCTAACTCTAGTTGAGTCTACTGGTTGTTCCTCATCTCAAATTCCAAGTAAGTTGGTGATAACAGGTATGGCGCTGACCGCCGGCAAAAGCCCAGAAAGCGTGTTCGTCGAAGGGTTGGGGGCTAGGAAATGGTTAGTACCATAACTTTCTGCTGCCGGAGGGATTTGGAATGGGTGGGCTTCGGTATTGAAAACGTCTGCAAAAAAGAGCATCGGTGGAGCACAAGTTTGAGTAAAATAGGTACAAAAAGGAAAGAAAAGAGAACATACATGCATCAAGACTGATATGGGAAGGATCGTCGAAAGTCAAGTACCTGTTCAATTTAGGATCAGCACCCGCACACATTCACAATGGAACTGATCAACACACAAATACTTGAGCACCTCAGCAAACCAGAAACTCTCCGTATCATCCACCCTCCCCGAGTTAACATTGTTGACATCCATTATTCCTGCATATCCCTTATTTCCCTTCGATACTTTCAAGTACTCCTTGAAGCTCTCAACGGCATCAGCCGCGCGGTGAAGGTACTTTTCATCGCCTGTTACCCTCCATGCGTAAAAGTTGGATTCGAGGACTTCAGGTCGAAGGATATAGTCCGCAGCCGTGATATAGAAACCATGTTGTTGATTAAACAACAGATCGTCCCCGGAGGGAGCTGCGTCCCCTGTGTAATTCCCATCGTCAGAGATAAAGGCGAATACTTCAGGCCCTATCCCAGTCCTGGAGTTAAGAAGTATTAATGTGGTTAATTTCTCGACAGAAAAAGGGGAGCAAGAGACACTTACGACGTCGAAGCATAAGTGTTCCAGCAAGCATCGGTAAGTTGTAGACCAATGTTCACAATAGTTTCGTTGTTGAGCAACCGTCCACCTGCCAGGACGCGAATTAATATCAGGATTTCGATAGAAAAGTAAACTCAATGTGTATACCGAAGAGCCAGTTTCCTCCATGGAAGCAAGCGAGGTGAGAGCTTACATGTCGAATTTTCCCTGAATCGTCGTAATCAGCGAGATAAACATGTTGGCCGACAGTGGAAGTCTAGAAAAAGGATCGTGAGTAAACCCTGTCCTTCAATGCGAAAAATAGTTTACTTTAAGTAACGTGCTTATTGACGAATCAATCGCGGTTCTCCATGCATCTACAAATAGTGGGTCGGCCGTATTATTCAGACGAGGGTATTTGATGAGGTATTCGAAATAACTATCGGATCCTCCACCCCAAGTCTATATACATGTGAGAAAATGTAAATTCAATGATACAGAGAAAAGCTTTACCACATATTTTCCAACTGGCAATCCAGTCGTAGGGTCGATGCCTTGCCCTGGGAGTCCAGGCAACGGAGCCTGCCCTGCGGCAATATGGCGAGCAGATTTCTCTGCTAGTTGCCGATACGTGTCGTTCCCCGTGTATTTACTTAGCATCGCCCATTCAAGAGTTAGCTAAGAAAAG
>Ga0247779_1000215_pt1 | contig 43007 bp, 52 predicted proteins | sample UWRJL221509R5_FD_179925 | JGI IMG/M metagenome (GOLD analysis project Ga0247779, IMG submission 179925) | Plant litter microbial communities from Arlington Agricultural Research Station in Wisconsin, United States - UWRJ-L221-509R-5 | ecosystem: Environmental > Terrestrial > Plant litter >...
TCGGCATCGGTTCTATAGGCACTCTTGTCGCTCATAGCCTCAGAAGAGCCCTACCTACGACCCACAGCATCAGTCTCATTCATAAATCTCCGAAACAACAACTCCTCTTTCTTGAGAAAGGTTCTATCAGCTTAGAGCGTGCAGGGGTTGTCTCCGATTCTACAAGTCCATTTATACATGAAATTGCCGAGTACGAGGGCGCGAAGGAAAAGGAAACCTCACCCATAACCACCCCTATCGAATCCATCATCGTCTCTCTGAAGGCCCAGTACACGCTTAATGCCATCCGAAAGCTCGCTCCTCGCCTAAACTCAAGTTCCACGATCGTTTTACTGCAGAATGGAATGGGAATGTATGAACTTCTTTCTCGAGAGGTCTTCCGGAATCCAATGGAACGCCCTCATTTTATCCTTACTTCCAACAATCATGGCGCATTTTTAACACGGCCATTTCATGTCGTTCACGCTGGCATTGGCACCATAGACTTTGGGATTGTGCCCGAACCATACGGAAGTCCCGACTTCGAATATGGCCTGCGAGATGAGAAACTACCTCCTGAAAACCGTCGCTTGCGGCTTTCTGATATCACCCTTCCCGGAAAGGCGGAGTATGATCGTTATAAAAGCTTACGAGAAGTCGTTGCTGCCTTGCTTTTAGCCAAAGATCTCAATTGCGCTTGGGTACCCTTTTCCAATTTACAGCTCACGATGCGTCGGAAACTTGCTGTGAATGCAGTCATCAATCCTTTGACTGGCATTTTGAATTGTCGGAACGGTGATCTGTTTTCGCATCAGCCTGCTCGTCGAATCCTTCACCAAGTTTGCCGGGAAGTCTCTTATGTCTTCGCGATGCAACATCAGAGTCAAATCGATACATGGTTGAGCGAAAAAAATGTAGATCCCACGACAGTAGCTATACCTGCATTCCCAAAGGCTTTATCAAGCGAAGCTCTAGAAGAAGAAGTCCTTCGAGTTGTGAAATTGACAAAGGGCAACATATCATCCACGTTACAGGATACTCGAAGAGGACGACCTACGGAAATCGAATTCATAATTGGCTATCTAGAGAACATTGGCCATGAACTTGGGATAGACACACCTGCGCTTTCTATGTTACGAAACCTTGTAGACCTGAAGTACTTCTTACCCTTGAATCAAATATTATAAATTCAGAGGTGTGAGGTTTGAATATCGTCTTGTCCTCCTGGTGACTTATGTGAGAAATTTCAAGTTCGATGGTTATTCTAACCTCGCCAGAAGTACTCACACCATGTCCGATACTCTTTGGTCTTTGAGTACTTGATATGGTCAACAATCTTGGATCTGGCTTTGCGTTTCTCAAGATTATTCCAACTGGAAGTAGAAACCTTGAAACCGGCGTTTTATTAATTTACCAAATGGAAGATTGAGCCGCTTCGGATCCATATTTTTTGAACACCGGTTTGCGTCCTTTTATGCCTTGAACCGTCTTCAAAGGCCTCAACTTATCTGTCCTGGACAGTGTACGACACATGTCTCTTTCGTCACCTGGATCGGACGGTAATTTGCAATCAGTCGCAAAACGTTCCAATCTCCGGCACGCATCGTATGTTATCAAAGATTGTTCAGCATCAAAACCGAGGAAAGAATTTCGAATTAGAACAACCTTCCCAAATGGCAATGATTCATTATCGTTACATCATGGAGGGCTATGACGGCCGTGTGCGGAAAACATCTCCGCATTTAATGTGCTCACTGCTCAACTGTGCCTTACTGGGCGTCAAACGTGAAGTGCCTTTCTACGTTCAAATGCCTCAGACTATAGTACTTTGATCATCAGACATATGGACACAGTGTTCCTCTGTCGACCACGTATCATTATATCCTAAGCACCATGGCATTTCCTTGATTCAGCATGCCAGCCCTCTTATCTGAGGCGCACCAAGACCGGTGGATTTGACGTTGTCGACAATGTACCCATGGTCCAGTGTGTCAAAAATAAATGTTCTATGTGAGTCTTTCATTATTACAGATTTGAACAAATTACATGTCCTCAAGGTAGGTAGTAATCATAATGTAGCTGTAGTCAATAAATACATATTGTCCCCAAAGTCCGTTTTTAAACCCATCGACGATGATTATCCGCATCTGCGGTTCCCCATTTAAATGTCCTTACAGCACCGTCTTTCCATGATTCCACTCGTCGACGAGCCAAGCCCGACATAGTAGAACGATCAGTTCCAACAAAACCTACACCGCCTGACTGAACCACTGCGTCGATAAGCACGGGATACCTAGCATGCGTGTCTAAGTTACAATCAAACATAGAAGCAGCCTGCATCACTTACCAGGGACCGTACAGTTCTTCTGTCTGTGAGTGATCCAAGCCAAACCAACCTTGACCTGTAACCTCTTCCCACCATTTTGGATCTCTCTCGTCACTTGTCATGATAACATGGTCCACGACGAGGCCCTTCCTCTCCAATAGTTCTTTCTTAACCTCCTCAACTCTTCGAGCAATGACAGAAATCGGAGCAAAACATTCCCTGACGTCGCCTTCACACCAATTCCTGAAATCACCATGTCGAACATGGATGGAAATCCACTGTGCAGCTTGTTTAGCCTGAAATTGGTTAAGAATGCAGATGCCATTTATACTTACCGGTGGAGTCGCCTCTTCTGGCTGGGTACCAAATGCCCGTCTTATATATCCATCTGTAATGGACTCCAGCTCGGGCGTCCAATGCATATGCTGCCCAACAAATATCCACGCAGGGCTAAAATCAAAATCGAACTCGAACGGCTGCACAACACAGATTTAGTCATTTCGAAGGTCCAAATACCATATATAATTAATACCTGATGCGCTGAAACATAATATAGATAGTCATAGCAAAGAACTTGCTCGTCCGGAGGTAATTTTACTGCATGATACGGCGAGGCTCTTGGTTCTACGAGATTTTCGGCCCTTGTTTCAGGAAAAGCTAGGGCAGCCAACGAAGAGAACGACGCGTGTTGGTCGTGTTCATACCGAGGAATCAACTTGATTCCTGTTGGTGCTTTGGTGTAGGATATGTCTACAAATCCTCGGTTAACGCATGTCATGTACGAGAGATATGTAAGGAGTTTACCAAGTTTCAATAAATCAGGCATTGCACTGCGTCTGGGCATAATCTCTCGCTCTTGAACTGCTTCCCACAAGTTCCAACAACCCAGCTCGTCGAGGTCCCCATGGGTGAGGTTTTTTACTTGATGCCATTCTACCACCGACATCTTCAGCGCCTTGGTCAACCGTGGAACGTCGAACACTTTGCCAAAGTCGATTGGAGGGACATGACCTCCTATGTGGGATGGAGTGAACATGCCAACGATTGGCACACGATTGGTTAGAAAGCCTAGATATATCAGATTGATCTGACAGACTTTAGTTGGTTCCTCGAGGTAGAAATTATTGACTCACATAAGTCATTACGTCGTTTGCTGGTGGGGAATTCGTGGTCAGCCTATAACACTTGCACAACATTGTGAATTGACGCACTCCAACCAGCAGAGATCCAAGATGTTATATATTTTACATTTGGAAGCAAGTTATCTGCGACAGCTATCAGTAACGGAAAAAGACACAATAACCGACATACCTCGGAACCTGTCTGTTGGAGGACCTTTCAAAAAGTACTCATAATGGTAAGGGTTGTGTTCTTTTTGAAGAGGTTCTGCCCAATTTCCATGATTCCCTTCGGTTTTTTCTGCACCAAATTGAGGTGATGTATGTAACGACCAAGGAGAGCCGAGGAAGGAGAAGAAAGTTATGCCAGCTAAAGCAAGACACGCTATGAAGATATAATTTCTGCGCCGTGTAGAGAGGAACCTGGAATCTTTTCCGAAAAACATATTATCCCGATGGTTAGTAGTGAGATTATGAGTGGAAGAGGACCCTGGGCCGGCCAAGATGGTGAAAGAGGTATCGCAGAAGGCTTGGACCCTCCCAGTGAACAATTGCCAGCTGAAGCAAAAGTATTGCGTGGGTATATGGAACAAGATCTGCCAGCTGCTTAATTCGGAATGATCCTTTGATCGTAATTAACTAAGCGATCGGATCTCAAAAATGCCTCCGATTCCGAACCGAGCCAGATCGTTTGATCAGAAAAGGTTAGTCGCCCGAAGCCTCGCTTGCCTTCGACCATCTATAAAACCCAAGTTCCTGGATATGCAAGCCCTCATAAGCATCTGTACGACCTCCTTGCAATGGTCCAATTCGATTCCCAAAGGATGAAGGTGGCCGCAGTGGTCACCTTTTACATGTCAGCGGCGCTTATTGTGAGTTTGTTCAACAAACACCATGAAAGTCTTGCTAAATACACCTTTCATTTAGATGGTCTTCGTGTGAGCTCAAAGTTGTGTCTTTAATCTCCTCTCCAACTAACCTACTCCTGCAGAAACAAAGCAGTTTTAAACAGCTCTCCGGATCTTCCTCTCTTGTTCTTGCTAATCCAATTACTTATCGCTGTCGTACTTCTGCACGCCTCGTCCATGGCGTATGAAAAGATCAATATCCCCAAATTCGATCTTCACGTTGCAAAAAAGCTAATCCCAGTGGTATCCGTCAATATTATTGGTCTTGTTTTTAACACGCTGTGTTTGCGAGATGTAGAAGCATCCTTCTTCCAGGCAAGTATCTGTACTATGCAATCCTTTCCCAAACGTTTAATAAACAGCCACAGATTGCTAGAGGTCTGGTGCTACCTTTGACCATAGCTGTTTCTTCGGCGCATACACGATCCTCCCCTTCTCGCACAGTTCTTTTGGCTGCAGCTATCGTAACGATCGGTTTCATGCTAGGCGTTGCCCCTTCTTCATCTCTTCCGGTCAACGTTATCCCCTCCAATCTCTCGCTATTCTATGGTGTTCTTTCATCACTCTTTATTGCATTTCACTCCGTCCTTATCAAAAGCTCCCTGCCATATTGCAATAATTCGACCATTGAACTCGCCTGGTGGACAAACGTGGGGTCTGCAGTAATGATCTTACCATTCGTTATCTTGAAAGGAGAACCGACCAAGCTGTATAGCCTGTCGCAGTCCACCGAATGGAATTGGACCATATTTTTCTGGGGATCTCTCGTTACAGGCCTCTTTGGATTTTTGCTGTGTGTTGCCGGATTGTTGAGTATCAAAGTCACCAGCCCAATTACGCACATGTTCTCCAGTGTAAGAAACATTCGCCGAAGTACTCAAAAGTGTCCTAAACATGCATTTCTTCACAGGCCGCCCGATCAGTCCTTCAAACAGCTTTGGGCGTCTCAATATTTGGTGATATCTTAACAACGTGAGTTGGTTCACCTGTACAGAAGAAATTTTCCTGATAAACTCCTTTTTGAAAAGAAATCGAGCTGCATCTATCTCAGTGATATTAGGCGGTACAATGTGAGCCTCTAAACGTTTATCTTTTTTCACAGTGGTCTCAATAGTCCTATAGGTATTTTACTTGGATAAAGTCGAACGAGGCCACAGCTAAAAGCTCTGTTCCGGCTGCAAGTCGCGATGTTGAGATGGGCACACAATCATCCAGTCGGCCGTGGCAAATGGACGAGAAGAAATGAGCATTTTGGCATTACGCATGTGTACATTGTATATTACAAATAGCATCCAAAAAATTCCGTAGGAACCTTGATTGTGTGCCTAGTAGTGCCCTCTTGTCTCCTCCTGTGCCCTCCTACACTCTCCTAAGTATAGTGCTCATTTGCGCGCATGGCTACATTCGCTCTATGTATGGTTTCCGAAAACGCCGGAATATCCATCACTTGCGGTCTTGAGCGCTTTCAGTCGCCTTTAATGCGAAGCCGAGATTCGACAACATTGTGTGGATGCATTGCGGACTGTTCAACAGTTTCGTGTCGCCAATTGAGACGTACGTATCTTGATTCTTGCCGAAAACAACCAGCCTGCGTATATACGATCACACTTCAAAATAACCAAAGGTACTTACATCTGACAATGAGCAATGTTCTATCGCTCTAAGAGCACTTGCCGCTATAATTGACTTTGATTATCATGGTTTTTTTTTGAGTATTGTGCTCCTCTGGCAGAGAGTTTAGAGCTACTTGAATATGATGGTTGATTAATGCATGGTATGCATGGTGTACCACATAGCCAAAGTGGAGAACCTGTCGCACATACGATCTGCCACCAGTCTGTGGGAGGTTGAGTTTATTATAACATTCTCAATGAATTCTTGATCGGTCTATGAGTGGGAAAGAAGACGAGGAACGAACTCGGGTTTATGTAGCGAGCATGGTCGCTTGGCGGTGCCGACCGCAATCGCTCGGACTCGTCCTTACTTTGAAGCAAAGTTTGTCCTGAATTTGTTGACAGGAGTTGTCTCGTTATTTGAAATACCCGGGACATGGCTCAGCCAATGGACCCCTCAAACAAATGGAGACTACACGCGCCCACTTTCACCTTGAGCTTTCTTGTAGTGAAAGTGTAAGGTAGATCTGTCGATGCCCTAGCTGCACACAGTAGTAAGTGTCAAAGTTTATAAGGAGCTCCTGGATTGGCGGTGGCGGCCCCTGGATCCAAGAAAACCACGTGGTATGGGGAATGGCGAGCGGTTCAGTTCAAACTGAACCAGATCATTTTGATTCATACACATACCTTCAGGGGATTCTTGCACTACGTTATACTTTGAACATGGCCTATCATCAGCGAAGATTGCACTGCACTTCCCGATATTCTCTAGGCGACATCATACAAAAACCGGCCATGTTTAGTCCCTGGCGTCTTCCGAATCCCTTATTCTTCCACTTTATCCCCCGATTTCTCAATGGTATCTGTTCTTGTCGCGAACCTTCATACTACAGGCGACTCGTCTCTGTCGTCTGAGAGGCTGTATTCTGCGTCGACGATTGCGAAAGACCGTCAACTACATACAGCGTTCCTCAAGAACTTCACCAAACATCACCCATATAATCAATATGCTGCCCAGAATATTTACACCGAACGAAGCCTTGGAGAGACAGAAACCTCCTATTTTCTGCCGTCTCGAGAAAGCGGTGTTAATGACATGTATGTCCTCGTTACTATTCAAAAGGAAGGCTTTCGGTTTACCTGATATTTTTGCAGGTATCTGCATCTAGGATGCATTGCTCCTTCTTGTTTGATCACTCGGCAGAGAGTTTCCCTTGTCTGGGCAATTATGAGGGTCCGACATCCACTGCTCGCATCATGCGTCAAGATGAACAATTATGAGGACATTGTTTTTGCGTGAGCCTTTATTGCCTTTATTTTTTCTATCTCCTTGAGAATTAACTTGATTCATTCTTGACCATGATAGGTACACGGCACCAAGGTCGCCCACCGAAGCTATAGAGTTAGCAGAGAAATCTCTCGAGTATCGGTCGCAGTCTAAAGATGGTAAACACTCAATCTGGTACATTATGTTATTCATTAACCAGACTGAATGACGTGCAACAGATTTGATCGATTCGTATCTTAATGGACCTCGTACTCTCTCAAATGAACGTCTTTCATATCTCATTGTTTCAAGTGATGACGAAAACGACGGTACCGAGAAAAGCTATGATTTCTTGGTCTGTGCAACGCACTTCTTGGGCGACGGCATGGCACTTCACCAATTCGCGAACGATTTCTTCTCCCTTCTTGGCAGCACTTTGGATGATTCGCAACTAATCCACAAGCTGTCTTCAGAGTGGTCGGAACGGTGTGCTAAGGTAAATGACCATGCTGTATATCAAATTTGTTTAGCTTTTTTACTCTTATGCGTAGGGAGCAACCGTGCCGTCATCAATGGAAGATAGACTGCCTGTAACCTCCGATCAGGGGTTCTCTAAACATGTAGCGCGCATTGATTTCAATGAAACTCAGGCCAAATTAATCGTGAGAGAGCGCGCAACTTGCCTGGCAATAAATTGGTTAACTCATGTAATTGTGTTTTAAGGGAGGGCATACTTTCCCTCGACACACGAATGGACAACGCAGAACCATCGTCCCAACCATCTCCGTCGATAATGCAAAAACGAAGCAGATGCTCGCCAATTGCAAAAATAACAAAGTTTCGATATCCAGCGCGCTTTTTGCAATCTGCAATGTTGCATGGGCAAGGACACATTCTACGAATTGGGAAATGCCAATGTAAATTTATCACAGAGAATCCGTGTCGAAGAGACACTGACTTCCATTTTGCTTTTTAGAATGATGTACTCGGCATTGAACATGCGTCAGAACCTTCTCGCAGACAAACGTCTAAATGACTCTTACTGGTTCCTCGCCATTGGTTACTTCAACGTGGTCCTTCCAAGCTTCTTCCCTAAAGAAGGTGATGTTGCAGGCAGGTTTTGGCATCGCGCACGGTCAGCAAAAATCCAAAGTACCCAGGCTGCAAAGAGTCCATTCGTTGTATCACGATGTCTCGAAATGGCTAAAGAACGCGGACGACGTGCTCGCATCTGGGCTAAAGAAGACGACGACAAGGCAGCCGGCATTTCTTCTAAGCCTTCTCCGGTGGCTTCAAATTTAGCTCCTGCACCGACGAGAGCAAAGGTACCTTCCAGTGCTTTGTTGGGTCTCTCGCTCTTAGGCAACCTGGATGGAATCTATAAACATGCCAACTTCCCTCAAATCAAGTTCCATACCCTGACGACGGGATCTCGCCAACGCTCAGGAGGAATGCTTCTCTTTGGTTACACCTTTGCAGGAAAGTTATGGGTGAGTTTCGGCTACGATGAAAATGGTTTTGAAGAGGAAACGGTTCAGCGTTTCTGGAAGCATGTTACTCTAGCCATAGATGAATTCCTCCTGTAGTAAATAATCTATTGTTCTCGGACAAACTATCTCCAGGACGTATGCGTGTAACTTGTGTATAAATGATATTTGTAACATTTCTGTAACTTAATCAATAGGACAAGGACTGCCTTTGGATGTTCGTGTTTTAAGATGAATGATATTGCATCGAAAATGAGAAAGTCCAGAATGATGGTATAATACAGTGGTCGTTAATATATAAGTCTACATCCGAATATGCAAGTTGAAGAGTTGGACATGAACGCGTCGAGCATCTTTAAGATTGCAAAGATGGGCGAGGGTTGCGCATGACAAGGGCAGGACTATAGAACAAGGCAAGGTTCAGCAAACAAACAATACTTTATATCAGTTACTGTGTACCTCTTTCTGTATGACTGCCACGCCAAACCACCGAATAATGCTTCAAGGCTGACCCAAAGGAGGATGGTCTAAGAATACCTATTAATCGACTATTCAGCAATGTTATGCGAGAAATATTACCTTTCTGCGAGCAAGCAAGAGATTGTACATGATGTTTATTTGCCTCTTTTTTTTGGCTTCAAAAGATGTAAGAGGGCGAGGCTCAATGAGAAGCTTGCTGTAGGTGGGCGGTTGGATTGATGGATCAACGGAAAGTAACGAGCGCCTCTTTATAGTGCAGGAGATTTTAAGCCAGAACATTCCATGGTGCCTTGTATTGTGGTCCTAGACCAGTATGTTTTTCGTTTCACGAGACGCCTGTCATGATTAAAGAGTCAGAGTGTGGATTGTCCTAGAAAGGTCGAGTGCGAGAATGAAGGCTGCATTCTGAAAATGGATCATCGAGAACGCGTCGAGACTGCAGGGGCCCCTAAGTAACACAACCAAATAAAGTTGCATTATGTAATACGCGCCTGGCGAGACCAGTGGTCGGCGGCACCGAGCCTTTTTCATTCGAGGACTAGAGTGGTTTCTGACATTTAATTATCAAACGGGTGATACAACAATTTTGAATATCTCTACTGTCATAGATCTGGTAGCTCGCGTTGTATCAGACGCGTCCACGTGCTGTCCTTCCACCAGTCATCCATACTATCTATGCGATCCCATAATGTTTCCTCATCGACGCCATATATCTCGTACTTTCCGCCAATTAACGAGCGACCCTCACGTTTTGCGACTTCAATTGCTGCTTTGTTGTCTCCCCTGATTGAAAGTCTTGAGTTAGGACTTACAACATGCGCACGGATGAACAAACGTACTTTAATAGCTCGACCAACTCTTTCTTATCTGGGAAAAATAAGCGAGGCTCCAGAACGGCTAAAATTCCCAGAGAAGCCCTATATAAGAAAGGGTCGCCCTCGAGCAACAATACATCCCAGATCCGCGCGCATGCCTCAAAAGGCAAGTGATCTAGGAACAATGACATCACCCAATCTGGAAGATAAGCGCCCGGCGACACTTGGTGCTGTTTAAAATTGAAATAAACTGTGAAATATTAGAAAACGTCAGAGAGGAGAAAATCGAGACGTACTTTTTGGCATCCCATCAGCTAACAAAGTGTCGAATATTCTTAGAGATCAAGAAAGATGAATTTTGGGCTTTCTCAAAATCAGATTTTATGATTACCTGTAGTAGGCTTCGACCTGTTGAACAGTTTGATTAACTTGCTCGTATACCAGAGTGTATGGCACAAACATCGTCTTTGGAACGTTCCCCTCCGTAAAAGCTCCGCATACAATGCCTTTCCAGAAGGTTTCGCATGATAATAAATGCTTGCTGAGCTGGAAGATTAATAAGTAGCATGGCGGCTATCTTTGCAGCCCCCATAGCATAGCCAAGTCCCTCATCACTTCGTGATACAACCCAAGCACAGAGCATGTCTTTTAGATCCTGGTACAATGGTCCGTTTTCTTTGTTGAAGATATGTACCGCCGGAAGTGTCGTCGCCACATCCTCTTCAATCAAGTCCAGTATATGTTGGGGGAAGACGCCCGATGTGAGAGCTCGTTTCGCTCGGGATATACATGTGCGATAGTGATCTGAATGTGATACAACCACGATAGACAAAATTGGTTTTGTCGTGAGTAGAATCATAGCGATGAATGCAGTTAAAAGTTAACCTTTGCTCAAAGCTAAGTCGTTACCCACCGCCTTTTCCCATAGGGGTGCGCGCAGTTTTGTTGGAATACCTTGCCACCATAGTTTGCGCAACCTGTCGCTTTTGTGGACGACGCGCCAATCCGGCAGAATTTCTTGCTCCCAAACATGCAGATTATCTTCAATAGCCTTTTCGCGAGCCATACGACGTTCTTGTAGGGCTTTCTGACGCTTTTCGGCTAATGTCGGATATATTAAATGCAAAATATTTGAGAGAATAGTGACGTACCAACCGCCCGACTCTGTTTCATCATTTTTTGCCAGTCTGCCAGATGTTTCTCGTCTTCGCTTCGTGGTTTGGGAGGCAAGAATGTTGGTCGTGTTTTACTTCTAACCTTCTCAAAAGCACTTGGTCCCATGGATTTATGAGCGCGATGACTCCGTGCTTTCTCGGTCAACAGGCCCGTGGAAGGTATAGCAACGGGTAAAGGTGGAAGAGAAAAGGACGGGCCTGAGTGGTCGTTGGTTAATGAAATCGGAGCTGACTGGATAGACTCTGTCGTAGGATGGTCTCTGTGAGGAAGGGGTGCGCTAGTAGGGGTATCCGCAGTGGAATAGGAATCCATATCGTCATGGGGTGGAGGTGGGGACGGTGTTAATGACAACTGGGGAGGTGTAGTTCTAGGTGGTGATGGTAGCTGACTTTCCTGTTCTGAGGGTTGCGTATGCATAGGTGTATCCGGCGGGTCTGTAGAAGGGTGTTGCTTGCTATCACCGTTCGGCGCAGTTTCGCCAACGGAACGAGAAAAGTTGTGATGTAAATTGTCATCGTGAGGAGTATCTAGGGATATCGAGTCAAAGCGAGATGACATAGACGATTCTAGGGAATAATCTAGCGTAGGAGGAGTCCGCTCAAGGGAGTCGAAGCTGCTCGATGCCTGTGGTCCAATGTCCAACGTAGAAACTGAAGTGTTCCGATCGTCGTTGAAGAACCCATTCGTAGATACAGGAAGATTATCTTCTGTTCCCCAGCCTCCGTCCTCCTCTAGTTCAGGCATATTCCTCGCCATTTCTTCGCGGATGGCATCCGGCGAAAAGACATACTTTGGCTGGGTGAGATTATCGTCTGCATCGTCAAATACGTCGTCGTCGTTGTCAAATTCTGATAGATTGAGAGGAGCGGGGAGATGGGAGATTGGAGAAGAGGGCTGCGGGGAAGTCATGGGCGTCGTTGACAGAGACGATGGCAGTCCATTTATTTATCTTCCAAGTTACTTACTACGGGCCCGTGACATCCGAAAGCGGGGAAATCTCTCCGTGACAGACGTGTTTCCCAAGCCGTCCCCCTCGTCACGCTTGCCCTTTTGATCATGATCGCTGAAGTCCTCCTCGTCCTTGCAGGTCACTCTTCCTCTTTATTTCCAACAGATTACTCCTTGAATGCTGCCATAGCACCTCTTCTTCATCCAGGCGAGCAACAAACCTTAGAGGCTCTGGGGCTCATAGCGTTTCGTTACCGCAAGATCAAATCGTCATGCGCCAAACTGTCGCGCTCTCCGTCTCGCTATATTTGCGCGCTCAGCGCGACTTTGAGCCATATTTTGAAGGACGACTATGAATCATTAGTCATAGAAACCGAAACTAAGGTCCTTAAGCGCGATTCCTCCCTCGTTGCCAACGGCTCATTTGTTCCATTGTCATCGGTACGCGCCATCTTTTCAGAGTGGGATGCCCCATTAGCTGCACTGGCCGCTCTCATGGATGAAATCGAGGAAAAAACAGAGTGGAAACCTGGTCCATTGATTGATTTATTTGTGTCTCGCTCAAAAACAGGTGTGCATCGCATTGCAGATATCATATCCCGAATATCTGTCGCCATACAACGCGTCTGGCGAACACAATTGACTGCTTTCCTTGTTCACGGATCGCTATCGTCAGTTGATCCTTTAGCTGGAGAAGACTTGTCATTGCTGGAAGGCTCAATACCTTCATGCGTATCTTCTCAGTCGTATGAATCAATAGCATACATTGGCCGTGCTGTTGCCACAGTGAAAGCAGTGAAATGGCAAAAACAACTTCCCCATGATATCTCAACAAATCATACAGCCATGTTGGAGGGCGTCCTCCCCGAAGAGCAACATGCTTTTGACCTGGTCATATCACAAATACGGACTAATGTGGGCGAATGGCTCTGGCTGAATGTTTTGACCAAGAAGGACGTGGATGAGGCAGTTGATTCACTGTGAGCTTGTTTATGATACATGTTACTTTTAATCTGTCTGAGAAACCGGCCGTAGTGCGAATTATTTCCTTCTTAGAAACGGGGAATTCAGTTTGTCCCTAATACAGGAATTCGAGCGCTTAAAACTTGCTCGGCTGACATCTAAATCGGCAGCTGCGTCAATGATTCGCGAACAAGATTTAAATCTGGCAATGCTTCGTGCATCCTTAGGAACTGCAGCACAACACGATCCATATCTCACTCGCCTACGTTTCGTCTTGCCTGGGGGACCATTGAGGCCCCTTCTTCCTTCCTTAACAAACGACCCCCCTTCAATATCAACTCTTCCATCCAGCACCTCACTATTCGATACCCATTTATTCGGAACCACCCTATCTCTATCCTACAACTTATCATGGCCCTTAGATCTTTTTCTCGACCGAGCCGACGTCAGCATATATTCGACCATTTTCTCTTTCTTGTCTGCTGTTCGCAAGACACATACAAGAGTACATATATGTTGGACCTCGTTGTCGAACGCGCAGAGGGCCCGTCGACGATGGACTGGACTGAGTGAGGGAGGTACAGCAGAGGATCACGATGCAAGGATGAGGATGCTAAGATGCGGCTGGGGGGTTGTCAGAGACATGACTTGGTTCTTGGACACATTGATGGGATATTGCGCGATGGATGTGGTTGATGTTGAATTTCGACGATTGAAAGAGTCATTGGCTAAACAACGACAGGAAATACACGCCAAGTCGTCGACGGAAAACCATGTCACCCATGCACCGACGCCTGCTCACCTAGATTTCACCACGATTCGTGTGATTCATACAAATTATCTAGCGAGGGTTCTAGATGGTTGTCTGTTAACGAATCCAATAGTTTCTGTGATACTTCGCCAAATTCTAGATGTCTGCGAGAGGTTCGTGGCTCTTGTTGAGAGATGGGGAGGGGATGTCCTCCCTGCCTTGTTATTTGAGGGAAGCTTGAGAGGAGATAACGACGAAAAAGTAGGGGCATTGGTAATGGAGAGATGGTCTATTGTTGCAGAAATAGATGAGGTTAGTCAGTTATGGCTGAACACCTGGGTAATTTTCTGACTTTGCCGCGGGTAGACATTACGTGGTCACTTGGAGTCATTTTATGAGAATCTGACACAGTCAATGTCGCAGCCCTTTTCAACGACGGTAGATGCTTCCAAGTCAGGTATGCTGGGCACGAGCATGATCAACCAGACGACGCATAATTTTTCAAAGACTACGAGGGCGCTTGACGGCGAGGTGGACCAAAGTCGACGACACGTGGAGAGGCTATTATTGCGCCTTGACTTTAATGGGGAGTTGTCAAAGCCACGAAAGGGGCGAACGACGGATATTTTGGCAGAAGGAGGACTAGCATAACAAATAATGTACATGTAGTATGTAAATGTTTGTAATGTATTGAGCGCCGTTGGACGCGAGTCGGTTATTGAAGTGTTGCCGGTCCTGTTTCTTCCGCAACCCGCATCGTCAAAGCCTGACCGTCAGCGACGGCAGCGATAAATAATTGGAAACATATATGAATGCAGTTAGGAGGGGGTTGTTTAGCACCCCAGCCGTCAGATTATCCGCGCCAAAGGTTCGTTCAGGGAGAAACAGGAAGAATGGCGCAATAATAACACATTCGCAACTTTTATAGAAGATTCTAATGACCTCAAGACCAAACACGGTACACCGTCTTGAGCAACATCTGCGGTTCATCTCTTCTTCCCCATCGACCACCATGGCTTCCCGTATGTTTCCCTTTTTCTTCTCTTTTTCCGCCAGCTCACCACTCCTATCTTCCAGAATACACTTCTCGCCTCATCGGCGCTGCCAACACCCTTGGTATATATATTTTCACTGCGAGGTCATTCTAATCTAATCACATCTCCAGAGCATCGGGTCTTCATCGAACAGAATGGCTCGGTCATCTCACCCTTTCACGACATCCCCCTCTTCGCTGACCAGAACCAAGGGATCTTCAACATGGTCGTTGAGGTTCCTCGCTGGACCAACGCGAAGATGGAGATCTCCAAGGAAGAGGCTTTCAACCCCATCAAGCAGGACATCAAGAGGGGAAAACTGCGCTATGTCAGGAATTGCTTCCCTCACCACGGTTACATCTGGAATTACGGCGCGTTCCCCCAGGTATACTTCACGTTCAACGCGATCTTTTATCGTCCTAACTTTTATCGCCATCGTAGACCTGGGAAGACCCTTCTCAGCTTCATGCCGAAACCAAGGCAAAGGGAGACAACGATCCTCTCGATGTCTGCGAGATCGGTGAACAGGTCGGCTATGTCGGCCAAGTTAAGCAGGTCAAAGTCCTCGGCATCATGGCTCTTCTCGATGAAGGCGAGACTGACTGGAAAGTCATCGTCGTTGATGTCACCGACCCTTTGGCCTCCAAGTTGAACGACATTGAGGACGTTGAAAGACATCTTCCCGGTCTTATCCGAGCTACCAATGAGTGGTTCAGGTGTGCATATATTTCAAATTTGTCGTGTCCTTCCGTCCTTATCTTATCTATCGCAGGATCTACAAGATCCCCGATGGCAAGCCCGAAAACACCTTCGCCTTCTCTGGAGAGGCTAAGAATAAGAAATACGCAATGGAGATCATCCACGAATGCCATGAAGCATGGCGTCGCCTGATCACTGGTGAATCGCCAGCCAAGACTCCTTCCTACGACCTTTCTATGTACGCCATTATCAATATTATAATGACCATTTAACTTACGACTCTTCCAGCCGCAACATCACCATCCAAAACTCTCCAGGTTTCGTCCGTCGCGACGATCCTTCTTACACGTCCATCCCTTCCGCCTCTGGAAGGGCCCCTGCTCCTATTGATCCATCTGGTAAGTACACTCATTTACGTCACCAAATTTCCTGTAAATTAATCATCCCCGTAGTCTCCAAATGGTTCTACATCTCCTCCGCCCAAGTTTAAGAACAAATATCTATATAGTAATCGCCGCTGTAGTAATGGTAGACAGGCAGATCAACCATCGAAATAAAGTTTGCCAACTTTTTAGACCGTGAAACGCTAGTGATTATGTTTTTATTATACACGAAAGCTTGAAGCGTTTCAAAGCAAATGCATGGATGATATAGTTAACTTGCTCTATATAGTGTATTTACTCCTTCATGCAGCCAAATCAGGTTGTACTGGGGGGTAACGACAAAATTTGTCGGAAATAGATGTTACGGTCCATGTTCCTACGAAAAGACAATGTCAGGACAGATCCAATGCTACCAAATGTAGAATTAACTTGCCTTCCAAAGCCGAGAATATCGAGTACTCATTTTGCTGAACCCGGGAAACTGTGTGAGTTTCCAAAACTTTACCTGGTACACCTTTCTTTGAAGGAAGTTCTGAACGCTGATATGTAAACGTGAAAGGTGGTTCTCCAACGAGGGTGAACACTATCTCTGCTTGGTCGCCTAACACAGACCAGTCAGTGATATATACAGGTGAGGTGAACCACCGGTCCAGGCTTTACCTTCATGGATATCTTGGAATATATTCTTGCCCTGTCCGACCTTGGCTGAAGGAAGGGCATGTACATTGAACCTGAGATCCGTGACCGCGGCCTTGCACATTTTTTGTTGATGCGCTATGCTGTTCACAGTGAACAAGCCAGGCTGTTGTTGCAAGACGGAGAAGGGAGAGGTCTTCGCCTCTTGGTTGTAAGACTTCCCATTGATCTTGTATCTGTGAAATTTGCCTTTTGAATGACCCTCAATAATTTAAATCACCTTTTTCTACGTACCCAATAGTCCAGGGCGGTATGCCCTCAAGCTGGAACTGCGTCACATCGCCGACGCAAATATCTTCACGGCGTTCGAAAGGTATAATAGCGGCTGTCTCTGCAACGTCGACCCAGATAGAGCGAAGGAGGGGGTCCAAGACAGCCTGCTCACAGCTTGACGCATCGGTAACTTTCTCGATTGTGATTAGATGAGGTCCAATCGAAGTAAAAGAATAAGAAGGCAGGTCCAACTTCCATGAATTCGTTGGAACCTGAACAGTCATGGCATCCACATGACTAGCAGCAATATTTTTGATAGACAATTCCAAAGTGAAAGGTGGCACACCCTCAAAAATGACAAATCCATCAACCGAAGAAGAATCCAAAGGCGTCAGTGCATCATTCAAGCAATATGCCAAACGATTGCGGTTTCTAAATCGTGCAGAGGGACGGACTGATACTTGTTGCTCAAAAACTAGACGTTCTGACCGAGGAATGACCGTGTCTTTAGTTTTTGACAGGGGATATGCTGCGTCGCCAATCTGTTTGACTTCATAGTAAATTCTTCCAGGAGTTGAAGTCTGTAATTGGAAGCGGGTACGTGGCTGTATGCTGTTGAAAGTTGGCTGTCCGATGATCTTGGTTCCACCGGATTCGCTGTTCTGGGCGATGTTGTACATAATTTGGAATGGCGGGCGACCTAAAAGACGGTGTAAGTTGTCTAGTGAGGAAAATATCGATCCTGAGAGCCATTACCAGTTAAATCAAGGTCAACGTTATCATTGACACCTTCACAAATGGGGCGAAGTATGTGTGATCCATTATGAGCGTGATATGTAGACGAAGTGGATGTGGAAAGTTTGGCAGATGGTCGAGGAATCCAATCCACCCTGTAGTCTGCAGCATCTGCCACGATAGTTCCAGGACATTGTGAGTCAAACACCTGTTGTCACAACTTTAGGCAGATCCAATGATGGTCTTTGGTTGAATCTTACAGCAAGAATCTCATACACGCCCTTGTCAGAAACTTGGAGACCGCCATTCCTGTCAGCTATGCTGCTGGTCATAACTCTATCTGAGTTTTGTTTCTTATATCTGACGCGCCATGGCTTAAGAGTTATTGTCAGAACACATTTCACAAACGAAATATCGCGAAACTCACTCCATCGCCTGTCAATCTTAGAGGTAAACTGACTTTCTCGTTTTCCGTGACAATTACGCTCCGCTCCTCTTTGTTGCCATAGAATCGGACAGTGGGCTGGAATTTTTGACTATACTGAGCTTGTGCATGATAAACTCACAAAAGAAACGTACCACCACTCTTTTCACTTTGACCTCAATTCCTGGTACAGACAGGGGCCGTTTACATTTGGAGGCATCTTCCACGCTCACTGGAGTTATGTCAGACTTGCATTATTTCACACCCACGAGTTGCTTCACCTAAGTCGATCTCAAAGGATCCGCTATTGCTTTCCAATTCCTTGGGTATGGGGATCTTGATAGTCTTCTTTGGCGTATCAATTTCTTGGACGGAAATAGTCTCGGCATAATGTGGACCAATGACTTGGAGCTCAATATTCCAAGGTCCAGTTCCCTAATAAAAAAGCATAAGCGTAGGTTGAAATGCCAAAACCAAGGATGTACCCTCAAGTCCACATCGATGTCCACTGAGTTACCAGAGCAAGTGCTAATGATCTTTTTACCTCTACCGGATCCATGGCTATCAGAGAAATCTGCTGAGGCGACAGGATGTATCATCTGGTCGATGCTTGGACCTTGCAGCTCAACTTTCCTATAGTTTGCATCGCTGATAGCAGTGAAGGTAAAAGTGTAGTGGCCACTGCTCTCGGGCTGAATGGTCAGGTCTGCTCGAGATGTAGTGAAATGCTTCGACTTGTTGATAGGAGGTTCCTTATCACGTTGTTGAGTGTAGTAGATCTGGAATGGCGGTGTCCCATGAAGAACGAGGGTAGCAGAGACACCAGTATCTCCGGAGCTATCGGGAAGGAAAAGAACGTCAGAGGATACAGAAGTTAAAAAATTGAGATATGCTTACCACTCATGGATACGTTTCCATTCGATTTCTGCTGAAGGATAGGGTTTTTCCACCACTTTGCATGTATCAGGCGCAAGAACAGTTCCCGTACAATACTGCGTACAATTGAGACAGTAGAAAAGAAAACGGGCAGGATGAACGTACCTTTCCTTTCATAGAAACAACCTTGTAATCTCCTGGTGAACTGACGCGTAAAGGTAAACCCTTTTCTTGCTCTTGGATTTTAAGGGTCTTCTTATAAGGCTTGCCACCTTTACGAACTTTGCCATCGTTATCTACTGGTGGCTGGTATACTAGTTGTATATCCCATGGCGCATCAAAGGTGTCGGCATCCGCTGTTTTGATGTTGAGGGTACTCTCAGAACCAATCAGCAAAGATGTGGGATGGTCGACGCTGCAATAAGAAAAAGAAACGGAAGGTTTCTTCAAAACCATAAACGACCTTGTCGACTTCGTCTTGCTTATCGAGTTGGCGTCCGGAGTTATATATTCATTCCCAACACGCACAGCGTTCCCAACGCCATCAACGATTTCTTCTAGCGCATACAAGTACGTCCCAGGTTGCCTCAAAGAGATGGACAGAGGTATGGTGACTTTCTGCGCGCTAGGCACGCGTCGGACAACCAAGCCTGTTTCTGGTTGATGAGTGCCGTCCGAGTTCAAGTTTTCTTCAATGATATGATGTGTATCCTTTTGGTCAGCTTCGATGCCCTCCACAAGGAATTGTTCTCGTTCTCCGTTGATGGTACGAATCCAGCGTAAACTCAAAGGAGGCACGCCATAAACATCAATCTTTAGCTCTGAATCAGGGTCTTGACCTGCGCAACGAATAGTCTGTTTTGCAGATCCTTCATCCTTCCCAAATTCAACAGCTGGACAAGGAACCACAACAGCTTCAGAGTTAACCAAACGCGCTTCGGCATTTGCATAGTCATGCACTTGTTCCAGTCGAACGATGCCAGGTCGGGAGAGCATGATGTGTGTGAGGGATTGGGACTTGTGGAGTTTAGAGGGGATTATATGGGAGTCATCGTCATCGTCATATTCATCGTACTCGTCGTCATTTTGAGCATTTGGGTCTTGCTGGTTCGCGACTTGCAGTTTAGCAAGATATGTTGCTTCTATCGCCCTCAATTCCTTGATGTTGATTTGGTGGGTTTCAACCTTTCCGCCGCCATTTTCGTGGTAGCCGAGTGGCGTGACCGAGTATTTGAGGCCGGCAATGTTCGTATTATTAAGAATGACAGGAAGAAGAACGAATCCAATTGACGGTGATATACAGTAATTAAGGTTCTGTGGGTTCAGGTGGGCTGTGCTGATTGGAGACATTCGTACGGTGTGCTGGCCAAGAAGGTGTGCATCCTTTGAAGTTGGAGTTGATGATATAAGACCGAAAGTCAAAGGTGAAAGAATAGCTCGCAAGATTGATATCTCGGCAGTTGAAGTGAAATCTGAGAGAATAAAAATCTTGTTGAGATGACTAAGTATTCATGAAACATACCTGAGAGACCTGATGTCAATGCAGCACCACCAAACATGGCTGGGGTATTAATACTAATTCCACCAAACATGATCCCATCCAAAAACCAAAGAAGGCATATCTGAAGTATTACACTCGCTCTGCTGTATTGGAGTCTTGGTATCCGTAATTGGGCCAGTAGGACACAGTACGCAAAGTCAAATAGCAACCACTTTCGACAGGCTGCTGAACTGCTTTCTGTTGAAGCAAGTGACCATAGAAAGTCGATGACTTTGATGGCCTAGGGTATCTTGAGTTACATTACTGGAACATGTTAAGAGTTTACTGACCTGACAAAGAAGACCCAAGCTAAGGTAGTAAAGTCTCTGTGAGGGAACATCAAGATATTTTTCTGGTATCAAAGGATTTGAGGCGGCATTCTTGCCCTTGTCAAGCGTTGTCACCATTGCACGCTTATGAGTTGAGATTCAATAAAAGCGTGTCTGGCCACGCGATGTAGGTGTGGCCAATGTAAGTTTAGAGTAAGAGCCCTCCACTGAGAAGAAGTGCGAGTCAGTCAGTGTCGGGGTTGTAATAGTCCTAAGAGGAACTAATAACAACTAGCAGTCACCAGTGGCCGTCCACGCAAAAGAACTCGCAGTCATTGTTGTGTGCAGAATCCACGTGATCGCTTTATTTAATCTTATCTGAAGGTCATTATGAGTCGATTTGAAATGGATTTACTGCCATCTGCACAAGTTCTGCAAGCGGTTTATATATCTGTTCCTTCAATGTCGTATCTGTATTATTTGTTACATGGTCTTTTTTGTCGTATTATGGAGTATGCTGCGCATGAGAAGCTATCCAAAACGATGACTGATCGTACATTCCCACGCTTCACCACTGCCAATCTCCCATATAAAGCCCTGCCTTTCCATTGGGGTTCTCTCTTGACTCCCACCACTTGCTATTACCATGACTATTCCCCCCCTTCCAGGGATCGATGATCTCGATCTCATGCTTGATGTCTATACGCACAGTTCTTTGCGTCATCCCAACGCTCCTCAGAACCAGTATTACGGTGATACAGGTCGTCTCGGAGAACTAGGATCTAAAGTTCTTGATCTTGCAGTCACCTACCATTTTTACTCTGAGCGCCCTTTTCTTGATCCAGAGACCAGAAAGGTGACATTTTATTAGAATTTCTTTCAGCAATCCAAATCATAATCCGTGAATCTGTAGAGAAGGCGAGACGAAATCATGTCGCCGGACAATCTTGATCACTGGCTTCAGCTGTACGCTCTTAAGGAAAAGCTACGTGTGGCTCCAAACGATATACATATACTGTCAGATGCCCAAGTAAGCAGTTAAACAGTCGAGGCCTCTCCAGTATTTTTGTTAATGTCTTCTCAGGAAATGAGCACGTTTTTCCACATTTATATTGGCGCAGTGTACATACGCCATGGCCTGGGCATTATTCAGACATGGATCTCAGCTTTAATAAACCCTGACATGGATATCAAACTTCCAGCCTCTACTGCTAAGCCTGAGCCTCAGATCCAACCTCAGGCTCATCACCCGCCCTCCTTTGGTCAGCAACTAGGGTATCTCTCACCTTCGACATCGAGTCAGACCAGTAATGATGGATATGCCCCGTCTGCTATCGGGTCGCCGATGATGAACTCTCAGTACTCTATGTATCCACCACCTCCATCACTTCCGCCACCTCCGTTGCCCAACAATCCTCCCGTCTCTTCTTCTTTAAGCTTGGTTACATTGGCGCTCGTTAATCAAACTGCTACACAGAAAGGTTATCAAGTATCTTACCCTGCAGAACAGATAGGTCCTGCCCACCAGCCTACCTGGACTGTTAGATGTTGTTGTAAGTACTGCCCGTAACGATCTTTCTATCACGTTAGCATTGATGTTCATCTACTTCGTAGTGAACGGTACCGAATGCGGACGTGGATCCGGGAAGAGCCAGAAACTGGCTAAAGAAGAGGCAGCCAGGCAGGCATGGGCGTCGATGGGATGGGGACCTACTTAGTCAAACCATGACATGTTAGTTCCCTTTTCCATGGCCGATCTTGCATTCCTTTCTGGGCTGGTTCCTCACTGTGCAACTAGGTACATGAAATTTCTACACTCACTTCTCGCTTCAAATCTGTATCAATCTATATGACGTGCTCGTGAATGTACTCGTAACTATCAAAGCAGTATGGGGTATTGAATAAATATGTAATGTAATAAAAATTTCTGCGGGATATAAACATTTCAAGTTGTATGCCAGGGTAGATTAGCCAAGGTACCAGAATACCAAATATAAACCAACGAGTCCAAGGAGGATCTTCACTTGAGGGTCAATCTGAGTGATTCCTTCAGAAGCTTTGTTGAGTGTTTGTTGAACCTCCCCCACAACATCTGGCTGTGCTGGTGCCCCACCTAACGTCTGGCCTTTTCCATAAAATGCACCTGATGTGCTTGGAGAGCCGCTTGCGTGTTTTTTTATCGTGTTGGCAAGGGCTCTAAGTATTCTGTTAGGTTTTCCGGAGGATAAACAACTGGTAACGTACGTTCTATCTGCTCCTCTGACTTGATCAACTTTGGTACTTCCCTTCAAAAAGACGAAGGTAGGCCTGTGTAAAAAGTAAGCTATTTAGTCGATGATAGCTAATGGGGAAATACTAACATGGCTGTGACTGCATACTTTTGCGAAACCTCGCTTGCAGCATCCACGTCGCACTTCAAAAAATTCACATTTGTGTACTGCTTGGCTAGAGATTCGTATGTAGGTGCAATTGCATGGCAAGGACCACACCTGAAGAGAAGGCGAGTTGGATGGTAAATAACTATTTATTTGGAGGGTAAAAGTATGGTAACACAGACCAAGTTGCATGGAAGTCAATTACCTAGAGATAGCCGGTCAACGTTAAGTTAGGCAGCTCAAACGAGCGCTTACAGACAACTTGTCCTTCGATTTTGTCAAGATAGTGTTGAGCTGAGATAGGGAAGTAATATGTGTGATGGACATGGTGGACGATGAGTGTAGCGAGACTTGATGATTCGAAGAAGATGAGTAAGACGCATCACTACGTGGCGGAAAGAACGGACCGAACAGGGCCGTGACTTTCCTAATTGGTTAATCCACAATTATGACGCACCTCTGACCTCGACCTCCACGCCGATCAATGGTGGAAATCCTTCGCCCAATGTTAAACGCCAACAAGCGCTGAACTGATTAGCACAAAATGTTTCACAAGCAGCAGCATAATACCCATCGCATCTCACACATTCCATCTACTCTGAGCGGTGGGAGATACTCAAATCGGCCTCATATATCACCGCTCAAGTTTTTCCCCTCTTCCTATTCGTCCCGTAGGCCCGCTGGTGAGGGCATCCTAGTCTCGACAGAATTCAACTCAATTCTGTGCAGCGCGACATTATGACTACGACCAACACGCAGGAGCTGAACCCGGCGTCAATCCTCGAAGTATCGAATCTGCTGTGGAGTATAGTCACTTCAAACAGGAGTGTCTCATCGACGTCGCTGACTACGACTGCGACACTATAAAATTCCAAAAATTAACGAATACCAGCTTTCTTAGCTTGATCAAAGAAGAGGACGTAGATGGCATGCCTCCGAGCATGGTTAGGTGGATAAATATAGCTGGGATTGACTGGAGCATACTAAGAGCTATTGCACTCAAGTACAGTATGTTGAACCATTCGCATTCACTCATTCGTTTTCTTTCCTCATCGGGGTTTTTTTTTACACAAGATATCCATTCTCTTGCTCTTGAAGACATCCTTCACGAACGCGGACATACCCACTCCAAAGCTGATTACTATCCTAATCATCTATTCATTCGCATCCTTTGCCACTCTCTGGATCAAGCGTCAGATACCCCATCTATTTCAACCCCCATAACTATCTCAGCCGCCTCCGATAACTCCTCTCAACATCCAAATGAGGTTCACCCATACCCTGATGTTGCTTACGAGTGTAATGAAGGTCAACAAGATGTCGATATTCTGATTGGCTCGGATGACTCGAAGCTTTTGTCTGAAATGGATGCAGAAAGCATCTCTTTTCCGAAGGCAAAAGATCAAGATTCCACGTCGAATTTTACTAAAGGGAAGAAAAAGGACAAACAACAGAGTAGTTCTCGAAGGCATTGGTACTCTTCTCTTACCAAGCGACTCACAGCTTTGAGCGGTCATGACGGTCCTGTAAGTCTTCATTTGAACGTGAAGGAAATATGAATTTTATTTTGGACTCGCAATCAAGGCAAGAGAAATAAGAAGAAAACAGATTCAATCTCTCACTCGGGGTGAGAGTGTAGCGATTAAGCGAGAACCATTATTCGTCTTTCTATTGCGCAATGGTTTGTTGATTCTGATTCGAGACCGTTTTAGTACTTTTATGATACTCAAGTACGTCTTTAGGCACAGTGATATCCATCCACCCATCAAGTTTAGCGTATACTACACCAATAATGGACAGATTGCACAGACCAGATTCTGTCCTTCGTACTTCTGAAGATGCTTCTCTTCTGGTGGAGAGTTTACTCGACCTGGGTGCGTGGCGTTGATCATACACAATAATAGGACGACCCTCACTCCTTATATCAGTCGTTGACCGGATTCTCGAAGTGGTAGAGGAATACCAAGTAAAGATCAACATGCTAGAACACGATATTCTCCTTCGACCCGCCATAGAGAGTGTCCGAAGTCGTGAGTCATTAATATTAGTGGATGAAGCAATGGTATAAATGTATCTGTGTCCAGTGCATATCCTTTCAGGCGACCTTATAATGCATCGCAGGACAATGGAACCAATCAAAACAATGATTTACGGACTGCGACATTACGATTTTGAAAGGTCTCAAGCACTCGCCAACATAATGGTTGTCGAATTCGAAAGCTCTTCCGATACGGACACTCTACACGATGACAGTAGCAAGTCTGATGTTGCAGACGAGGCTAAGAACAGTATGGACTCCCGTAAAGATCAAGAATCTGCTAAGAAACGGCGACGACATCGACAACGAGAGAAGTTTAGAGTCGAACATTTCTCAAAAGATATTTTGCTTAAGTACGAAAAAGAGAAACACAAAGAAGCTCACCGTCATCGTGCGGAACGTGCAAAAATAAAACCGCTAGAGCATCCCAGTCAAGAAGGAGGATATTTCAGTTATAAATCGAAAGTGTATTTGGTATGTAATGCCCTTGGCGCTTGACTGAAGTAAATTAAATTCACTGATGGTTAATCTTCAATCAAGGCCGATGTGAGCGACCACATGGATTTTGCTCTTACCAGCTTGGATATGTTCTCTGCAATTTCCGAAAATTTGATAAATTATGCCTTCAATGTGAGTGAAATGCCGGCATCTTGTACGTGACGAAGCGCCCTTAATGATCATATGTCCAGATCGCTTCGTATGATATGAATACCGTGATGTATGCTTTTACATTTATACAGAAATGCACTATTTATGTAGCCTTTTGTTCAGGAATCGTCTAACATTTGCGACGATAGTCTTCCTGCCATTGACCCTTCTGACTGGTTACTATGTAAGTGTCTTGGCAATGCTATTTCATTAGGCAGAATAATTGATGTCTATAGGGCATGAATTTTGCGAGTTTTTGGAGTGTGGAAAAACATTCAGATATTTTGTGCGTCTTCGCTTGACCATATTACCACATCGAAGCTTTTTTGACGCTGGCGACAGTTTCTGGAAGACAGCCGCACCAGTGATGGCGCTTCTTATTCCTTTATTCCTCTATGACAACATCAGAAAAGGTTTCGAGTTCCTCAAACGACGCTCTTTATCGCGTCGGGCTGGCATGGACTAGTGCACATGACCTTGTTCTTTGCTGGTGGCGTAGTGAAATTTGAACCTCGAGAACACGTTGACCGAGGTTAGCGGATTTTTGAAGTTACTCGCTGACATTTCTGCTGCAAGGCTGTTTCGATAGATGCACGCTGTTCATCGGGATAGCTTCTGATACAAAAATAGACACCTTCCTCCCAGGACAGATGAGATGTGGCTTGACAATGAACGGACTGAACACAAGCCCGACGCTGTGCACTAACACTAGAAGTTGGAAGTGGGATAGAATATTACCTTTGCAAATCGCTGATCTACTAAGGAACAGGGGGAATAGCTTTAGTGATGTCATAGAAATGAGTGTGTGGGTCACCTTGGGAAATAATTGTGAATGTTGGCCAGATACCATAGCTACCATTTCGAAAGAGAAAAAAGTGTTATAGAGTAGAGAAGCGACGGAAAACGAGGGATTTTCAAACTGAGCGGGACGGACACGATCTGGACCAACAAGCACAAATAGTGCCAAGGCTGGGCTTTCAGTTTCATTGCGGCCTCGCTTTTTCTCTTCACACCGACACAATCTTCCTCACCGCTGACGCCGGTGTAGAACTCCCTCCTTCCAGGGCAGTCTACGGACTGTCTGTGCTCCTTTTCCTTATTACCTCCGTATTTCATCCGTGGGGTCCCTCTTAATCGCACCTTTGCTTTGCACTCCCTCCAGGAACCCCTGATTCCGACCACAGAAGCTCCAGGAGACGCGCCTCTTTTCTTTCTCATCAATGCCGCTTCTAGGTGGCCTTTTCTCCAGGAAAAACAAGTCTTCCTCTCGTTCAAAGCGAGATGAGCCCACCGGTAGCATTCATAGCACCGATTTCGATTCTACGTTGTCTTCACCAACGACATCATCACATGTTCCTACACCCGGCATCTCTATACCCAATCACCTCAATGCCAGGAATTTGTTACACTCAGACTCAGCTGGAGAAAACATCTTGAGACTTGGTCACTCTCCTCCATTACCCCCCATACCACAATCCAGCGGTAGCAAGCTGCGTCTTCCATTTGGGCGGAAGAAGTCGGCAGTCTCAGATACCAATGTGGATGGCACACAATGGGATAATTCACAAAATTTTCTAACTGCTCCAAGACCTCCTCCTTCGACTCGCAAGAGTACAGATATGGAGGCGTCAGAGCTCCGCCGCTTGCGACCGCCACCGTCCAGATCTGCCATATTCGCGGCCTATGGAGATCCCAATAGCGCTTTGTCCACACGCTCTTTACCAAACGATCCTTCAGCCTCAACGAACGACCTTCAAGCACCTCAACCAACTATTCCTCCCCTCCCAAAACGGCCCTCTCTATTTGCTTGGGGAAGACAGACAGCGTCTTCTGCATCACCATCGCCTTCAAACTACATAGACTCAAATTCGACAACAAATTTGGCTTCGGGATCCCCAACAAACCCGGATGCTGCGAATTCGTTTAATCTCAAATCATTCCGTCATATCCGACCTCCTTCACCTACAAATACATCTAATGTGTCATTGACCCCACCTGTGCCTCGACCGCGCGGGCAAAGTGTTAATTCGGATTCTTCTCAGCGGATATCTGTTGCTGCCTTCCGCGAGGCTCAGGCTCGCCGCAGTCTTGCAGGGTCTCCTTCTCCATCGTTTCGTTCACCAAGTCCTGCGCCTGGTTTACCAAACAATGCCCGTGGAACTTCACCTGAGAATACACGCGAGCGTGGTGGCCCCCGTCCATCACCATCCAGCCCTACAATAGCAAGCGCCATCAATCGTCAACGGCGGCGGTCCAGCATGGCGCTGGGTTACACGTCTGAATCAGATTCTTCCTCACAGTCTTCTTCCGAAGATGATGATGATGGGACCTTGCAGAATCTCGGCAAACTGTCGACAAATGACAGGCCAGGACGTTTGGCTAATGTGCGAGCCAAGTCAGAAATAGGTCATGGTCAGTCGCATGATACGTCGATAGCGAGAGATTTTCCACCTCCACATCGTACCCCCCAATCCCATGTTGGGCATTCGCCATTAATCACTACGGCCACGCAACAGTCTGGTAATGCGGCGAGGCAAAACGTTATTCCTGATATTCCACCGCGATCTCTGTCAAGTCTCGACCACTACTCAAGTGGTGTAAGACAGCGAGCCAGTGTTTCTACTAGTGCCATATCACCGTCTGCAGCAGCTAAAAGAGCAAGCGTCTTAAGTGCTTCCAACTCGTCCAACTGTGAGTACAATCAATTCAATCAATTCTGGCTTGTCGTTAAATTTGACATCATTCAGTTGGTTCTATAGTGGAAGGCAAACCGCCCTTGATGTCATCACGCAATGGTTCTCAACCACCACCACCACCACTGCCAGAGCGGTCAATCAACGGGTATGCTGTTTCCCAGAAATCCTTGAACGACAAATCATCGTCAGACTCGGACTCGGACGACGATGCACCTTTGGCCAGCCTAGTCCCACCCAGAAGGCCCGGAAGTGCGATGTCCTCATATTCTAACCTTCATTCACGATCTACTGGGAATGTTACCACTCGATCTAATACTGGCGGGCCTAAACCATTGATTGACATCAACGATCTTACTGGACCCAAGCGTGGAATTACAGCGCCTATTGAAAAAAATTCTGCCGGATTTACAGAGGGTCGGACATTACTTTCTTTGCAAAACAAAGGCAGCTATTCTAGCTCTCCTCTCGTCGAGAGCCCGGTGTCTCCAACTACTGAAGATCCATCTGTTAGCAATTTTTTGTTAACTAGGAAAGAACCTCCCGTAAAGTTTGTTTCGCCGCCAGGATCACCAGCAAAAGAGTTGCAACAATTCATCAGCAGAGGCGATCCTAGCCCTCTTAGAAAAACTTCAGATCCTGAATCACCTTCGCGTTCCTCGTCTTCTGAGGTAAGAAGAGATCCGATAACTGAACGCTTGACCAAGGTGGTCAAGAAGAACATTTCTATGACGGCAAGCATGACCAAATCACATCAGAGTGAGGTCACCGACACGAAAGTGGTTTCTATGCCTGAAACGAGAACAAGCTCAGGCGAAGATACATCTGATAGATCTTCACACCAACAACATACACAAAAGCCATTAGATTCAAGTCATCCACCCCGGCAAGCAGAGATGCCTCATTTCAAGACCACAAGAAAAGAGGAGCCTAGTCCTGTTGATCCGGAATTGGCTCAACTACTTGGAACGGCTGGCATCAAGTTTATTACTCGCGACGGTGATTCTTCAGATGATTCTACCGATAATAGTGAAAGTGACGAGGATGAAGATGAAATCAAGCCAGCAGAAAATTACAGTAAAGATCGAATTGTACCCATTCCTGTACAGCAACGGTCGCCACCTCCTGCATTCAGTGTTACATCCCGGCCACCATTGACAAGGGGCTTGAATGGCAAGTCTTCGACGAGTTCATCTCGCAGTGAAGTCAAGTCCACAACCTCCGTTGACGTTTCTGCTCCCAGACCTCGTAGTACGACTCTTACAAACACTTCCAGTACCTTTGCTGCCAGGAAGTCCTTTACCATGGACTCTGTCGTGGCCCCTGCACCTAGAGCGTCCACACCTTCGTCACCCATGTTGACTTCGAAGACAAAGAGTGATGTCAATGCCAATACAAATGTCCAGGTCGAACATGCTAACACTTCTAGACCTCCCATTAACCAACGGCAACGCAGCTCCACAATGTTGACCGGCGTACCTTTGGCTTCCCAAATGCCTAAACCTTTCAATGCGCCTCAGAAGCCATTCGCCATGCGTCGAAATAGTCCTGCCAGTTCAACGGGAGATTCTAGCAATGGACGAACACCGCTGACCCCTCTTGATGGAAGTGACATCACAGAACCGAATGAAAACCAGGTACAGCACCATTCGAATAGGCATGAAAAACGCAGGAGTGTAAGTTTCGGGGATGATCTAGGAGACCTTAAGCCCCCTAGCAGATCTCATTTCAAAGAAACATCGAGGAGTGGATCGGAAGCAGGTGATGCAAGCAATGAGGAAGATCGTGAACATAGGAGACGAGAACGTCGGAGAAGTGAAGCCAAGGCGTCTATTGAGGTGCGAACAATCTCTTACCGTTACTAGTGCAATTTTGCTTATTGCACTATTTCTAGCTTGGAAATGTCATTAATGGTCCTGGTCCTACTGTTGATGACGATGATGACGACTTGCCTATCAACCAGACCATGAACGCCAGGATGTCCACCGTCAACCCTATGATGGCCATGGCCAATCCTATGGCAATGCAAATGGGCTTTGGAGGAGCGCCTAGTCCTGCCTGGGGTTCAGGTCTTAATCAACCGATGCTATCTCCTGCTCAATTCATGATACCCCCGCCAGCCGATCCTAATTTCTTTGCTGCACACCAACATGCTATGCAGATTGCGAAACAGGCTTACCAGATGGCAGTTGCTCAGCAAGCCATGGCGGCGGCTGCGGACGAATGGGAACGTGGTTCGGCCATTGGTGGTTTTGGTGGTGGCGGCAGTGTGTATGGAGGAGGAGGAGGCAGCGTTTATGGAGGCAGCACTTATGGAGGCGGTGGTTCGTCAGCTTCAATGATGACTCCCAATTACGGGATGATGAACATGATGCAAGGGCAAGGGGGCGGTTGGTCTAGCTCAGCTTCAGTTTATGGTGGTGCACGATCTATATATGGGGCAACTTTATCTCCTGGAGATGGGATGATTAGTAGTTCTCGCAGTGAATACGGCGGAGGAGGTGGCAGAGGAGGAAACCCTAACTGGAGTTCCTCCAGGAGTTCATACGGTGAAATGACCGGACCATCTCCCAGGCGGATGGTGAACCAAGGTCGCGAATCAGGCTATTTTCCTTCCATTCCTTCTCAGTCGGCCAACGGTAAAGCTTTCTTGAGTGCTGACAGCAAAGCCAATGCAAGGTCACGGACGGCGAGTCAACCAACTAATCCAGGGCGACCTCGAAAGGCGCCACCGCCTTCTAGTTGGAAAAATGCTGGCTCGTAATTAGCGATGTCCCAAAAACATTCTTTTTCTATGTTTTTTTTTTGTTTTTCTAACAACATGGATAGATATTTATTGGGGACCTTTCTTTTTGCCCGTTGGAATAATCGTCCATGGACTTTACGATACATCCAGCTTTCGCTCTTACGTTTTCTTTTCTTTCTTTAATCTATATACATCCATCACCAGGACATCTAATCAAACACATCACCACCATCATTCCCCACCATCATTAACCCTGTACCAGTAGTGTTACTATTATTCAATATTCAATCTCAAAGACTTTCATCTCGTGTCTTCTGAGCATACCCAAATATCAATAGTTTATTCCAATATGATGTTTTATTTTCCTTACGTTTGTTGTGCTATAACTATAGCTAGCTAGATATGCTCTATGTCGCACATAATTCGATTCTAATACGTTAGGTAGTGAGGTAAGGTGAGTGAATACATATACGTATCTATGACGCGCAAACTGAAAGCATTGATGAATCTTTGGAGTGTAAATGTTATGAGACGGTTGTTTTGTCGCTTTCTTCGACCGAGTTGGCAGAGACGTCAATGCGTAGCTTTTCTTCAACTGACTGAAGTTCTGCCGACGCCGATTCGGTTGTTTTTGTGACGGAAGAATCTTTTTCATCAACGTTAGTGGTAACCGACGCAGCCGCATTTGGATTGAAATCTACGCGTGCGCCATCTGTAGTCACCCCACACGCGCTGTAACGATAATGCATGACGTCAGTCTACTGTATTGTCTCTTCTGGGAAAGAGGGAAAAACAAACATACGCAACAATTTGGTCCCAGTAACTTTCTGGTTCAAATTCAAATTCGTTTTCGCCCCCAAAATCGGCATCAAGATGTGAAGCGGGGATGAGCTCCAGCAAATCGGGGTTAAATCGCATCTACGAGAGGCATAAGTTAGCATACTAGGTAACTGGACGTTGCTTGTGCATGAACGGAAGACCAACTTTGTCGCGAGTTACGGGATCTAAGAATGGAGAAATGCCTTTGTAGAAGAAGTTGAGTAACATGGGGAGGTTTACGACAATGGCGCGGCCAAGAGTTTCGACATAGTGTTGTTGTAGAATGGTAAGGACTTTTCGTGCGATTGAAATTGAAGGGTTTGTACGAAGTGTTGTGGACTTGTAGTCGACGATGATGACCAGGGATTCTTGACCTGGAGGCATCAGGTCTTTTGCGCGTTCACTGGAGCGCGCATGTAAGATCTATAAATATTTGATTAGCTACGAGTTTTGACTTACAGACACCAGACGAGATGCCTCAGTTGCCGGGGACTTGTTTCCGTGTTCTCTCTGCCGGGTCGCATATAAATGATAGGACGACCATCTTTGTCGAAGCCGTTGATGATGCTGCTCACTGAGGTCAATTGTAGCCGCTCAAGATTAGGTTAAGGCGCACATTTTGCCCGTTTCGCTTTCTATTTTAACCTCGTCTGGACGAATAAGATCTGGCTTAAACTCCCTTCGCCATTCTATAGTGCCTCTGATACGCTTCTTTGCATCTGGTAAATCCCACTTGGCAGCGCGCATATACCGTGGAATGGTGTCCGACTTGTTCAGCCATCTGACTTCCCAAGGGCGATACTCGTCTGTCTCCGGCAATACGAGAGAATTTGCATACTGTTAAATAGACGTAAGATTAGCGTTTCGAACACAGATTAAAAAGGACATACCTCTCGCAAGGCTGCCATCTTGGCCTGTTGCTCTTCCGAGTAATCATGGACAGGAGCTACGACTGTTTCCGGGGCGGGGATTGTCAAAACCTTGGTGGTCGGCATGATGTACAGGGAAAAGAAGGACGGTGGCGAGGCCGTGGACTGTGCTGCAGTTGGCTGACATCGGCTGGATGCTGACTCACTGTAAGATGGCTAAGATGCGGGCCGAAAATTTTGGACGCTGCCCAAGGGTCCTCGATCACGATGAACTGAAGAGTGTTAGGATAAAGCTCGGATATGTCAGGAACATGCCAAAAAGCATTTTGAACATACAACTGGCTCAATTTAAATCATATATTTATAGTCAATTTGCGGGGACAGCACTCCGAGCAGAAAAACATGCATAAAAGTTTGGGCACTAAAGTTGAAATGACAAGAATCCCAAATAAGGAAGGTCGCGGGAATTGGACTGGACTCGTTTCTCCCAGCCGGACTGACTGACAACAGCCATCCTCTCATCCCAGCCTGTCCGCCGCCCTCCCTATTTCTTCCTCCAAATCTCTTTCTCTCTTTCTTTCGTCCACCCATGGACCAACGTGGGGCTGACAGGCGTCCTCCTCGCTCAGCGAGGCCCATCTCCCACTCTGCTTCTCCAACCCCTCAGCAGCACCAGTCCCCAGTTCGCCCCTCAATCCATCCCAGTGAAAGCTCAAAGGCCGGTGTATCCTTCCAGGATATCGAGCAAGGCGACAGGAAGGCTCAACTCGATTCAAATAAACAGCGCACTCTTCAATCAGCCTACCTCCCCCAGCTCACTAGTGGCGACCCGGAAGGTTCAGATCAATACGACCCATCGCGCGTTGGCAGGAAAAAGAGTCTTGTTCGTCCGGACCGTGAAAAAATTGATCCAAACCACAGGCAATGGCATTATCGCACTCATGTGGCTCAGCTCGAGGAAGAGGGAACTGGTCGGTTAGGCGTCATGCCATCAAGTGAGCTCCACTTCTGGGTTTTCTTGTTTCTTTTTTCTCAACTGTTTCTCTCTTTTCTCAAGGTACTGGAAACTATCCTCAGCTAAGGAGAGGACGCTCTTTACTCGCCCGAGAAGAAGACGTTCATGAATCCGGTCTTGCCCTTTTCAAGAGGGGTCATACCCTTCGCAGAAAACGGCAGCAAGCTTCAGCATCATCCGCGCCACCCTCTCCTGAAATCAAGAATAAGAGAGGTTGTTGGAACGGTCCTGGACCTGGCGGGCCATGGATGACTTACTGCTTAATCATAACTATTCTGGTACCGTCTTTCGTCTTGAAGTCATGCGGTATGTAGTCGATATTCTTCATCCAGCTATTTCTTTCTCATAATTCTATTTTCACTGCAGGTATCCGCAGTCCGGAGCAACAGCGTGCATGGCGGGAAAAGATGGGGCTTGTCTCGATAATCTTGATTCTTATGGCCGGCGTCGGTTTTCTCACATTCGGTTTCACGATCAGCGTCTGTGGGAAACCACCAAATCGATTCCATGGAGGAGCCATCGGTGACGACTTTATCGGAAATGGCTCTGTAGTTATTCATGGTTACGATTACAACTTTACGCAATTCCGCCATCCTCGAGCAGGTAGTACCTTCAACGGATCAACCAATCCATTAATTACTGGAGGTTGGAACTTGGCCGGCAATGATGCTTCATTCTTATTCCAGAAGACAAACCAGAATTGCTACGGGATGATTACTCGAGCACAAGGCTCTAGTATCACTGGCAGTGGCCTTTTCTTGGACTGGTATTTCCCTTGCAACATCTTCAGCCAATACGGATCGACAGGTGGCAATATTACCGGTTATGAGTCGTCCACGTCTTGCCATCTTTCTGCCAACTCTCGTCAGTTATTGGAAAAGGTTCAAGTTCTTGGTCAGGTTTACTATACTTGGGATGATGTCAAGAATTCCAATCGCAATTTGGCGGTTTACGGATCGTGAGTAATATGATGCATGTCATTTCAATAACTATAATGTTGACGACATTGAAACAATAGGACCGTACTTGACTTGAATTTATTGCAATGGCTTAGCAGGGCTCAGGTCAATTACCCCGCTATTTTTGATGAATTGAAGAATGCGAATGGAACATACAACGGCAAGGACTTGACCATGCTTTTCTCTCGCTCTAAACAACAACAGCTTGGTGCATGTCTTTCCGATATCATCAACATTGGATTCATTGACACCAATTCCATTGGATGTGTTGCGTCTTCGGTCGTTCTTTACGTATCCCTCATTTTCATCATTGGAGTGGTCGGTATTCGCTTCATCATGGCTGTTCTCTTTCAGTGGTTCTTCTCCTGGAAGTTGGGCAATTTCCCTCGTGAAACTTACGAACAGCGAATGCAAAGGTCGGCAGAAATCGAGAACTGGACCAATGATATCTACCGCCCTGCTCCAAGCGAGATGCGTCCTAATGTAAACAAGCTTGGTCTTCGCCCAGGAAAGGGTAACCGGAAGACATTCCTACCTAGTCATTCACGCTTTACTCCCGCAGAAAATCTGCTCAAGTCTGCCAGCGGACGACCTACCACGGCCTATGGTATGCTTGATTCCTCATCAAACACCAACTGGAAGAGATCGACCATGTACTCCATGTCTGGAAAGGGCGGTAAAGGTACGCCTCCTGACTCGCCAGGCTACAGGCAATCAAGGAGCACGATGTCACTTGCAGACGGATCCCCTCGCAATTTTGCTGAGAACCAGTGTCCTTTCCCTTTACAAAATGTTGTCCCGCAACCACCGATTGATTATGAACCATTCAACTTCCCATTGGCGCATACTATATGTTTGGTGACCGCTTACTCGGAATCGGTCGAAGGTCTCAGGACTACGTTGGATTCTCTTGCTACCACGGATTACCCTAACAGCCACAAACTTATCCTCGTCATTGCGGATGGAATGGTCAAGGGTGCTGGTAACTCCATGACGACCCCAGAGATTTGTTTGACCATGATGAAAGACTTTGTTATTCCCCCTCACGAAGTTGAACCACATTCATATGTCGCTATTGCGGATGGTCACAAACGTCATAACATGGCCAAGGTATATGCTGGTTTCTACGATTACGACGACGCTACCACCGAACGATCCAAACAGCAGCGAGTGCCCATCGTTTTGGTCGCAAAATGTGGTAACCCTCTCGAAGTCAACGATGCTAAACCCGGAAATCGCGGGAAACGTGACAGTCAAATTGTCCTCATGGCCTTCTTGCAAAAAGTGATGTTCGATGAACGCATGACCACCTTTGAGTACGAGTTCTTCAATTCGATATGGCGGGTCACTGGAGTCAGCCCTGATCGATATGAACTGGTTCTTTGCGTGGACGCTGATACCAAGGTATTCCCTGATTCTTTAACTCGTATGGTCAGCTGCATGGTACACGACGAGGACATTATGGGACTTTGTGGAGAGACAAAGATCGCGAACAAGGCGGAAACTTTTGTCACTATGATGCAAGGTGCATTTGCTCGATTGATTTCAACCTCTTTTTTTATTATTACTAATTCTCCTTTTCGTCCCTTCAACCAGTCTTCGAGTATTACATTTCCCACCACATGACGAAAGCCTTCGAGTCCATGTTTGGTGGTGTCACTTGCTTGCCAGGTTGTTTCAGTATGTACCGCATCAAGGCTCCTAAAGGTGATTCTGGGTATTGGGTTCCCATCCTCGCCAATCCGGATATCGTCGAACATTATTCCGAGAATGTTGTCGATACCCTCCACAAGAAGAACCTACTTCTACTGGGAGAGGATCGGTACCTGACGACTCTTATGTTGAAGACTTTTCCCAAGCGCAAAAACATGTTCTGTCCTCAAGCAGTTTGTAAGACTGTTGTGCCGGACACTTTCCGGGTGCTACTTTCACAACGTCGTCGCTGGATTAACTCCACCATCCACAATTTGGCGGAATTGATTTTGGTTCGCGACCTTTGTGGTACTTTCTGTTTTTCCATGCAGTTTGTCGTTGGGATGGAATTGGCCGGTACGCTCGTACTACCAGCTGCTATTGCCTTCACCCTATACCTCATCATCGTTTCTATCATCCCTGGAGGCGCTGATACCACCATTCCTTTGATTCTATTGGCTATCGTCCTTGGTCTTCCTGGTATCTTGATCGTCGTCACTTCCCGCAAGATTGCATATGTCGGCTGGATGCTCGTCTACCTCTTATCTTTGCCCATTTGGAACGGAATTTTACCCGCGTATGCTTTCTGGCACTTCGACGACTTCTCCTGGGGTGAGACGAGAAAGGTGATGGGCGATAAAGGCGGAGATCATGGCGACAAGGAGGGAGAGTTTGACTCTTCACACATTGTGATGAAGCGATGGGCCGAGTTTGAACGGGACCGTCGCTGGAAGAGTGGAACTCAATCGAGGGACTCGATCTATAATGAGAAGAGGTAAGCTTTTTTTTACACAAAATACAAAGCCAACTTTAAAATGACAACTCTTTTACTTTCAGGGCGGATAGTAATCGCTATTCCATGGCTTCGAATTCTGACCTTACTCATCAAGCCCCTCCTTTCGATTCGAGTACAGTGGAATCCTCCAGCTACAGCAGTCCACGACCACGACACGATAGTGCGGCTCTTTTGATGCTCCCTGCTCCTCTTGCCGTTAGTAATAGAGGGCCTGTGATGTCTTCTGCCTCCTCCGTAGGGATGTCCAGGTCAAGTGAGGACAATCATTACCCTTCTGACAATGGTTCAAGCACCAACTTGCGTTTACTCTCTACTCCGCAATCAGTAGATGTATACCCAGACACATCTGACTCCTCTTCTGCCAACCAACGACTACTTTCACCATCATCTCCTTACGATCCCCGTTTCAGCCGGCAGGCTCAAGTTCCCAGTCCCCAACCCCCTTATCTTTCAGATGCTCAGAATCCTTTCCGTTCTCAAACGACATCTCCAACGAGTTATGATGAACAGACGCCTTTTGTTCCCGATTATGACGACCCCAGAAGTGGGCGAGGTATCCAATTGTCGGATGGTGGACCGGTTCCTGGACCAGAGGGCGTGCGACGAGTGTCTAGACCTACTGGAAGACGCCCAACATCACAAGCACCTACGCAAAATCGCTACTCGCGTAGCTCTACGGCCTTTTCCCTCCCGCCAGGAGCTGCTCCTCCTCAACCCACCTATAATCCGCAATGATCGACAGTATATATAATTCATTTCACGTACATACATGGACTTATTCTCATTAGCACTATGATTCCCCTTTCTTCATTTAGCCTTTATGATTACATCTTCTATCGGACCCATTGTTCCATTATATTTCACAGCTCGTAATTTTTTCGGCGGACCTTGGTGTAGGTCTATGTTGGTCGAGCCAATGAATACTGTAGTAGTTTTTCCATGGGAATAGATACATAATATTTGGAGATACTGCCTTACTTTGTCTCGAACGTATAATTTATGACAATCCGCATCGGATGTATGAATTTATTCGCCTTTGGTACAACTTCGGTGTAAAATACGTGAAAATACGATAGTTTGAATAGACGCTGAACGAATGTTTGAAAGAGACGGCGTTGTCTTGACGTTTGTTTGGCTTGATACCCGAAATGGTTGGTGACTAGTAACCGCGTGCAAGTCCAAAGTCATTGTCATTGTCCCTCCCACCTCCTCCGTCCCGTCTTCCTGCCTACTCCAGCCATGTCGAATCTAGCGAATTCACCAATCACACAGGTGTCACAGACACCGACACATACGAATCTCCAGCCGCAGCTATTGACGCGGCTTTTCCTGGACCTTCGTGGCAGGCGTTTCGAAGTCGACCGCGAGACGATTATGAATTTGCCTGAATCTGTTCTTCTTTGTTTGTTTCCCAATGGGCTTGTGCTGAGCAGGCAAAGCATGGCTCTTTCAGAAGGTGGCGGTGAAGACGACGAAGAGGAGGTCTACGGCGTTGATGTTCGTGAATAATTGTTGTTTTTTGCGATTGAAGGACTGACGCTTGTATCAGTTTGATCCTGATTGCTTTCAATTTGTGCTCTCCTTTTATCGAAATGCGTCGGACACCTTTTACGGGACTACTGCTAATCCGGGTCTCTTCACTGCTCAGCAGCAGCTCATTGAATCCTCCTCTTCTGAGTTCGGCCCCGCAAGCTCTCAAAACCCGCTACTTCAAAAGCAGGCTATCATTGTTCTTAGAGAAGAGCTCGAATATTTCTCAATCCCTCCAAAAGACGGAAAAGCAGCGACTGATGAAAGTGGGATTGCTAACGACGTCATGTTGGACATCAAACGCCGGGCTGGTGACTATCTCATAGAAAAGCGGAGTATCTTTACAGCACTGCAGAGGAACGTAAACAAAGAGAACAATATTGCTGAACAGCATCTGATTGATATGCTGTGCATGAGGTGAAGGCGTTTTCTCACCTCGTATACTTGTTCGTCCTTGAAACTCAACAAACTTGACCAATTTAGCGGATTCGACCGTGACGATGAGTGGGGTTTCCGTGCTCTGGAGCCATCTCGCTGTTGCATATCATCAATAGCGCTTGTCTTGCTAAAAACAGGCATTACACATCATCCTAATGCCGAGAAACAGGTTGAAATTGATCCAACCCAAATGGCTACTGCACAGAAGCTCCTGCTGTTTTGGAGAAAGCCAGCTGTGCGTCCGATAATGTCAATTTAGATTTGAAAGCCAATTAACGTGCATTTTTAAATATTATAGCGCAAATGCTGGTGGGATGGCTTGGACATTGAGCTACCCGCCGTGGATGGCAAGGAACCCATGACGTTGAAATTGTGGGCGAGACGCGTGTGGACACTGGAACTCAGTCTTGTAAGCGTGATCTTTCTTGGAGCAAATTGTAGACCGACTAAGTTTTATTCTAGGTTTGATAACATTGGGGCGACTATTCTCTCGATTTGTCGTATCTATATACTACATACATAACTACATACCTTTCCCTTGATACCCTTAACTTGACACGGATTTTTAGTTGCTGCATCATTTAGACCACTTTTTGGAATAACTGTTCATCTGATCATCCACGCACGGCACAAGATGAAACGGCGCCCTGCTTTGCCCTGCTTCCGTGGAAACCAGCTTTGTGTGCTGGATCTCGTATTTTATTAGGCCTCTGTTCGTCTGTATCGCTATATCGATATTCTTTGCTATTTAAACTCGTGCGGAAGCCATGGTCAACACGAGGCAAATACAAAAATGTAGAAGCCACATTGCTTTTGACAAAAAAGGAGAAGTAACGATAATGGAAAGCGAGTGATCTCGGACTTTTATAACGAGCGGTCTGTCTGATGGGATCCTGTATATATTGTACTACTTCTATTATAACACTCATCTACTGTCCCATTCTCAACCTCTCAACCTCTCAACTTCTGTAATTCTTCTGGTCTCGCCTCTTTCCCATCGATTTGGTTAGATACCAACGATATAATCTTCATCTCTTGACTGCGTTCCAACAACTCCGTCGCCTTCGACCATCACCAATGCCTCCAGCTGGTTCTTCCTATGTTCCTTCTCCTCTCAAAGAGTTCAGCCCTCTACCAAAATTTGAATATATCGACGACGACAAGTATTCGACTCTAAGCCGCGCTTCAGGGATTCCTCGTGCTGAGCATGCTCTTGACACCCTTCGACTCGTTGCGGGCAGCAGAGTCCGCCACGCCCGCTGTGCGCCAGAGTTCTTGGAGGAGATTGCGAGCAAGGGCACCCAAAACAGTCTCAAGAAGTCCCCGCACAGGACTTTCAAGATCGTTCAGGGTTCTGAGGCTAGGGCGTATTTCAAGGATTACGTTCGGTGCGTTCCTGTGTGTCATTATCTTCACCGTCTACTCACGATATCTCCAGGGACCATACTTCACAATCCAATAAATCTTTACGAAACAATAACGACAATTTAACGAAACAAACCCAGCCTTCCCCGATTGTATTCGCAGTAACTGTTTGGGAAGGCGACACCAAGTGTGTGGATTATTATATGACCTGGCGGGGAAAGAGGGTATGATCAGCCTTGCTCTGATTTTGCGTGCCTGTCCTTAACTCTTCATCGATACTAGAATGAGTCTCATAGTGAAGGCAAGCCCTTTTCACGTACTTCAAACGCGTCTAACCTCTCTCTCTCAGAGTACGAAAGCCAGGTTGACCACCTGGATGCAGAATTCAGGAAACTTGCTCAAGGATTGGACAAGGAATATAAAAGCATCTCGTAAGGCTGTTCCATATAACCCTGATAGTATGCCGCTCATGTAACCATTTTCAGAGCATTGCGGACATACAGCAATCTGTCAAAACCCACTAGAAAGCTCGATAAGAAATCTCAACCATTGCAATCTTCACGGAAAACGCGACCTCCTCCTGGTATTACGGTTTCTGTGGCCGAAGATGCATCGCCCTGTGCGTAATTTTTATCCTCTTGAGAACTTTCGATCAGATTCTGAGACTACATGCAATATCGTAGTGCCCACCCAACACCCACTTCCGGAGCCACCGGCGTAAGCCCCGATACATTCTTCATGTAGTGCTCTCGTCATTTCTCTCATCCTTTTCACCAGCTCTGCTTCCGACAGCGTGATGTCACTGCCTCTGCTCAACATGATTCGAGGAGTCCCATTCAGCCACCGAGGTCCGTTTTGCTTGGGAATGACATCATAACTATGCAAATTCACTAGAACCAACAATCTGCAGTTCCTTTGCGCATAACTAATCCGGATAGGTTATCCTTGTGAGTGCCTCTTTTGTTTCTACGTGATATCTTTTCGTTGACGATATTATCCAGCATCTCTGATGTTAGTGAGTATGCCGGATGCTGTCTCCTCTGCTGCCAGTATCTGACCGTATCTTGCCTCACAGCTATCATCGGAGAAGAAACTCCAATTGTCAAACCGCAAACAAAACCTGATTCTGGCACTAAACTCATTGTTCCCACCAGAAATAAATTGTAAGGATGTCCCGTCATCATGTAGCAGAAGTACATCTCATTTACTATTATTAGTTCAAAACACGGTGGGACGCTGGAGGAAACTGTGGACGTATCTTCTGCTAGCATCCGCTCATCAGATACACAGTCTAGCAAATCTTCAAGATCGAGTAGATCAAGCACTCGTTACGACTCAGAAAATAGTCGGCATCCTTCACCCGACCGGGGCAGTCGTTCCAGTCAAAAAGACCGTGATATTCCCGAATACTTGATAATCTTATTAGGAGATAAGTTTGACACGGATTCAACATCGTGGCATGGGTAGGCTTCCATTTCCAAGTACCACGTTGCTTCCATGAACTAACCTTTTTTTCCTAGTCTTGAAAGACAAATATCAGTGCGCAGCCTCCCTGCAGATCGTCACTCTTCGTGGATGGGTCCTGTTGCCAGCTCGAAAAGTTTTAGTCGACGGAACTCGCAAGCAAATACTCCTAACGCTTCAGATTCCGAAGAATCCAACGATGAAGCGGGGTGGAAGCATACACCTGTCATCCCCATGAAGCCCTTCATGGAAGCCATGGGTCTTGTCCCAAGTAGCACTTACTATCACACCCCTCCTCCTGTTGTCCCTGGTGGACTGCAGTACCAGCTCACTATTGCCAATACATCTTCGCCAATGCCCAGTCGTAGCCCGTATCTTTATTCTAGCCCTCGGTTGGAAACGACTTCCCCATATGTTCCAGCTTGGGTCCCTTCATTGCCAGCTTCCAACGCACCATCCAGACCACCATCCCGCTCTTCTTATGGAAGTCCATATGTTCAAGCCCATAATCCTTTCTGATCCTTTTGTTATCTGTTGTTGTTGTTGTTGTTGTCTTTTTACTTTGTCTATTATTTTGGACATCCGCTCGTTTTCACATAAGCCGCGATTCTGCGGCGCCAGGACGCTACTCATAATTCCATAGTTCCCCTTGCATTCATTCACCTCATTGTTACCTCTTAATTTATTGCATTCTTTTTTCCAGTTTCTTTGCATAGCATCCTAACACTCATTCGCATAGCCAAAATAATTGTACTTTAAACTCACACATGACAGACGTAGTCTTAATTATACTGATAGCTCACAGTTAGTTAAAGGCCAAAATTTGGTATATGATCATAATCGTACAATATATGTAATAT
>Ga0247779_1000216_pt1 | contig 42867 bp, 43 predicted proteins | sample UWRJL221509R5_FD_179925 | JGI IMG/M metagenome (GOLD analysis project Ga0247779, IMG submission 179925) | Plant litter microbial communities from Arlington Agricultural Research Station in Wisconsin, United States - UWRJ-L221-509R-5 | ecosystem: Environmental > Terrestrial > Plant litter >...
AGGGCGTGTTGCAGGCGCTGTTCTCCAGCACCCTGGGCGTCTGGCGCAACAAGGGCGCCTTCGCGATCAACGGCCTGCTGTGGGCCGCGCTGATGATGGTGATGGGCATGGTTTGCAGCATCCTGGCGGTGGTGCTGGGGCTGACGGAGCAGACGCTGCCGCTGCTCGCGGTGCCGCTGGTGCTGCTCGCCTCCACCGTGTTCTACAGCTCGCTGTACTTCACCTTCGTGGACTGCTTCCTGTTCGCCGCGCCGAAGGATCTACCCGAGCCGCCGCAACTGCCACAGCAAGACTGACCAAAAACTGACTCTTGTCATCACGCAGCCATACTGGCTGCCTAGAGTGCCTGTGTTTACAACCGCTTTACACAGGCTACATGACCCAACAGCAGAACCCTAGCCGCCGCCAGGCCCTCAAGTTCCTCGGCCTCCCGTTTGCGCTGCCGCTCGGCGGTGTCAGCGCCGCAAGCCTCAGCGGCTGCTTCGGCGGTGGTGGCGACGATGCCACCTACGTGTCTTCCAGCTTCAGCGCGATGGCAGCCCCCGCGCTTGCCAACGCCGCCGCGATGGCCACCACTACCGTGGCCTCGTCGCTGGACGTGAAGATGAGCGACGGCAGCACCGTTCACTACGCGCTGGCCTACCAGCCCTTCTTCATGACCGGCGACATGGTGCCGGACGGCAAGGGCGGCACGATCCTGGCCGGCGGCTATGTCGACATCAACAACAAGCCGATCACGGACGCCTCCGTCGCCGGCAAGGAGCGCCAGTTCTTCTCCGACTCGCCGGACGGCACCTCGCTGCTGAGCGTAGCCAACCCGACGGTCACCGGCATCAAGGGCAAGGCGGTCTTCGCCGTCGTCCAGTTCGAGTACACGACGCGCGACCAGGCCGGCAACGACACCTACGGCAAGCTGCCCTCGCCGATCGCCGTGCTGACCTTGGACCAGGACCAGGACACCGGCAAGCTGAGCTTGGTCAAGTACCACAACGTCGACACCTCGGCCGCTCACGGCCTGTGGATCACCTGCGGCGCGAGCCTCTCGCCCTGGGGCACACACCTGTCCAGCGAGGAGTACGAGCCGGATGCGTTCGCGATCGCGTCGAACGCCCAGTTCAAGGCCTACAGCAAGAACGTGTTCGGCGACGAGACCAAGGCCAACCCCTACCACTACGGACACCTGCCCGAAGTGACGGTCAACCCCGACGGCAGCGGCACGCTGAAGAAGCACTACTGCATGGGCCGGATTTCGCACGAGCTGATCCAGGTGATGCCCGACAAGCGCACCGCACTGATGGGTGACGACTACACGAACGGCGGCCTGTTCATGTTCGTCGCCGACAAGGAAGCCGACCTGTCGGCCGGCACGCTGTACGTGGCCAAGTACGGCACCGGCTTCTCGCTGGACCCCGCCGCCGCCGGCGCCTCGATCAGCTGGATCAACCTCGGCCACGCCACCAGCGCCGAGATCGAGCAGCTGGCCAACACGCTGAAGCCGACGGACATCATGACCGTGTCGACGACCGACCCGGCCGACGCGACGTTCACGAAGATGTTCCTCGACGGCAAGGCCTCCTGGGGCAAGCTGAAGCCCGGCATGGAAAAGGCCGCCGCTTTCCTGGAGACGCACCGCTACGCCAACCTGATGGGCGCCAGCATGAGCTTCACGAAGCTGGAAGGCACGACCGTCAACGCCAAGGACAAGGTCGCCTACTCCGCGCTGCAGAACATCCAGACCTCGATGGTCAAGGGCAATGCCGCCTGGGTGGAGAGCAAGAACGTCACTGTCGACAAGGCCCTGATCGCCGGCGGCGTGATGGCCCACACGCTGGCCGCCGGCCAGAAGGACACGGCCGGCGCCGCGATCAACAGCGAATGGGTGCCGACCGTCACCAAGGCGCTGCTGATGGGCGAAGACATCGCCGCCGACGCGCTGGGCAACCTCTCCAATCCGGACAAGATCGGCAACCCTGACAACCTGAAGTTCTCGGAGACGCTGCGCACGCTGTTCATCGGCGAAGACAGCGGCACCCACGTCAACAACTTCGTCTGGGCCTACAACGTCGACACGAAGGCCTTGACCCGCCTGGTCTCGATGCCCGCCGGCGCCGAAGCGACCGGCTTGTCGGTCGTCGACGACCTGAACGGCTGGACCTACATCACCACCAACTTCCAGCACCCCGGCGACTGGAACACCCTGCACGGCAAGGTGCAGGCGACCTTGGACCCGCTGGTGCGCGCGAATTACAAGGACCGCTTCGGCGCCGCCGTCGGCTACCTGACCGGTGACGTGAAGGCCCTGAAACTGAACCAATAACAATAACGATCCCAAGCCCTGCCAGGCTCTCTACGGCCGTGACGCGCAAGCGTCACGGCCTTTTACTTTGGCAATCTACTTTGGACATTCACTTTTGAGGATGCGCTGGACGAACCCGCACCCTACATTGCCCCGTCCGACCGCAACGAAGGAGCCGCGATGCACATCCGCCCTTGGCCAGCCCTGCTCCTCGCGCTGGCAGGCATGCTGGCGCTGTGCCCTGCCGCATCGGCCGAGCCCGGCCGCCTGCCCGACAACGCGATCCCCGAGCACTACACGATCCGCGTCACGCCGGACACGGCGCGCATGGTGCTGCAGGGCGAGGCGCGCATCCGCGTGCACCTGCGCGCGCCGGCCCGCGAGATCGTGCTCAACGCGGCCGATCTGGACATCCGCCGAGCCACGCTCGACGGCCGGCCCGCCCGCATCGCCCTGGACGCCCACGCCGAGACCTTGACGCTGGGTTTCGCGAAGCCGGTCAGCGCCGGCCTGCACACCTTGCGCATCGACTACCGCGGCAAGATCCTGCGCACGCCCAGCGGCGTCTTCATGCTCGACTACCGCGATCCGGACGGCAGCACCCGCCAGATGCTGACCACCCAGTTCGAACCCGGCGATGCGCGACGCTTCGCACCGCTGTGGGACGAACCGGCGCGCAAGGCCCGCTTCGATATCGAGCTGGTGATTCCGCCGGGCCAAGTCGCCGTCTCCAACATGCCCTTGCGCTCCCAACGCCTGCAGCCGGGCGGCCGGCAGCTGCTGCGCTTCCAGACGACGCCGCGCATGTCCAGCTACCTGCTGCACCTGTCGGTGGGCGATCTCGAACGCCTGTCGCGCGTGGTCGACGGCGTGGACATCGGCGTCGTCACGCGGCGCGGCTTCAAGGCGCAGGGCGAACTGGCGCTGCAGGCCGCCGCCGACGTGCTGCGCTACTACAAGGACTACTTCGGCCTGCCCTACCCCCTGCCCAAGCTGGACCTGATCGCCGCGCCGGGCACCAGCCAGACCTTCGGCGCGATGGAGAACTGGGGCGCGATCCTGTTCTTCGAGAGCGTGCTCCTGTTCGACCCGGAGCGCTCGTCCGAATCCCACCGGCAGCTGATCTTCAGGCTGGTGGCCCACGAAGTCGCACACCAGTGGTTCGGCAACCTCGTGACGATGCAGTGGTGGGATGACCTGTGGCTCAACGAAGCCTTCGCCACCTGGATGCAGAGCAAGGTCACGTCCGTCCTCCACCCGCAGTGGCAGCCGCAGCTCGACGTCGCGCTGACGATCCGCGAGCGGGCGCTGCAGAGCGATGCCAGCGCCGCCACCCATTCGATCATCCAGCCGGTGCCGGACGTGCGCGCCGCGGATCAGACCTTCGACAGCATCGCCTACAACAAGGGAGCCAGCGTCATACAGATGATCGAGGCGCTGGCCGGGCCCGAAGGCTTCCGCGCCGGCCTGCAGCGCTACATGCGCGAGCACGCCTACGGCAACGCCGTCACCGACGACCTGTGGAATGCGCTGGCCGCGGCCAGCGGCGCCGACATCGCCCGGGTGGCCCATGACTTCACGCTGCAACCGGGCGTGCCGCTGCTGCATCTTGAAAGCTCGGCCTGCCAGGACGGCGCGACGGCATTGACGCTGAGTGTCAGTCGGTTCGAGACCGGGCCGAAGGCGCCGCAGGCACTCGGCTGGCAGTTGCCGGCCATGCTGCAGGTGGGCGCCGAGGAGCCGGCGCGGCCCCTGCTGTTGGCGCCGCATGCCCCGTCCTCGCCACGGCTGACAGGCTGTGGCGCCGTGCTCGCCAATGCCGGTGGCAGCGGCTACTACCGCAGCGCCTACGGGCCGCAGGCGGCGCAGGCCTTGGTATCCACCTTCGCCGCCCTGCCGGCACTGGACCAGATGGTGCTGCTGTCCGATGCCTGGGCGCTGGCCCAGAACGGCGATGCCCCGCCCGGCGACTGGTTCGGGCTTGCGGCGCGGCTGCGGCCGGACGCGGAGCCCACGCTGTTGCGCCAGCTCGCGCAGACGCTGACCACGATCGACTGGCTCTACCGTGCGCAGCCGGAGCAGCAGGCGCTGTTCCGCAGCTTTGCGCGCAACCGACTGCAACCCGCCTTCGCGCGCATTGGCTGGCTGCCCGCGACCGGCGAGGATGCCAATGTGGCCGTGCTGCGCGAGACGCTGATCGAGGCGCTCGGACGCTTCGACGATCCTGCCGTCATCGCCGAGGCTCGAGCACGCTACGAGCGCGCGGCGTCCGACCCCGCGGCACTTCCCGCCGCCATCGCCGAGCCGGCATTGACCGTGGTGGCGATCCATGCCGACGCGGCGACCTGGGAGCGACTCGCCGCCCGGGCCGCGGCCAGCAGCTCGGACCTGCAGAAGCGCCAGCACTACTGGGCGCTGGGCGGCGCACGCGACCCGGCGCTGGCCCGCCGCACGCTGGACGCCGCGCTGACGGGCAAGGCCGGGCCGGTCTACGGCATCGAGCTGATCGGCTCTGTCGCCGAGGCCCATCCCGAGCTGGCCTTCCGTTTCGCCCTGGACCACGAGGCCGCGATCCAGGCCGGCGTCGAGAGCCAGGCACAGTGGAGCTTCATTGCGGGCCTGGCCCGGATGTCGGCCGACGCGGCCACCGCCGCCGCGCTGCAGGACTACATCGACCAGCGCATTCCCGCCACGTTGCGCGCCACCGCGCGGCGCACGCTCGCAGCGATCGAATCCCGCCGTCGCGTCACCGATCAGCAGTTGCCGGCGATGAGTGACTGGCTACATCACTGGCAGGACGGCTGAGCCGCCTCAATCGATCGGCGTCAGCTTCGCGACCGAGAGAGCCAGCCACTTCATGCCGTGGCGGCCGAAGTTCACTTGCGCGCGGGCGTCCGCGCCGCTGCCCTCCAGCGTCACCAGCACGCCCTCGCCGAACTTGGTGTGGAACACGCCCTTGCCGACGCGCAGGCCGCCGTGTTCCTCGGCCACCTTCTTCTTCATCGAGGCCGGCACCGGCGGCTCGGCATAGCTCGGGCGTTCGACGCGCCCGGCACCGACCATCGACTTCAGCCCCGAGCCGCGTTGCCAGGCATCCTGGTATTCGCGCGCAAAGCCGGAGCCGAAGCCCTGGTTGCGCGGGCTCAGCCACTTCAGCGCGGCTTCGGGCAGCTCCTCGAAGAAGCGGCTCTTGACGTTGTAGCGGGTCTGGCCGTGCAGCATGCGCGTCTGGCTGAAGCACAGGTACAGGCGCTGGCGCGCGCGTGTGATCGCCACGTACATCAGCCGGCGTTCCTCCTCCAGGCCGTCGCCGTCGGACAGCGAGTTCTCGTGTGGGAACAGGCCCTCTTCCAGGCCGGTGATGAAGACGGCGTCGAACTCCAGGCCCTTGGCCGAGTGGACCGTCATCAGCTGCACCGCATCCTGGCCGGCCTGGGCCTGGTTGTCGCCGGCCTCCAGCGAGGCGTGGGTCAGGAAAGCGGCCAGCGGCGACATGATCTCCCCTGACTCAGGGTCAGGGGAGACGCCAGGAATGAAGCTCCCTCCCCCAGCCCCTCCCTCCGAGAGGGAGGGGAGATTCAGCTCGTCGACCGGTAGCGCCACGGCGTCCTTGCCGAAGCCCTCCTGCGTGACGAAGGCCTCGGCCGCGTTGATCAGTTCGCCCAGGTTCTCCAGCCGCTCGGCGCCGTCCTTGTCGTTGCGATAGAACTCGTTCAGGCCCGAGATCTCCAGCATCTGCTCGAGGATCTCGCGCAGCGTGTGGCCCACCGTCAGGTTGCGCGTCGAATCGACGAGCTCGTTGAACGCCTTCAGATTGCTGCCGGCCTTGCCCGCCACCGCGCTGACGCTCTGGTAGAGGCTGCGGCCCGAGGCGCGCGCGGCGTCCTGCAGCAGTTCGATCGCACGCGCGCCGATGCCGCGCGCCGGGAAGTTGACGACGCGCAGGAAGCTGGTGTCGTCGTTCGGGTTCTCCAAGAGCCGCAGATAGGCCAGCGCATGCTTGACCTCGGCCCGCTCGAAGAAGCGCAGTCCGCCGTAGACGCGGTATGGAATGCCCGCATTGAACAGCGCCGACTCGATCACCCGCGACTGCGCATTGCTGCGGTAGAGCACGGCGATCTCCTTGCGGTCCATGCCGCCGCGATGCAGGGCCTGGGCCTCCTCGATCAGCCACTGCGCTTCGGCGAAATCGCTCGATGCCTCGTAGACCCGCACCGGCTCGCCGGGGCCGGCATCGGTGCGCAGTTCCTTGCCAAGGCGGCGCGAGTTGCGGCTGATCAGCTCGTTGGCCGCGTCCAGGATGTTGCCGAAGCTGCGGTAGTTCTGCTCCAGCTTGATCACGTTCTTCACGCGGTACTCGCGCTCGAAATCGGCCATATTGCCGACGCGCGCGCCGCGGAAGGCGTAGATGCTCTGGTCGTCGTCGCCGACGGCCAGCACGCTCTGCCCCTGCCCTGGAGGTGCGAACATCTTGAGCCAGGCGTACTGCAGCTTGTTGGTGTCCTGGAACTCGTCCACCAGCACGTGGCGGAAGCGCCGCTGGTAGTGCTCCCGCACGGCGGGCTGGTCGCGCATCACCTCGTAGCTGCGCAGCATCAGCTCCGCGAAGTCGACCACGCCCTCGCGCGCGCACTGGTCCTCGTAGGCCTGGTAGATCGCGGCCAGTGTGCGGGTCTGCTCGTCGTGCACGTCGATGTCGGGGGGGCGCAGGCCGTCTTCCTTGGCGCCGGCGATGAACCAGCTCACTTGCTTCGGAACGTAGCGCTCTTCGTCCAGGCTCATCGCCTTGATGACCCGCTTGATCGCCGAGACCGAGTCGGACGCATCGAGGATCTGGAAGCCCTGCGGCAGGCCCGCCAGCTTCCAGTGCGCGCGCAGGAAGCGGTTGCACAGGCCGTGGAAGGTGCCTATCCACATGCCGCGCGCATTGACCGGCAGCATCGCCGTCAAGCGGGTCAGCATCTCCTTGGCGGCCTTGTTGGTGAAGGTCACCGCCATGATGCCGCCGGGCGAGACCTGGCCCGTCTGCATCAGCCACGCGATCCGGGTGGTCAGCACCCGCGTCTTGCCGGAGCCTGCACCCGCCAGGATCAGCGCCGGCTCGGCCGGCGCGGTGACCGCCGCGTACTGCTCGGGGTTCAGGTTCTTCAGCAGGCCGCCGGACGCCGGATGCTGCGGCTCATCATGTGGATTCATCCAGCTATTCTAAGATCCGGCCCATGACGAGACCCTGTCCCTGCGGCCTGCCGGCAGGCTATGAAATGTGCTGCGGCCGTTGGCACACGGCCTTCGCCGCCGGCCAGGGCCTACAGGCCCCCGATGCCGAGGCGCTGATGCGCTCCCGCTACAGCGCCTTCGTGCTGGACCTGCTGCCCTACCTGCTGGCCACCTGGCATCCGAGCCATCGCCCGCAAGACCTGGCCCCGAACGAGCCGGGCCTCAAATGGCTGGGCCTGGAAGTAAAAAAGCATGTGCCGCTGGATGCGGAACATGCCTTGGTGGAATTCGTGGCGCGAAGCAAATGGGGCGGCCGCGCCAGCCGCATGCACGAGATCAGCCGCTTCGTGCGCGAAGACGGCGTCTGGTACTTCCTCACAGGCGAGCACCCGGCCTGACGACCATGCGCACGCGCGGACGCTTGGCCAGCAGGCCGTGCAGCCAGGCCATGCTGCTGGCGATGGGGGAACGGTAGCCGACGTGAACGATCTTGGGCATGTTCAACTCCTGTAACGAGCGCTGGATGCTGCGTGAATGGTGCCTGGTGCGTATGACAAATTGTTGAAGCGGCGCCCCTGGCCTGTCATCCCCTCCTGAGGGGGGCGATGGGGCGATCGGGGCAATTTGCACGCCATCTCAGGGGCTTGGCCCACACTTCCGGTAACAGTTCACAACACGCATGTTGCGCATCCTCCACATCGACGAGACCCTCGTCGCCATCGACAAGCCGGCCGGCCTGCTGGTTCACCGCAGCGGGCTCGACGCACAGGAGCAGGTCTTCGCGCTGCAGCTGCTGCGCGACCAGTTGGGCCGCCCGGTCTGGCCCGTGCATCGGCTCGACAAGGGCACCTCCGGTGTGCTGCTGTTCGCTCTCGATGCCGAGACGGCAGCGCGCGTCGGCGCCCTGTTCGAACAGGGCCTGGCGCGCAAGCGCTATCTCGCGCTGGTGCGCGGCTGGCCGGCCGCCGACGAGGGCTGCATCGAGCATCCGCTGGCGCGCGATCCGGAGCTGCCGTCCGCGGGGCAGAGGATGCTGGCTTCGCGCACCGACTGGCACTGCCGCGCGCGGCTCGAATGGCCGCTGCAGACGGACGCGCGCTTTCCGACCAGCCGCTTCGCGCTGATCGAGGCCCGGCCGCTCACCGGCCGCCGCCACCAGATCCGGCGCCACCTGAAGCACATCGCCCATCCGATCATCGGCGACGCAACGCACGGCAAAGGGCCGCTGAACCGCGCCGTCGCCGGCTTCCTGGGCTTGCAGCGCCTGTGGCTGCATGCGCTGGAGCTGCGGATCCCGCACCCCGTCACTGAATTGCCGCTGAGCATCGAGTCGCCGCCCGGCGAGGAATGGCAACGGCTATCCGGCCCGTCCCCATAACTCACTACGTGGACTGACCGCGCCGGAAAAATTTCCCGTGCTGCAGCGCAGAATCCGCAACCCGAGCCCGTGTGAGGTGGCACTTACCCCGGCAAGACGCAGTGGTGGTGGTTCCTTTTTCGAGGAGGTCCCATGGCAAGTCGTTCGGTGTTCTCCGTCCTTCGCGTGGGCCTCGGCCTGCTGCTCTCGGTCCTGTGCCTCGGCGCTGCGGCGCACGACGGCGAGCAAGACTGGCTGCCCGACTGGGTCGGCGCCAACGACTGGCCGATGTTCGGCCAGAACATCCACAACACCGCGCACGCCCGCCCGGGTTCGCTGAAGGATGTGGCCAGGCTCAAGCCCAAGTGGACCTTCACGGCAGGCGGCGAGATCTCGGCGCGTGCAGCCGTCGTCGATGGGAGGGCCTACTTCCCGGACTGGGGCGGCAACCTCTGGGCCGTGGACACCAAGACCGGCAAGAAGGTCTGGGGGCACGCGCTGTCGGACTACGGCCTGCCCGCCAACACCCATTCGCGCACCAGCCCGGCGGTTGACGATGGCGTCGTCTACATCGGCACGCAGGAAGGCGCCTGGCTGCTGGCGATCGATGCGAACAAGGGCAAGCTGCTCTGGAAGGTCCAGCTCGAATCGCCGGCCAACGATCCGCTGGCCATGATCACGGCCTCGCCGGCCATCGTCGGCGACCTGCTGTTCACCGGCGTCGCCTCGAACGCCGAAGGCCTCGCCGGCCTGGTTCCGGGCTTCGTCTGCTGCGGCAGCGCGCGTGGCAGCGTGGTGGCCGTGACGCTGAAGGGCAGGAACGCCGGCAAGGTGCTCTGGAAGACCTACATGACGCCGCCCGGCTACACCGGCGCCGGCGTGTGGAGCAGCAACTTCGCCATCGACCTGCTGCGCGGCACCGTCTATGCCAGCACCGGCAACAACTACAGCGCGCCGACGGCACCCGCCTACCAGCCCTGTATCGCCGGCGGCGGCACGCAGGCGGCCTGCGCCTCGCCGGACAACCATGTGGATTCGATCGTGGCGCTGAACATGCTGACCGGCAAGATCCGCTGGGCGAAGAAGTTCGTCGACTGGAACCAGCCCGGCTTTGCCAAGGACGGCAGCGACGACTGGAACGTCGACTGCTTCATGTTCACCAACGGCAACTGCCCCGCGGGTGCCGGCCCCGACTACGACTTCGCCTCGGCTCCGAACCTGATCCACTATCGCGACAAGCACGGCCGCATCAAGACGCTGCTCGGTGCCGGCCAGAAGAGCGGCATCTACTACGCGCTGGATCCGGACGACGGCAAGGAGCTGTGGCGCACGCAGGTCGGCCCGGGCTCGTCGCTGGGTGGCATGGAATGGGGCTCGGCGAGCGATGGCCGGCGCATCTACGTGTCTATCGCCAACTTCTATGGCATCCCGACGCAGGTCGGCGCCGCCGGCTCCTGGGCCGCGCTGGAGCCCGAGACCGGCAAGATCATCTGGCAGGTCGGTGACCCCAACGGCGCCATCGCCATCGGGCCGCTGACGGTGGCCGATGGCGTCGTCTTCGCGTCGTCGATGGCAGGCGCCCCGGGAGCGCCCACGATGCTGGCGCTCGACGCCGCCAGCGGGCAGACGCTTTGGAGCTACGCGGCGGGTTCGTCGGTCAACGCCGGTGCCTCGGTCGTCGACGGCGTCGTCTACTGGGGCTCCGGCTATGCCCACCTGCAGATCCCCGGCTACACGACCAACAACAAGTTCTTCGCGTTCTCGAAGAATGGCAAGTAGCCCTGGCCGGCGCCGCGCGTTGCTGGCCGTCGCCTTCGCCTGCAGTCCGGCCCGGGCGCAGGCCGACATGCAGGTCGAGTTGCTGAGCACCGGCCTCTACCTGATCCGCGGCGGCGGCGGCAACTCGCTGCTGCGCTTCAGCGGCAACGGCCTGGTGCTCGTCAACGGCAAGTCACCAGAGAGTTACAAGCCGTTGATGCGGCAGATCCGCCGCCTGAACAAGCTCGCGGACATGCCGCTGCGCGCGCTGTTGCTGACCGATGTCGGACAGGCTGGCGACAGCGCCGCCTTTGCTGCCGCTCGTGTGGCGACGATCGCCCAGGCTGAGGCAGCCAGGCAGTTGCGCGGCGGTGGCAACGAGGCCGTCGTCAGCTTCGAGGACGACTACACGCTGCGCATGGGCGGCGTCGAAATGCGGATGCTGCATGTCGGCCCGGCCAGCAGCGGCCGAAGCCTCGTCTGGCTCGCCGACAAGAAGACCGTCGCGGTCGGCCAAGCCGACGCGGCCGGCTGGCGCGCTGCGCTGGCGTTGGAGGCCGGGCTGTTCGTGCCGAACGACGGGCCGCCTCTGGACCGTGCCGGCGCCACGGCTCAGGCGAACTTCAGCGCATAGATCGGCGGCAGGTTCAGCGCCACCGGCACCCAGTCGTCGCCGGCGTTGTCGCTGGCCCAGAGGTTGCCGGTGGTGCTGCCCATCAAAAGGCGCTCGCCGCTGTCGTCGACGACGAGGCCGTGACGGTAGACCAGGTCGTAGCAGTGCTGTTGCGGCAGGCCGCGGCGCAGTTGCTCGAAGCTGCGGCCGCCGTCGCGCGTGCGGGTGACGCAGAGCGCGCCATCCACCGGCACGCGGCGTTCGTCCTTGACGGCGGGGGCGAACCAGGCGGTATCACCGTCCTTCGGATGCGCGGCCACCGCGAAGCCGAAGCTGGCCGGCTGGGCCTTGCATTCATGCCAGCTCGCGCCGTTGTCGGTGGAGCGCCAGATGCCGCAGTGGTGCTGCGTCCACAGCACCTCGGGCGCACCGGCGCAGCGGGCGATCAGGTGCGGGTCCTGGATGTTCTGCTCGCCCTGGCGCTCGGGCGGCATGAAATCGGCATTCATGCCGGCGGCGCGCAATTCCCAGTTTGCTGCGCCATCGGCGGTGCGCCAGGCGCCGCCGCAGGAGATGCCCAGCAGCATCTCGTCCGGATCGGTCGGGTGCGGGCAGATCGAGTGGATTCCCGGTGCGTCGTAGCCGCCGCCGAACCATTCGAGGCGCTCGGGCCGGTTCCACAGCGCCTCGTTCAGTTGCCAGGAGGCGCCGCCGTCGTCGCTGCGGAAGAGGCCGCCCGGGATCGTGCCGGCCCAGATCGCACCGCCCGGGCCGCGCTCCAGCGACCAGACCTGCTGCAGCTTCCAGGCCGGGCCCTCGGCACCTTCGGGCTGCGGCGGATAGCTGGGCGCTGCCACCTCGGTCCAACTCCGGCCGCCGTCGTCCGAGGCCTGCACCTTGGTACCGAAATGGCCCAGGTTCAGCGCCGCCAGCATGCGCCCGCCCGGCGCGGCCGGCAGCACCATGCTGACGGGCTCGGCGAGGAAACTGATGTTGACGATCTGCCAGTTCGCGCCGTCGTGGCGCAGCTCGAACAGGCCCTTGCGGGTGGCGGCCCATGCGGTGGTGCTCATCGTGGTTCAACCTCCTGATAGCGCTTGAAGGACGTGGAGCGTGCTGTCCGGCCGCAGCGGATCGTTCAGCAGCTTCAGCTCGCGCATGCGCCGGCCGTCGACGAAAACGACCACATTGGCCCGCAGGTGGCCCTGGTCGTCCAGCACGTAGCCGCGCAAGCGCGGGTTGACGGCGAACGCGGCTTCCAGGGCCTCGCGCACCGTCTGTGCAGACGACGTTTCGACCTCGGGGATTTCGACAAAGCGGCGCAGTTGGGGCGTGAAGACGACGCGGGGCATGGCGCGATTCTGTTCAGCAGCGGCCGAAATGACCAGTGCTGAAAGCCAGCACAATCGCTGACCATGAACCCAGGAATCCTCAGCGCTTTCTTCGCCTACGTGATCTGGGGCCTGTTCCCGCTCTACTTCAAGCAGATCGCGGAAGTGCCGGCGCTGGAGGTCATCGCACACCGGACCGTCTGGTCTCTGGTCCTCGTGCTCGGGCTGCTGGCCGTGCTGCGGCGCTGGGCTTGGCTGCGGCCTGTCCTGCGCCAGCCGCGGGTGATCGGCGCCTTCATCGCCTCGGCCCTGTTCCTGGCGACCAACTGGCTGGTCTACGTCTGGGCGGTCCAGCACGACCACGTGCTCGACGCGAGCCTCGGCTACTTCATCAACCCGCTGGTCAACGTGGCGCTGGGCTTCTTCTTCCTGCACGAGCGGCCGCGCCCGGTGCAGTGGCTGGCCGTCACGCTGGCGGCCGCGGGCGTGCTGTGGCTGGCGCTGCAGGCGGGCCATGCGCCGTGGATCGCGCTGGTGCTGGCCGGCAGCTTCGGCATCTACGGCCTGCTGCGCAAGATCGCGCCCTTGGCGGCGCTGGAGGGCCTGGCGATGGAGACGCTGGTGCTGGCGCCCTTCGCCATCGTGGCACTGGCGGCCTGGACCTGGCAGGGGCGCAGCGCATTGGTCACCGCGGACGCCGCGCAGCTCGGCTGGCTGCTGCTGGCCGGCCCCCTGACGGCCGGCGCGCTGCTGCTGTTCGCGGCCGGCGCACGGCGCATCTCGCTGGCGACGCTGGGCCTGGTCCAGTACGTGTCGCCGAGCCTGCAGTTCGGCCTGGGCGTCTGGCTGTATCGGGAGCCGGTGGACGCCACGCGGCTCGCCGGTTTCGGGCTGATCTGGGCGGCGCTGGCCGTCTACAGCCTAGAGGGGCTGTGGACGAGCCGGCGCGCGTCCTCGTCCGTCAGTTACGGATGATGTGATCGAAGGCGCTCAGAGCCGCCTTCGCGCCCTCGCCGGCCGCGATGATGATCTGCTTGAACGGCGTCGTCGTCGCGTCGCCGGCGGCGAACACACCCGACACCGAGGTCTGGCCGCGGGCATCCACGATGATCTCGCCATGGCGCGACAGCTCGATCGTGTCCTTCAGCCATTCGGTGTTGGGCACCAGGCCGATCTGCACGAACACGCCTTCCAGCTCGATGTGGTTGTCGGCACCGCTGACGCGATCCTTCCAGCTCAGGCCATTGAGCTTGCTGCCGTCGCCGGTCAGCTCGGTGGTCTGCGCATTCAGGTGCACGACGACGTTGGGCAGGCTGTTGAGCTTCTTGATCAGCACCGCGTCGGCGCGCAGCTTGTCGGCGAACTCGATCAGCGTCACGTGGGCGACGAGGCCGGCCAGGTCGATCGCCGCTTCCACGCCCGAGTTGCCGCCGCCGATTACTGCCACGCGCTTGCCCTTGAAGAGCGGGCCGTCGCAGTGCGGGCAGTAGGCCACGCCCTTGTTCTTGTACTCCTGCTCGCCGGGTACGTTGACATTGCGCCAGCGCGCGCCGGTCGACAGGATCACCGTCTTGGCCTTCAAAGTGCCGCCGTTGGCGAGCTGCACCTCGGCATACCCACCCGGCTCGGCGGCAGGCACCAGCCTGGCGGCGCGCTGCAGGTTCATCACGTCGACCTCGTAGGCCTTGATGTGCTGTTCCAGCGAGGTCGCGAAGCGCGGGCCGTCGGTCTCAGGGATCGCGATGTAATTCTCGATCGCCATCGTGTCGTTGACCTGGCCGCCGAAGCGCTCGGCCGCCACGCCGGTGCGGATGCCCTTGCGGGCCGCGTACACCGCCGCCGCCGCGCCGGCCGGACCGCCGCCGACGATCAGCACGTCATAGGGCGCCTTGGCCGAAAGCTTCTCGGCATCGCGGGTCGCGGCGCCAGTGTCGAGCTTGGCGACGATCTCCTCGACCGTCATCCGGCCCGAGGCGAAGGACTTGCCGTTCAGCCAGACACTGGGCACGGCCATGATCTCGCGGCCGTTGACCTCGTCCTGATAGAGACCGCCGTCGATGACGACGGTCTTGACCCTCGGGTTCAGCACCGACATCAGGCTCAAGGCCTGGACCACGTCCGGGCAGTTGTGGCAGGTGAGGGACATGTAGATCTCGAAGCTGTAGTCACCGTCCAGTGACTTGATCTGCTCGATCACCTCGGGCTCCACCTTGGGCGGGTGGCCGCCGGTCCACAGCAGCGCGAGCACGAGCGAAGTGAACTCGTGGCCCAGCGGGATCGCGGCGAAGCGCAAGCTCTGTTCGGTGCCGGTGCGCTTCAGGCTGAACGAGGGACGGCGCGCGTCCTGTCCGTCGGTCTTCAGCGTGATCTTGTCGGACATCGCATCGATGTCCTGCAGCAGCGACAGCATTTCCTTCGCGCTGTCGGAGTCGTTCAGCGAAGCGGTGATCTCGAAGGGCTGGGTAACGCGTTCGAGATAAGCCTTGAGTTGTGCCTTGAGGCTGTCGTCCAACATGATGGTCTTCCTTTGCGTGGTGTCGTTCAGACGTGGCGGGGTCAGCCACTCTGGAAACGCCCACGGAGGACCGGGGACGCTCTCAGAGAAGCTGGCTTCTCGGAGGGGCCGCAAGCCCTCGCGGGCTTGCGGAATGCTTGCGCATCAGGGGTTCAAGGGTCAGATCTTGCCGACCAGGTCCAGCGACGGAGCGATGGTCTTCGAACCTTCGTTCCACTTGGCCGGGCAGACTTCACCCGGGTGCTCGGCCGTGTACTTGGCGGCCTTCAGCTTGCGCAGCGTTTCCTTGACGTCGCGGGCGATTTCGTTCGAGTGGATTTCCAGGGTCTTGATGACGCCGTCCGGGTTGATCACGAAGGTGCCGCGCAGCGCCAGGCCTTCTTCCGGGATGTGCACGCCGAAAGCGTTGGTCAGCGTGTGGGTCGGGTCGCCGACCAGCGGGAACTTGGCCTTGCCGACGGCCGGCGAGGTTTCGTGCCACACCTTGTGCGAGAAGTGCGTGTCGGTCGTGACGATGTAGACCTCGGCACCCAGCTTCTGGAATTCGGCGTAGTTGTCAGCCGCGTCTTCGACTTCGGTCGGGCAGTTGAACGTGAAGGCGGCCGGCATGAAGATCAGGACGGACCATTTCCCCTTCAGGCTTTCCTCGGTGACGGTGATGAACTTGCCGTTGTGGAAGGCCTCGGTCTTGAAGGGCTGGACTTGCGTGTTGATCAGCGACATTGATGAACTCCTCTAGGGGTTGGTGGGGATGAATCGAACTATATCGAAGCCCACCTACCCTTAGTTTTGTTTAATCAAATCGAAGTCATTGGCTCAGCCTATGAGGCGATAGGCTGAGCCCTTTTCATGCCGCTGAAAATGGGCGTTATGCCTCCAGCGCCAGCAGTTCTTCGACGGTCTGGCGGCGGCGGATCAGCCGATCGGCGGCGCCGTCCACCAGCAACTCGGCCGCCAGCGGGCGCGAGTTGTAATTGCTGGACATCGAAGCGCCGTAGGCGCCGGTGTCGTGAATCACCAGCAGGTCGCCGACCTGCGCCTGCGGCAGTTCACGCGGCGCGACGACGCCGCCGTCCTCCTGCGTGAACACATCGCCCGATTCGCACAGCGGCCCGGCGATGACCGAGGCACGGGCCGGCCGCTCGCCACCGTCCGCCGCGATCACGCTCATCGCGTGGAAGCTGCCGTACATGGCCGGACGCATCAACTCGCTGAAGCCGGCGTCGACCAGCGCGAAATGGTTGGCACCGGCATCCTTGGTCGCACGCACCTCGCTGAGCATCAGGCCCGACTCCGCGACGAGGAAACGACCCGGCTCGATCTCCAGCGCTAGCGGGTGGCCGACGATGGCTTCCGCCTGCTTGCGCGCGGCATCCCAGAGGCCGAAGTAGTGGGCCGTGTCGATCGTGGCATCGCCCTCGCGGTACGGGATCGACAGGCCGCCGCCGGCCGAGATCGCGTGCAGGTCATGGCCGGCCGCCCTCGCCTCGCGGACCAGCTCGACCATCGCGCCGCAGACCTGGCTCAGGTGTCCGTAGTCGACGCCGGAGCCGATGTGCATGTGCAGGCCGACGAGCTTCAGCCCGTGCTGCTGGATCGCGGCCAGCGCGTCGCCCAGCTCCGTGTGCCAGATGCCGTGCTTGCTGTGTTCGCCGCCGGTGTTGGTCTTGTTGCTGTGACCGTGGCCGAAACCGGGGTTGATACGCAGCCAGACCGGATGCCCTGCGGACAACGCGCCGAGCTGGTGGAGCATGTCGATCGAACCGGCGTTGACGGGCACCCGATGCTCGACGGCGGTGGCCAGGGTCTCGTGGTCCATCAGGTCGGCGGTGAACACGATGTCCTCGGTGCCCGGCACGAAACCCGCTGCAATGGCGCGCAGCACCTCGCCGCGCGACACCGAATCGACCTTGACGCCCTGCTCGCGCATCAGCCGCAGGATGTGCGTGTTCGAACAGGCCTTCTGCGCGAAGCGGATCGTGTCGAATGATTTCAGCTGCGCGATGCGAGCGCGGATCGTGTCCGCGTCATAGACCCATAGCGGCGTGCCGTGCTGGCGGGCAAGCGACTGGAGGCGGGCGGAGGTGAGGCTGGCGGGAAGATTCTTCATGGGTGCCGAGGATGCCCGTGTCAGACGATTCATTCAAATGCTTTAATGTCGCCGCTCCATCCAGATTTGATATGCCTATCAGCCATCGCCACATCGAGGTCTTCCGCGCGGTGATGACCGCCGGCAGCGTCACCGAGGCCGCCGGCCTGCTGCACACATCCCAGCCGACGATCAGCCGCGAGTTGGCGCGGCTGGAGCATCTGCTGGGCTACCCGCTCTTCGAGCGCCTGCGCGGCCGGCTGAAACCGACGGCCCGCGCGCTGGCCCTGTTCGACGAGGTGCAGCGCTCCTACCAGGGCCTGGACCGCGTGGCCAACCGCGCGGCGCAGCTCGGCCGGGCCGAGAGCGCGGAGCTGAGCGTGCTGTGCCTGCCGGCGCTGAGCCATGCGCTGCTGCCCGGCGCCTGCGCGCTCTTCCTGAAGCAGCACGAAGGCGCAGCCCTGTCGATCACGCCGCAGGAATCGCCGCTACTGGAAGAATGGATGAGCGCGCAGCGCTTCGACCTCGGACTGACCGAGCAGGCCCAGGCCGCCGCGGGGACGACGCTGGTGCCGCTACTGGCGCTCGACGAGGTGTGCGTGCTGCCGGCCGATGATCCACTGCTGAAGAATAAGGTGCTGAAGCCGGCGGACTTCGAAGGCCGGGATTTCATCAGCCTCTCCGCCGACGACCCCTACCGCGCCCAACTCGATGCGCTGTTCGACGCTAACGCCGTGTCTCGACGTCAGCGGATCGAGACGCACAGCGCCGTCGCCGTCTGCGCGATGGTGCAGCAGGGCCTGGGCATCGCGATCGTCAATCCATTGACGGCACTGGCCTGCGCGGGGCCGGGCCTGCATCTGCGCAAGTTCAGCGCCTCGGTGCCGTTCAAGGTCGGCGCCTTGCTGCCGCAGTACCGGCCGGCTCAACCGCTCGCGCTGGCGCTCGTCGAATGCCTGAAGCAGGAAGCGGCCCATGCCGCAGCGGCGCTAGAGACCGCACTTTCCCGTTAGCGCATCGGCGGCCAGGAAGGGCAGCACCAACAAGCCGCTGACCGGAATGGGTGAGTACTTCATCGTGCTGTCCCCCATCGCTTTGGGATTCACGTTTCCATTCAGACAGTCGCGCCGACCAGCCTTCGCATTGCCGGCCTCCAGCCGCTGACCGAGGCTGGGCATCGCCTTGCCGTCGCGGACCCGCCCTTGATAGGCAAGCGACGGTTGACGCACCGCCTCCGCGATCACCCTGGCGGTGACGCCAGGGTCCAGCCCTCGCGGAGCAGACGCGGCCGACGCGGCCTCGACAGGCACTTCTGCTGCCGTCACCGTCGGCGCCTGGGTTGCCATTGCTGCAGGCTGCACTTCCGGTAGCCAGGGCGGCACGCTCGGTTTCGTCGAGCGAGCACGGCGCTCCGGCATCGGCTCGACAGCGGGGAGCGGCGGAGTTACCACCTTGGCGGCAACGATGCGAAGAACGATCCGCTCGGGAGCAGAGTTTGGCGGAGGCCGCGAGGAAAGCAGCCACACCAGCACGGCCAGCAAGTGCAGCGCGACGACGACCGTCAGCGCCGAACCACGACGAAGATGGGAGGCTTTATCGAGCACGCCGCAGCATACGGCCGCCGCGCTCCCCAGGACGCAGGCGGTTGCCTGGACCGACTACTGGTTCGCCGCAGGCCGCACAAGCGCCGGCCGCGCGCCGAAGCGCTTGAGGATGCTCTGCTCGATGCCGGCGGCGTCGAGGCCGCACTGCGCCATCAACCGGGCCTGATCGCCGTGCTCGATGAACTCATCGGGCAGGCCCAGTTGCAGCACGGGAATCGACGACAGGCCGGCGGCCTGCAGCGATTCGAGCACCGCCGAGCCGGCGCCGCCCATGATGGAGCCGTCCTCGACGGTTACCAGCGCATCGTGCGTGCGCGCCAGTTCGGCCACGAGTTCGTGGTCCAGCGGCTTGGCGAAGCGCATATTCGCCACCGTCGCATCGAGCTGTTCGGCGGCGGCCAGCGCCGGGTACAGCACGGTGCCGAAGGCCAGGATCGCCACGCGGGTGCCGCGGCGGCGCAGCTCGCCCTTGCCCCAGGGCTGGGCCGTCATCAGCTTGTCGACGGCCACGCCGGCGCCGGCGCCGCGCGGGTAGCGCACCGTCACCGGCCCGTCATGTTGGAAAGCGGTAAACAGCGCCTGGCGACATTCGTTCTCGTCGGCCGGCGTCAGCACGGCCATGTTCGGAATGCAGCGGGTGAAGGCGATGTCGTAGTTGCCGGCGTGCGTGGCGCCGTCGGCACCGACGATGCCCGCACGGTCCAGCGCGAACACGACCGGCAGGTTCTGGATCGCCACGTCGTGGATCAGTTGGTCGTAGGCGCGCTGCAGGAAGGTCGAGTAGATCGCCACGACCGGCTTCAGGCCCTCGCAGGCCAGGCCCGCGGCGAAGGTGACCGAGTGCTGCTCGGCGATGCCAACGTCGTGATAGCGGGTCGGGAAGCGCTTGTGGAACTCGACCATGCCGGAACCCTCGCGCATCGCCGGCGTGATGCCGACGAGGCGCAGGTCCTGCTCGGCCATGTCGCACAGCCACTCGCCGAAGACCTGGGTGAAGGTGGTCTTCCCCGGCGAGGCGGGCTTGACGAAGCCGACGGCCGGATCGAACTTGCCCGAGGCCGCGTGGTACTTGACCGGATCGGCCTCGGCCAGCTTGTAGCCCTGGCCCTTCTTCGTGATGATGTGCAGGAACTGCGGCCCCTTCTTGGCGCGCAGGTTCTCCAGCGTGGGGATCAGCGATTCAAGGTCGTGGCCGTCGATCGGGCCGACGTAGTTGAAGCCGAACTCCTCGAAGATCGTGCCCGGCACGACCATGCCCTTGGTGTGCTCCTCGAAGCGGCGGGCGAATTCGTACAGCGGCGTGTTCTTCAGCACCGACTTGGCGCCCTCGCGCGCCGACGCGTAGAGATTGCCGCTCATCAGCCGCGCCAGGTACTTGTTCAGCGCGCCGACCGGCGGGCTGATCGACATGTCGTTGTCGTTCAGGATGACCAGCAGGTCGCCCATCAGGCCGCCGTGTGCGACGCCGGCGTTGTTCAGCGCCTCGAAGGCCTGGCCTGCGGTCATCGAGCCGTCGCCGATGATCGCCACCGCCTTGCGCTCCTCGCCCTTCAGCTTGGCGGCCATCGCCATGCCGTGGGCGGCGGAGATCGAGGTGGACGAGTGGCCCACGCCGAAGGTGTCGTACTCGCTCTCCTCGCGGCGCGGGAAGCCGCTGATGCCGCCGATCTGGCGCAGCGTGCACATCTGCTCGCGGCGGCCGGTCAGCACCTTGTGCGGATAGGTCTGGTGGCCCACGTCCCAGACGAGGCGGTCATGCGGCGTGTTGAACACATAGTGCAGCGCGACCGTCAGCTCGACCGTGCCGAGGTTGGAGCCCAGGTGGCCGCCGGTCTTGGCGACGCTGTCCAGCACATAACTGCGAAGTTCGCCGGCAAGCCGGGTCAGCTCGGTGCGCGGCAGCCGGCGCAGGTCGGCCGGGCTGTCGATTGTTTCCAGCAGGGGATAGCTCATGGCGGGTTGCTCTTGTTCTTGGCCTGCGCAAATGGTCAATGGTGGCGCTCTACGACCATGTCGGCCAGGTGGCGCAGCCAGGCGGTGTCCGCCAGGCCGCTGGCGTTCAGCGCGGCATGTGCCTCATCGCACAGTTGCAGCGCCAGGCGCCGCGCCGGCTCCAGGCCCAGCACGCTGACGTAGGTCGGCTTGTTGGCGTCCTGGTCCTTGCCGGCGGTCTTGCCCAGCACGGCGGAATCTTGCGTGACGTCGAGGATGTCGTCGACCACCTGGAAGGCCAGGCCCAGCGCGGCGCCGTAATCGTTCAGCGCCTCCAGCGCTCGCGCGTCGGCATTGCCGCAGGAAGCACCCATCATCACGCTGGCCTGCAGCAGCACGCCGGTCTTGCGACGGTGCATGTCACGCAAAGTGGCCTCATCCAGCGGCTGGCCGACGCTCGCGAGATCGATCGCCTGGCCGCCGGCCATGCCGTCGTAGCCGGCCGAACGGGCCAGCAGCCGGCACATGCGCGCCTGCAGGGCGGGGGCGACGCCTTCATCCGGGGTCAGCACGTCGAAGGCCAGAGCCTGCATCGCATCGCCCGCCAGCATGGCCTTGGCCTCGCCGTAGGCGACGTGCGTCGTCGGCTTGCCGCGGCGCATCACGTCATCGTCCATGCAGGGCATGTCGTCGTGGACCAGCGAATACGCATGGATCAACTCCACCGCGCAGGCCGCGCGCATCGCGGCCTCGCCCTGCCCGTCCACAGCCTCGCAGGCCGCCAGCACCAGCAGCGGGCGCAGACGCTTGCCGCCGCCCAGCACCGCATAGCGCATCGCCTCGCCCAGGCCCGCGGGCGCACTGGCCGGCACGAAGCCGTCCAGCGCCTGTTCAAACGCGTGCAGACGGCGCTGCATCCATTGATCGAATACTCCAGCATCCACGCTCAGGACTCTCCCCATGACTTCAGTCCATCGCTCTCGAGCACCCTGACTTGTTGTTCTACGGCCTCGAGACGCGTCCTGCAGAAACCCAGCAACTCGGCACCGCGCTTGTAGCCCTGCAGCAGTTGATCCAGCGGCAGCTGCTGGCTCTCCATCGCTGCGACCAGGTGCTCCAGCTCCTCGAGCGCCAGCTCGTAGGTGGCGGGCAACTCGGTCGCGCCGGCTATGGCTTTGGCGGCGGGAGAAGGGGTTCTGCTCATCGATTTCAAATGTCGAAACTTCAATTGTAGTCAGCACTACCCGCGTGCCTGTCACTTGGCAGCCACGCGTCGGTAACGTGGCGTCAATCCGATCTAGGGACGACTTTCGTCCCCTTTGGCTACAATCCTGCCCTTGCCCGCGCCGGTCACGCCCTTGCTGGCGCGCAGCAGCCACTCCTTTTCGCAGACACAAACCCGCGCCAGGACCGATGCATCAAGTCCGGCCGGGGGGTTGACATTGGTATCTCGAAAGAGCCCGCCTGGATCATGTCGGACCTGAACAGCAGCATCCTGAACACAGCGCTTACCCGCCAGCTACCGCAGCAAACCCAGTTGCCCGTCACGTCGTATTTCGACGATGCCCTGTTCCGTCGCGAACAGGAGCTGATCTTTCAGCACGGGCCGCGCTACCTGGGCCATGCGCTGGCTATCCCCGAGCCCGGTGACTATTACGCGCTGCCGCAGGAGGGCGAAGGCCGCGTGCTGGTGCGCACGCCGGAAGGCGGCATCGAGCTGATCTCCAACGTCTGCCGCCACCGTCAGGCGCTGATGTTGCGCGGCCGCGGCCAGGTCGGCAACGCCCGTACGAACATCGTTTGTCCGCTGCACCGCTGGACCTACAACCTGAAGGGCGAACTGGTCGGCGCGCCGCACTTCAAGGAAGACCCCTGCCTGCATCTGAACCGCTACAAGCTGCGCGAATGGAACGGCCTGCTGTTCGAGGACAACGGCCACGATGTCGCCGCGCACCTGCAGTCGCTCGGTCCGCGTACCGCCCTGGACTTCGACGGCTACGTGCTGGACAAGGTGCAGATTCACGAATGCGACTACAACTGGAAAACCTTCATCGAGGTCTATCTGGAGGACTACCACGTCGGCCCCTTCCATCCGGGGCTTGGCCAGTTCGTCACCTGCGAGGACCTGAGCTGGGAGTTCGGCCGCCATCATTCGGTGCAGACGGTCGGCGTCCACAAGGAGCTGGAGCGCCCGGGTTCGCCGGTCTACCGGCGCTGGCATGAGCAGGTGCTGAAGTTCCGCGGCGGCACGCCGCCCGAGCAGGGCGCGATCTGGCTGACCTACTACCCGCACATCATGGTCGAGTGGTATCCGCACGTGCTGGTCGTCTCCACGCTGTTCCCCAAGGGTCCACAGAAGACCACCAACATCGTCGAGTTCTACTACCCCGAGGAGATCGCCGCCTTCGAGCGCGAGTTCGTCGAGGCGCACCAAGCCGCCTATATGGAAACCTGCGAGGAAGACGACGAGATTGCCCTGCGGATGGACGCCGGGCGCAAGGCGCTGGTGGAGCGAGGCGACAACGAGGCCGGTCCCTACCAGAGCCCGATGGAAGACGGCATGCAGCACTTCCACGAGTGGTATCGCCGCGAGATGAACTTCAAGGGTTGAGCCCTCACCCCAGGGCAGAATGCCGGCCATGCCCGCATCCGCCCTGATGATCCTCGCCAGCTTCCTGTTCGCCACGATGGGCGTCTGCGTCAAGCTGGCCGGCGCCTACTACGACACCGGGGAGATCGTGATGTATCGCGGCCTCACCGGCATGGCGATGCTGTTCCTTCTCACCCGCGCGCGCGGCCAGACGCTGCGCACGCCCGTGCCGGCGCTGCACTTCTGGCGCAGCCTGTCGGGCGTGATCGCGCTGTCGCTGTGGTTCTTCTCGCTCGGCAAGCTGCCGCTGGCCACCGCGGTGACGCTGAACTACATGTCTTCGATCTGGATGGCGCTGTTCCTGGTAGGCGGCGCGATCATGCTGGGCGGCAGCCGCATCGACCCGCGGTTGATCGCCTCGGTGCTGGTCGGCTTCGCGGGCGTCGCCCTGGTGCTGCGACCGACCATCGACCGCGACCAGTTCTGGCACGGCCTCGCGGGCCTGTGTTCCGGCGTGCTGTCGGCCACCGCCTACCTGCAGGTCACCGCGCTGGGCCGCTCGGGCGAACCCGAGTACCGCATCGTCTTCTATTTCTCGATGGGCGGCGCCATCGCCGGCCTGCTCACCACGCTCGCGCTGAAGGCCATCGGCCAGGGCGGATCGCAGCACGGGCACAGCGCCACCGGCATCGCGCTGCTGCTGGCCGTGGGCCTGCTGGCCACGGTGGCGCAGTTGATGATGACCCGCGCCTACGCGCGCGGCAAGACGCTGGTCAACGCCAGCCTGCAGTACTCCGGCATCCTGTTCTCCTTCGTCTACGGCGTGCTGCTGTTCAGTGATCCGGTCACGCTCTGGGCGGTGGCCGGCATCACACTGATCGTGGCCGCCGGCCTTTCGGCCACCCTGTTGCGGGCGAAAACCACGCCAGTCGACAGCCAGAACCACGCGATCACCGAATCATGATGAGCAACACCTTCTTCAAGACCCTGATCCGCGCCGATGAACTGGCGCAGCAGCTGCCCGCCGTGCTGCTGATCGACGCCAGCTTCGATCTGGCCGACACCGGGGCCGGTGAAGCCGCCCATGCGCGCGGCCACATCCCCGGTGCGCACTACCTGCACCTGGACCGCGACCTGAGCGCAGCCAAGACAGGTCTCAACGGCCGCCACCCGCTGCCGGACCGCGACGCCTTCGCCGCCACGCTGGCCGGCCTGGGCCTGCGGCCCGGCATGCAGGTCGTTGCCTACGACGCGCAGGGTGGCATGTACGCCGCGCGCGTCTGGTGGATGCTGCGCTGGCTGGGCCACGCCAATGTCGCCGTGCTCGATGGCGGCCTGCAGGCCTGGCCGGGCCCGCTGACGAGCGAGCCCACGGCAAGGCCTGCCCGCGGCGGCTTCCGCGCCGGCCCATCGCTGGCCGGCAGCGTCAGCGCCGACGAACTGCAGGCCCAGCTCGGCAAGATCCGCCTGATCGATGCCCGCGCGCCGGAGCGCTTCCGCGGCGATGTCGAGCCGCTGGACCGCGTGGCCGGCCACATTCCCGGCGCCAGCAACCGCCTGTTCAAGAACAACCTGGCCGCCGACGGCCGACATTTCAAGCCCGCTGCCGAACTGCGTGCCGAGTTCGAGGCCCTGCTCGCACCGCATGCCGCGACGCTCGTCGTGCACCAATGCGGCTCCGGGGTCACAGCCTGCCACAACCTGCTGGCGATGGAACACGCCGGGCTGAGCGGCTCGCTGCTTTATCCGGGCTCGTGGAGCGAGTGGTCCGCCGATCCGGCGCGGCCGGTTGCCAAGGGCTGAAGCGAGCGCTAAGGTGGATGGCCTGAACAGGAGGGCCACCATCATGTTCAAACGCATCCTCATTCCGACCGACGGTTCCGAAATCACGGCCAAGGCAGTCAATGCCGCCATCGGCATGGCCCGCATCCACGGCGCCACGCTGTACGTGCTGAGCGTGAAGGAGCCCTTCCCCTACAGCGCCGTCTCCGAGATGCAGCCGACGCCGCCCCAGGAATTTTTCGACGCACAGGAGCGCATCGCCACCACCCGCGTCGCCGACGTCGAGGCGCTGGCGCGCGCCGCCGACGTACCCTGCCAGCTGGAAACCGTCGAAGCGCTGCACCCCTGGGAGGCGATCATCGAGCACGGCAAGGAGCATCAGTGCGATCTCGTCGTCATGGCCTCGCACGGGCGCCGTGGGGTCTCGGCCTTGTTACTGGGCAGCGAGACGCAGAAGGTGCTCACCCACTGCAAGATCCCGGTGTTGATCGTCAGGTGATCGTCCGATGATCAGTGCCCGCCCGGGCTGCCGTGCTCGCCGGACACCATCACGATCACCACCACCAGCGCAAGACCTGCCCCCAGCCAGGCCAGTTGCAGCACCGTGTCGCGCCAGGGCAGGCGGCGCTGCAGCTGCGGGATCAGGTCGGCCACGGCCACGTAGATGAAGCTGCTCGAGGCCGCCACCAGCAGGTAGGGAAACAGCGACTCCCAGGGGCCGACGATGAAGTAGCCGACGATGCCGCCGGCCACCGCCGCGAGGCCCGAGATGGCATTGAACGCCAGCGCCTTGCCGCGCGACAGGCCGGCATTCAGCAGCACGATGTAGTCGCCGACTTCCTGCGGGATCTCGTGCGCGATGATCGCCACCGCCGTCGCCAGGCCCAGGTGCGGATCGGTCAGGAAGGCCGCGGCGATGATGATGCCGTCGCAGAAGTTGTGGATGCTGTCGCCTACCAGGACCGACAACCCGCCCCGCCCTGCCTGCTCCACGTCGAAGTGGTGGTGATGGTGGTGGCCGTCGCCTTCGTGGTGGTGGGTGTGCCGATACAGCTCGGCCTTCTCCAGCAGGAAGAAGAACATCAGCCCGCACAGCAGCGTGATGAAGAGGCCTTGCGGTGCCGCGGCGCGGTTCTCGAAGGCCTCGGGCAGGATGTTCAGCAGCGCCGTGCCCAGCAGCACGCCCGTCGACAGGCTGACGAGATGCTTGACGATGCGGCCCAGTAGCGCCACGGTGAGGCTCGCCGCGATCAGCACGGACAGCAGGCCGCCAACGAAGGTGGCCAGCACGATGTAGAAAAGGGTCATGGGGCTTCAGTCAGGCCACGCCGTTGGCCTTGAACCAGTCGATGCAACGCCTCCAGCCATCGTCGGCGGCGTCCTTGCGGTAGCTCGTCCGGTAGTCGGCGTTGAAGGCGTGCGGGGCGTCGGGGTAGATGTGGAATGCGCTGCGGCGAGCGGCGGCTGAGCCTTGCGCAAGGGTTGATTTCATCTTATCAACCGTGTCAAGCGGAATGCTCGGGTCCTGGCCGCCGTACAGGCCCAGCACCGGCGCCTTCAGTGCATCGGCCAGGTCCACCGGCTGGCGCGGCTGCAGGCTTTCCGGCGGCGTGGCTGGCGTGCGGACCAGCTTGCCGTACCAGGCCACGCCGGCCTTCACCGCCGGGTTGTGCGCGGCATAGAGCCAGGTGAGGCGGCCGCCCCAGCAGAAGCCCGTCACGCCGAGCCTCGACGTATCGCCGCCCTGCTCCTTCGCCCAGGCCACAGCGGCATCCAGGTCGCCCATCACCTGGGCGTCCGGCACCTTGTTGACCACCTCGTCCATCAGCCTGGCGATCTCGCCATATTCGCCGGCATCGCCCTGGCGCACGAACAGCTCCGGCGCGATGGCCATATAGCCGAGCCGCGCGAAGCGGCGGGTGATGTCGGCAATGTGCTCGTGCACGCCGAAGATCTCGCTGATCACCAGCACCACGGGCGGGTTCTCCGCACCTTTGGGCATCGCCCGGTAGGCTGGCACCTGGAAGCCGCCGGAAAGGACGGTCACCTCCCCCACTTCCAGGCCATCGGACGCGGTGCGGATCGTCTGCGCGGTGACCGGCAGCACCGCCGCTGCAAAGCTGCTTCCGAGCGCGGCGCGCTTGACGAATTCGCGGCGGCCGCTGTCGATCAGATCCTTGCTCATGTCATGTCCCCGTGTGGCGCGAGCGCCGGATTTTGCCTTCACAATCGCGCCCATGAATTTGCCGACCGCCATGCCCCCGCTCGCCGCCATCGACATGGGCTCGAACAGCTTCCGGCTGGAGATCGCCGAGGTGCAGCCGGACGGCAGCTATCGCCGCATCGAATACCTGAAGGAAACCGTGCGGCTCGGTGCCGGCCTGGATGCCGAGGGCATGCTGACCGAGGTGGCGATGCAGCGCGGCCTGGAGTGCCTGCGCCGCTTCGCGCAGCGCCTGTCCGGCTTCGCACCGCAGCACGTACGCGCCGTGGCCACGCAGACCTTGCGCGAGGCACGCAACCGCAATGCCTTCCTGCTGCGCGCCCAGGAAGCGCTGGGCTTCGCGATCGAGGTGATCTCCGGCCGCGAAGAAGCGCGGCTGATCTTCGCCGGCGTCGCGCGGCTCCAGCCCTCGGACGAGAAGCGGCTGGTGATCGACATCGGCGGGCGTTCCACTGAGATGATCCTGGGCCGCGGCCGCAAGCCGGTGACCGCGGAATCGTTCCAGGTCGGCAGTGTCGGCCTGTCGGTGCGCTTCTTCCCGGACGGCCGCTTCGACGCCGACTCGTTCCGCGCTGCGCAGGTGGCTGCCGGCGCCGAGCTGGAAGAAGGCTTCAACCTGTTCCGGCCGGCGATGTGGAAGCAGGCGCTGGGCTCGTCCGGCACCGTCGGCGCGGTCTCGCAGATCCTCGCCGCCAACGGCGTCACCGATGGCCGCATCACGCCCGACGCGCTGCGCTGGTGCATCGAGAAGAGCCTTGCCGCCGGCAGCATGGACAAGCTGGACCTAGCCGGCCTGAAGGAAGACCGGCGCGCCGTCGTCGGCGGTGGCCTGTGCATCCTCTACACGCTGCTGACGCAGTTCGGCATCAAGGAACTGCTGCCGGCCAAGGGCGCGTTGAGGCAGGGCGTCATCTTCGACCTGGTCGAACGGCTGCAGAGCAGCGCCGGCTTCGGCGCCGCCATCACGGACATGCGCGAGGCCTCGGTCCAGGCGCTGCAGCGGCGCTTCGGTGTCGACGTGGCGCATGCGCGGCGCGTGCGCGATCTGTCGCTGCGGCTGCATGGCCAGCTTGCCGGCGGCCGCACGCCGCGCGAGGTGCAGCGCGAGCTGGGCTGGGCCGCCGATCTGCACGAGATGGGCATGATGGTCTCGCACCACGACTACCACCGCCACAGCGCCTACCTGCTCTCGCACGTGGACGCAGCCGGCTTCTCGCAGAACCAGCTGCAGCGCCTGGGCGACCTGGTGCTGGGGCAGCGCGGCGGGCTGCGCAAACTGGAGCGGCAGCTCGGCGATGAGGGCTTCCTGTGGCAGGTGCTCGCCCTGCGCCTGGCCGCCATCTGCAACCATGCACGCACCGAGCTCGACGCGCGAGCGCTGAAGCTGCGCCGCCAGGGCCGCGCACTGGCGCTGAGCCTGCCCAAGGACTGGGCGACGAGCCAGCCGCGGGCGGTCTTCCTGCTGCAGGAAGAGGCGCAGGCCTGGGCCCGCAGCGGCGGGCTGACGCTCGCCCTGGACTGACCGACCGACTATTCCCGGTACATCCGCATCAGCGCCTGCTGCGCGCTGATGCCGTTGTCGCTGATGCGGGTCGAATGCCCGTCGGGCCCGAGCTGCCAGGCATCCAGCGTGTCGTGCAGGTAGGGCGTCAGCGCCTCGTCGATGACGCGCTGGCGCAGCTTCGGATCACTGACCGGCCAGGCCACCTCGATGCGGCGAAACATATTGCGGCTCATCCAGTCGGCGCTGGACAGGTACAGCGCCTCCTCCGCGTCGGACTCGCCCCAACGGAAGTAGCAGATCCGCGAGTGCTCGAGGAAGCGCCCCACGACCGAACGCACGACGACGCCATCGCTGACGCCCGGCAAGCCCGGCGGCAGCATGCAGGCGCCACGCACGATCAGATCCACCGACGCGCCGGCCCGGGCCGCGCGCAGGATGCCGTCGATCAGCTCGGCATCGGTCAGCGCGTTGATCTTCACGACCAGCCGCGCGGGCTTGCCCTTGCGCGCCGCGGCCTCCACCTGCGCCAGATGCTCCAGCATGCGGCTGTGCATATTGAACGGCGCCAGCAGCATCTTGCGCGGCGTGCGCACCTTGCCCAGTGAGGCGAGCTGGCGGAACACCATGTCGGCGTCGGCGGTCAGGTCGCGGTCGCAGGTGAGGTAGCCGAGGTCGGTGTAGAAGCGCGCCGTCTTCGGGTTGTAGTTGCCGGTCGACAGGTGCGCATAGCGACGCAGCTTGCCACCGCCACCACCTCCACCGCCCGGCTCCCGCCGCGTCACCATCAGCAGCTTGGCGTGCGTCTTGTAGCCGACGATGCCGTACACCACCTGCGCGCCCACGGCCTCCAGCCGCTCGGCCCAGTTGATGTTCGCCTCCTCGTCGAAACGCGCCTTCAGCTCGACGACGGCCAGCACCTCCTTGCCGCGCCGCGCCGCCTCGATCAGCAGGTCCATCAGCACCGACTGGCTGCCGGTGCGGTAGATCGTCTGCTTGATGGCCAGCACGTCCGGGTCCTCGACCGCTTCGCGCAGGAAGGAGACCACCGGGTCGAAGGCCTCGAACGGATGGTGCAGCAGCACGTCGCCCTTGCGCAGCTGGTCGAAGATCGATTTGCCGCGCGGCAAGGTCGTCGGCCACACCGGCTCGTGCGGCGTGAAGCGCAGCTCGGGCGAATCGCTCACATCGGTCTGGTCGATCAGCTCGTTCAGGCGCACCAGGTTGACCGGCCCGTTGACGCGGTACAGCGCCGCCGCCGGCAGGTCGAACTGCTCCAGCAGGAAGTCCGACAGTTCCACCGGGCAGGTGCTCACCACCTCGAGCCGCACCGCGCGGCCGAAGTGGCGCGTCGTCAGGCCCGAGCGCAGCGCATGGCGCAGGTTGGCGATCTCCTCCTCGTCGACCTCCAGGTCCGAGTCGCGCGTGACGCGGAACTGCGCGAAGGACTCGACCTTGCGCCCGCCGAACAGGTCCTCCAGATGCGCGCGGATCACGCTGGTCAGCAGCACGAAGGCCTGCTTCCTGCCGCTGATCTCCGGCGGCAGCTTGATCACGCGCGGCAGCACGCGCGGCACCTTGACGATCGCGATGCGGCTGGCCCGGCCGAAGGCATCCTTGCCGGAGAGCCGCGCGATGAAGTGCAGCGACTTGTTGGCCACCTGCGGGAACGGGTGCGCCGGGTCCAGCCCCACCGGGATCAGCAGCGGCCGCACCTCGCGCTCGAAGTAGCGCGCCACCCACTGGCGCTGCGCTTCGTCGCGCTCCGCATGGTTGACGATGACGATGCGCTCCAGCTGCAGCGCCGGCATGATGCGTTCGTTGAAGACGCCGTACTGCTCGTCGATCAGCGCATGGGCGGCGCGGCCGACGCGCTCGACCTCCGCATGGCTGACCAGTCGCTCGGGCTCGCGCGCGGCATCCAGCATGTCGGCGAAGCGGACCTCGAAGAACTCGTCGAGGTTCGAGGACACGATGCACAGGTAGCGCAGGCGCTCCAGCAGCGGCACGTCCGCGCGTTCGGCTTGCCGCAGCACGCGGCGGTTGAATTCGAGGATGGCCTGTTCGCGATTCAGCAGCGTCAGCGGCGCGTCGGGCGTCGCTGTCACCTCGGTAGGCAAAGGTGCATTCATCGCTCAATCTTATGAATGTTTGATGACAGGGTCGTGACGACAGGCGGGCTTGATAATCGCGCCCATCATGCACCTGTTGATCCCTCACGCCAGCGCGCTCGGCGACATCTGCGCCCACGCGCTCGGCGAGCTGCCGCTGCCGCGGCTCGCCGAACTGCTGGGCCTGCTGAAGCCGGCGGGCGCGCCGCTCGGCGGCGACGAATACGCCCCCAACACCCCTTTCGAGCTGGCCCTGGCCGCACTGCGCGGCGCCGCACCAGGCCCGACGCCCACCGCGGCCTGGCTGGCGCAGGAGCGGGGCCAGGACGGCACGCTGGCCTGGGCGCTGCTGACGCCGATCCACCTGTCCGTCGGCACCGATCAGGTCACCGCGCTGGCACCCGATGCGCTGAACCTTGACGTTAGTGAATCGCGCGCTATCTTTGAATCTCTGGCCGAGCTGTGGCCCGAGGGCGAGGGCTGGCGCGCGCATTGGGCGGGCGCCACGCAGTGGCTGGTCGCACACCCGAGCTTCGCGGGCGTACAGAGTGCCAGCCTCGATCGCGTCGTGGCGCGCAGCGTCGACCCCTGGATGCCCGAGGCGCGCGTGCTGCGGACCTTTCAGAACGAGATCCAGATGCTGTTGCACCGCAATCCGCTGATCGAAGCGCGCGAGGCGCGCGGCGCCCTGTCGCCCAACTCGGCCTGGATCAGCGGCTGCGGCATCGCCAGCGGCGGCCCGCTGCCGGCAGGAGTGGTGATCGACGATCGCCTGCGCACGCCGCTGACACAGGGCGACTGGGCCGCCTGGGCCGAGGCCTGGCGCGCGCTCGATGCCGGGCCGGTGAGCGAAGCGCTCGCGCTCGCCAAGGCAGGCCGCCCCCTGCGTCTGACGCTGTGCGGCGAACGCTTCGCCCAAACCTATTCCCTGCCCGAGCGCGGCGGCCTGCAGCGCCTCTGGCAGGGCTTGATGCCGCCGCGTGCCGACACGGCAAAGACCTTGGGAGGCCTATGACCATGAGCCCGCAGATCCAGACCCGCGAGGTCAACCCGCGCGCCGCCTGGGCGCTGGAGCAGGCGGGCCTGACGCCGCTGCTCGCACGCCTGTTCGCCGCCCGCGGCGTGCGCTCCGCGGATGAGCTCGACGACGGTCTGCAGAAACTGCTGCCGCCCGAAGGCATGAAGGGCATTGCCGAGGGCGCGAAGCTGCTGGCGGACGCGATCGAGGCCAACGAGCGCATCTGCATCGTCGCCGACTACGACTGCGACGGCGCCACCGCCTGCGCCGTGGCACTGCGCGGCCTGGCGATGCTGGGCGCGATCCATGTCGACTACGTCGTGCCAGACCGCGCGATCCACGGCTACGGCCTGACGCCGGCCATCGTCGAGCTGGCGCTGCCGCACCGGCCGGACCTGCTGATGACCGTAGACAACGGCATCGCGAGCCTGGCCGGCGTGGCCCACGCACGCGATCTCGGCATCGAGGTGCTGGTGACCGACCATCACCTGCCCGCGCTGGTCGACGGCCGCATCGAACTTCCGCACGCGCACGCGATCGTCAACCCGAACCAGCCCGACTGCGCGTTCGCAAGCAAGAACCTGGCGGGCGTCGGCGTGGCCTTCTACCTGCTGCTGGCGCTGCGCAGCGAGTTCCGCGAACGCGGCCGCTATGCCGAGGACCCGCAGCCGCGGCTCGACGGGCTGCTGGACCTGGTCGCACTGGGCACGGTGGCCGACGTGGTCAAGCTCGACGCCAACAACCGCCGCCTCGTCGCCCAGGGCCTGAAGCGCATGCGCGCCGGCCGCGCCCAGCCCGGCATCGCCGCCCTCTTCAACGCTGCCGGCCGCGACATCACCCGCGCCAGCGCGATGGACCTGGGCTTCACGCTGGGGCCGCGCATCAACGCGGCCGGGCGGCTCTCGGACATGACGCTGGGCATCGAATGCCTGGTGACCGACGATCCCGCCCGCGCGCTGGAACTGGCCCGGCAGCTCGACGCGATCAACCGCGAGCGGCGCGAGATCGAATCGGACATGCGCGAGCAGGCCGAGCTGAAGCTCGACGACCTGATCGGTGCGCTGGACGGCGAGACGCCCGCGGCGCTGGCGATCTTCGAGCCCGAGTTCCACGAGGGTGTCGTCGGCATCATCGCCTCGCGGCTGAAGGACCGTGTCCACCGGCCCACCTTCGTCTTCGCCCGCGGCACCGATGGCCTGCTGAAGGGCTCGGGGCGCTCGATCCCGGGCTTCCACCTGCGCGACGCGCTGGACCTGGTCTCCAAGCGCCACCCCGCATTGCTGCGCAAGTTCGGCGGCCACGCAATGGCCGCCGGCTGCACGCTCGACGGCGAGGACGGCCTGGCCGTCTTCGACGCCGCGCTGCGCGAGGTCGCCACCGAATGGCTGGACGCCGCCGCGCTGACGCGCACGCTGCGCACCGACGGCCCGCTGCCTGCCGACGCCTTCACGCCGGCCACCGTGCAGGAGCTGGACGCGCAGGTCTGGGGCCAGGCCTTCGAGGCACCGCTGTTCTGCGACGCGGTTCAGATCGTCTCGCAGCGCATCGTCAAGGAGCGCCACCTGAAGCTGCGCGTGAAGCACGCCGACGGCGCGCTGCGCGACGCGATCTGGTTCAGCCACATCGAGCCGGTGCCCGAGCAGGCCCGGCTGGCCTACCGGCTGAGTCTGGACGAGTACCAGGGACAGCAGCGGGTGCAGATGATCGTCGAGGCGGCGATCTCGATCTGAGGCGTCAGCCGAGCAGCGCAATCACATCGGCCGTGCTGCCCAGCTCGCCGATGCGCGGGAAGATCCGCTCGATGCTGTTCTGTTGCGCCTCGCCGTTCAGGTCGTTCATCGCGTCAATGGCGAAGGCGACGTTGAAGCCCAGGTCGTAGGCCTGGCGGGCGGTCGATTCGACGCCGATGCTGGTGGCGATGCCGCACATCACGACCTGCGTGATGCCGCCGCGCCGCAGGAACTGTTCGAGCGAGGTGCCGACGAAGGCGCCCAGCTGGAGCTTGGTAAGCAGGTGGTCGCCCGGCTGCCGATCCAGTTGCGGAATCAGCACCGCCCAGTCCGGCGGCGGCGTGAAGCCGCCCGGCTGCTGATTGCGACCCGGCGCGCGACCGGCCACGTTGACCAGCACGACCGGCCGGCAGGCGGCGCGAAAAGCCTTCGTCAGCTGCGCGACCTTGTCGATGACCGGCTCCACCGGCTGGGCGAGCGGCAGCGAGACGATGCCCTTCTGCATGTCGATGACGATGAGGGCGGTGTGCGCGTCGAGCGAGGTGATGGGCATGATGTTCCTGCGAAAAGGCATTGGGAATGCGAACAGTGTCCCAGCCGCATCTGTCGCGCATATTGCTGCCGTCGATCCCGGGCGTTAGACGCACGATGCCCTTGCCGCCGACACCGCGCGGGCGGCTCCGTAGAATGAAGGCCGTGGACATCCCGACGAGCAACATCACCAACGCCGACCTGCACTGCCATTCGAAGGTGTCGGACGGCACGCTGGAGCCCGAGGCGCTCGCCGCGCGCGCGCGGGCCAACGGCGTGGAGCTCTGGGCCTTGACCGACCACGACGAGATCGGCGGCCAGCAGCGCGCGCTCGACGCCGCGCTGGCGCTGGGCATGCCCTACCTCACCGGCTGCGAGATCTCGGTCAGCTTCGCCGGCAAGGTCGTTCACATCGTCGGCCTGGGCTTCGACCACACCGATCCCGGCCTGCTCGCCGGCCTGCAGGCCACCCGCGGCGGCCGTGCCGAGCGGGCGCGTGAGATGGCCGCCGGGCTGGCACGCGTCGGCATCCAGGGGGCTTACGAGGGCGCGCTGCAGTACGTCAGCAATCCAGACCTGATCTCGCGCACGCACTTTGCGCGCTGGCTGGTGGACGCCGGCCACTGCGCCGACGTGCCCGAGGTGTTCCGCCGCTTCCTCACCGAGGGCAAGCCCGGCTACGTCGAACACAAGTGGGCCCGGCTCGGCGATGCGGTGCACTGGATCACGGGGGCGGCCGGCATTGCCGTGATCGCTCACCCGGCCCGCTACGGCTTCACGCCGACGGTGGAGTACGCGCTGATCACCGAATTCATCGCCCACGGCGGGCGCGGCATCGAGGTCGTCACCGGCAGCCACACGGCGGCCGATGCCGTGCGCTACACCGATACCGCGGAGGAATTCGGCCTGCTCGCATCGCGCGGCTCGGATTTCCATTCGCCGACCGAGAGCCACACGGACCTCGGCAAGCTCGACATGCTGCCCGGCCGGCTGACGCCGGTCTGGACCGCGCTGGAAGAACGCATCCACAGGCCCTGACGCGCAATGGCCCAATTCTTCGAGGTCCACCCCGACAATCCGCAGCCGCGCTTCCTGCGACAGGCCGCGCAGATCCTTCAGGCCGGCGGCGTCGGTGCGATCCCGACCGACTCCAGCTATGCGCTGGTATGCCGGCTCGACGACAAGGCCGCTGCCGAGGCGCTGCGCCGCATTCGCGGCGTGGACGACAAACACCACCTGACCTTGCTGTGCCGCGACCTGAGCGAGCTCGCCAGCTACGCGCGGGTCGACAACAAGCAGTACCGCCTGCTGAAGGCCGCCACGCCCGGGCCCTTCACCTTCATCCTGGAAGCGACCAAGGAGGTGCCGCGGCGGCTCTCGCACCCGTCGCGCCGCACGATCGGCCTGCGGGTGCCGGAGCACAAGGTGACGCAGGAACTGCTCGCGCTGTTCGGCGAACCGCTGCTGGCCACGACGCTGATACCGCCCGGCGAGAGCGAGCCGCTCAACGACACCGAGCAGATCTGCGCGCGCTACGACAAGCTGCTGCAGGTGGTGGTGGACGCCGGCGCCTGCGCGGCCAAGCCGACCACGGTGATCGACATGACGGCCGACGAGCCGGTGATCGTTCGCCTGGGCGGTGGCGATCCGGCTAGCCTGGGGCTGCAGCTCGAGGAGGGCTGAGGATTTCCGCGACGCGCGCGGGATCGAAACCGACCACCGTGCGCCCGCGCACCACCATCGTCGGCGTGCCCAGGCCGCCACGCGCCTGGAACTCGGCCAGGCAGGCGGCATCGGTCTCGATCATGCATTCCTTGAACGGCACCCGCTGCTCGCTCATCCACTCGCGGGCGCGCTCGCAGTAGGGGCAGGTCTGCGAGGACAGCATCACGATGTCACCCGGTTTGGCCGCCACGCGCAGGGCCTGGGCCTGCTGCCCGTTGTGCCGGCCCTGCAGCAGTTGCACGCCGCCGTAGACCAATCCGATGATCACGGCAAGCGAGACATAGCTGCGAACTTGCTCGGACAGCATTTCAGGCCTCAGACCGCGGCTTAAACCGCCGCAGTCACGACTACTTCCAGCCGCCAGCCCGGCCGGGCCAGGTTGGCCTGCACGGTGGCACGCGGCGGGGTGTGGCCGGGCGTGACCCAGGCGTCCCAGACGGCGTTCATGCCGGGGAAGTCGGCCAGGTCGACGAGGAAGATCTGCGTCATCAGGATGCGGCTCTTGTCGGTGCCGGCGCGGGCCAGCAGTGCGTCGATCGCGCCGAACACCTGCTTCGCCTGGGTCTCGATGTCGCTGGTCTGGTCGCTCGGCACCTGGCCGGCGAGGTAGGCGACGCCGTTGTGCACGGCCATTTCGGACAAACGCGCGCCGACGTCGAATCGCTTCACATCGCTCTTTTGTTCGCTCATTTGGAATGACTGCCTTTCTTTTTGACGGAATGGGGTTGTGCGGGCTTCGTCGCAGCGGAGCCGGCCTTCTGGCCGATCTTGCTCTCGGTGCCCGCCATCAGCTTCTTGATATTGCCCTGGTGGCGCCAGACCAGCAGCAGCGCCATCACGACCAGCACGCCGGCGGTCGGCGGCGAATCCCAGACCAGCATCTCGTACACCGGCGCCAGCGTGGCGGCGACGATGGCCGCCAGCGATGAATAGCGGCTGAAGTAGGCGACGGCGAGCCAGGTCGCCAAGGTGGCCAGGCCCAGCTCCCAGTTCAGCGCCAGGATCACGCCCAGTGCCGTGGCCACGCCTTTGCCGCCTTCGAACTTGAAGAACACCGGCCACAGATGACCGAGGAAGGCGCCCAGGCCCACCAGCGCCGCCGTGCCCTCGTCCAGCCCGAAGCGCTCGCCGTACAGCTTCACCAGCAGCACCGGGACGAAGCCCTTCAGCGCGTCGAACACCAGCGTCAGCACCGCGGCCTTCTTGTTGCCCGAGCGCAGCACATTGGTGGCACCCGGGTTGCCGGAGCCGTAGCTGCGCGGGTCCGACAGGCCCATCGCGCGGCTGACGATCACGGCGAAGGACAGCGAGCCGACCAGGTAGCCGCAGACCGCGGCCAGCAGGGGGAAGAGGGTTTCTTGCATAACCGTCTATTGTGCAATGGCGCACTGCACCGGCCGGGCGCCGACGAGACCCGGCAGCAGCTTCGGATCGATGCCGACGAGGTAGCCGCGGCGGCCACCGTTGATGCAGATCGAGGGCAGTTCGAGGATCGTGGACTCGATGAACACCGGCATCTCTTTGCGCGTGCCGAAGGGCGAGGTGCCGCCCACCATGTAGCCGCTGTGGCGCTGCGCCACGTCGGGTTTGCAGGGCTCGACCTTCTTGCACGGGATCTGCCGCGCCAGTTCCTTCAGGCTGACCGTGCAGTCGCCGTGCATCAGCACGATCAGCGGCTGGGCCTTCTCGTCCTGCATCACCAGCGTCTTGACGACGGCATGCTCCTCCACGCCAAGTTGCTTCGAGGACTCGGCCGTGCCGCCGTGCTCCACGTAGTCGTAGACATGTTCGGTGAACGGAATCTTGTGCTGGCGCAGGAACTGCGTGGCCGGCGTCTCGCTGACGTGGGAAGTCTTCTTGGACATGCCAGATATTCTCCCTCGCGCCTCAGCGGCGCACGAAGTACGGAACCGCCGCCAGCACGACGCCGACCAACACCATCAGCCAGGTGCTCGTGACGAAGTACGGGAACACGACCAGCGCGATGCCACATAGCAGCGGCACGATGGCGCCCTGCTTCTTGCCGTAGACGAAGTAGCCGGCGCCCAGCGAGCCGAACAGCAGTCCCCACAGCAGCGGCGCACTGTTCACGGCTCGCGCCTGTCCAGGGTTCGCGCCTGCACTGTCAGCGAGGGCACGGCGAACAGGCCGGCGCCGAGGTGATGCAGCGTGTGCAGCTCGGTGTTGTCCTCGCGGAAGGACCAGCGGCCGTGGGTGAACACACGCGGGTCGGACTGCGCGGAGACAACCTCGACGAAGAAGGTGTCGTAAGCGTCTTCCGAGCGCGGCTCGCGGATCAGCCGGCATTCGAGCCAGGCGATGCAGCCGGCCACCAGCGGCAGGCCCAGCACCGGGCCGTCGAAGGCCTCGATGCCGTAGGCGTCGAACTTGTCGATGCCGGCGCCGTGCACGCTGCCCGCCGTGTAGGCCACGTCCGCACTGGCCTTGCACGGGATGCTCAGCGCCAACTCGCCGCTGGCCAGCGCCAGCTCGCGCGTGGTGGTGCTCTTGTCGAGCACGATGGCGATGCGCGGCGGCGTGAACTCGACCGGCATCGACCAGGCGGCCGCCATCACCGTGCGGCGGCCTTCGTGCCGCGCGCTGACGAGCACGGTCGGGCCATGGTTGACGAGGCGGCTGGCGTGGGAGAGATCGACGGTTTCGCGCATGGCCGGCATTGTCTCTGCTCCCGTCGTATCCTGTGGAGCTTGACGACGATCGCATTGCTGAAGGAGACACCGACCATGCGCGACTACCTGAAGTTCTACATCAACGGCCAATGGGTCGAGCCGCTGAGCCCGCGCTCGCTGGACGTGATCAACCCCGCCACCGAAGCTGTGGCCGGCCGCATCTCTATCGGCTCCGCCGCCGACGTGGACCGCGCGGTGCGCGCCGCACGCGCCGCCTTCGCCAGCTATTCGCAGACCTCGCTGGACGAGCGCGTGGCGCTGCTGGAAAGGATCATCGAGGAGTACAAGAAGCGCTACGCCGACATGGCCGCCGCGGTCACCGAGGAGATGGGCGCGCCGGCCAAGCTGGCCACCGATTCGCAGGCCGCGATCGGCATCGGCCACCTGAGCACCGCGCTCTCGGTACTGAAGGATTACAAATTCCAGGAAGCGCGCGGCACCACGACTTTGTTCAAGGAGCCGATTGGCGTCTGCGGCTTCATCACGCCGTGGAACTGGCCGGTCAACCAGATCGCCTGCAAGGTGGCGCCGGCGCTGGCCGTGGGCTGCACGATGGTGCTGAAGCCCTCGGAGATCGCGCCGTTCTCGGCCCAGGTGTGGACCGAGATCCTCGATGCCGCTGGAGTGCCCGCCGGCGTGTTCAACCTTGTCAACGGCGATGGGCCGGGCGTGGGCACGGCGATCGCGAGCCACCCCGAGGTGGACATGGTCTCGTTCACCGGCTCGACCCGCGCCGGCATCGAGGTCGCGCGCAATGCGGCGCCCACGGTCAAGCGCGTGCACCAGGAGCTGGGCGGCAAGTCGCCCAACATCATCCTCCCCGATGCGGACTTCAAGCGTGCAGTGACCAACGGCGTGCGCGGCGTGATGCAGAACTCCGGCCAATCGTGCAACGCGCCGACGCGGATGCTGGTGCCGAACGCGCGCATGGCCGAAGCGCTCGAGTACGCCAAGGCGGCGGCCGAAGCCACGACGGTGGGCGACCCGGTGAGCAGCGGTGCGACGATCGGCCCGGTCGTCTCCGCCGCGCAGTGGGACAAGATCCAAACGCTGATCGCCAAGGGCCTGGAGGAAGGTGCGACCTTGGTCGCCGGTGGCCCGGGAAAGCCGGAGGGCCTGTCGACCGGCTACTACGTCAAGCCGACGATCCTCGGCGGCGTCACCAACACGATGACGGTGGCGCGCGAGGAGATCTTCGGGCCGGTGCTGGTCATGATGGGCTACGACACGGTGGACGAGGCGGTCCAGATCGGCAACGACACGGTCTACGGCCTCGCGGCCTACGTGTCCGGCGGCGACATCGATGCGGCCCGCAAGGTGGCCTCGCGCCTGCGCGCCGGCCAGGTCAACATCAACAGCGCACCGACCGACCTGAACGCCCCGTTCGGCGGCTTCAAGCAATCGGGGAACGGCCGCGAATGGGGCCAGGACGCCTTCGGTGAATTCCTTGAAACAAAGGCGGTGGTGGGCTTTACGCCGCGCAGCAAGACCTGACCCTGAGGTATCCCCTCGGTGATATCCGTCACCGAGGAGTCGATCTGACGCGCTCGGAAGGCCTTTTATCGGGCCTTCTCCTTTTGGTGGCCTGGGAACAATGGATCCCACGCCAACAACGAAGGTGCCGCGATGCAGATCCACTCCGCCACTCCCAGTTCCCACATGGCCGCGCGCACCGACGCGCACAAGCCGGCTGCGAGCAAGGCCGCCGGCGCGCAGGCCGCGAGCGGCGCCGCCGCCGCACCCTCCTTCGCCGCCCAGCTCGATTCCGCCCGCACGGCGCAAGCACAGCCGGCTGCAACACCCGACACCGCCGCACGGCCATGAGCTGGCTGTCCCTCGGCAGCGACGCGGCCACTTCGGTCGCCCGGCCCGTCAGCACATTTCAATCGGCCACACCAAGTGGACATACGGCGGCAAAGGCGACGGCCAACAATGCCGTCAAGCACGCAGGCCAAGGCGTGCAGGCCAAGTTCAGCCCGAAGGGACTGGAGCTGGCCGCCGAGGGCGCGGACAAGCTGGCCACCGCCGCCCGGCTGACCGCGCAGGGTCTTGGCGAGATCAGCTCGGCCACCGCGGGCGGCATCGGTTCGATGGCGCAGGAAACCGGTGATGCGATCGGCGGTGCCATCGCTGGCGTGCAGGCGATGGCACGCGGCTCGGTGAACACCGTCAGCAATGTGGTTTCCGCTGGCGTCGAGCAGGTGGGCGATGCGCTGGACTCGGTCACCTCCGCCGCCGCGCTGACCGGCCTGGTCGGCTTGGCGGCTCTGGGCGCGTGAAAAGGGCCGGCGTCCTCACGGTGGCGGCCCTGATGCTGCCCCCGCTGTTGTCCGCCTGCTCGGTGCTCGGTGGGATCACCACGGCGGAACTGCTCAGCAGCGCCGCCGGTCCGGTGGCCAGCGCGGCCCTGGGCCGCGCATCGGGCCAGGCCAGCAACACCGTCCATCACGGCGACCCGCCGGTGAAGGCGCTGTGCATCGAGTTCAACCGCTCGGCACCGCTGCCCGACTTGGTGCCGGCGCTGCAGGCGGAGCTGCGCAGCCAGCGCGTGGCCAGCCGCGTCTACGAGGCCGACACGCAGACACCGGGCTGCGAGGTCTGGCTGCGCTATGCGGCCAGCATCGAATGGGGCAAGCCGCCGCTGTCCGACAACTACCGGCCCTATCTCAGCTCGGCCTCGCTGAGCCTGCGCCGGGCGGACGGGACGGTGATGGCGACCAGCGACTACCGGCTGGACCCGGAGATGGGCATGAGCCGCTGGGCCGACACCCGACGCAAGCTGGCCAGCACGGTCCATGCGCTGATCACCGGGTTCGAGGATTGAGATCGAGGAGGGATCGATGAAGAACTACGAGCAAGAACGATGAAGACCCAATCCAAGCAAACCGCCGCGCTGGCTGTTGCGCTCGCTGTTGTGGTGGGGGCCGCGGGCTGCGCCAGCACGCCGCCGACCGTCGTGCCCGGCCCGTTGCAGGCCGCGCCGCTGCAACCGGCGCTGTTCGTCGAGCGGCCCAACAACGGCGCGATCTTCCAGCCTTACATGGCAGCCAACTCGCTGTTCTCCGGCGAGCGCCGCCCGCAGGCGATCGGCGACACGCTGAAGGTCAACATCGCCGAGAAGATCAAGGCCGAGCAGGACCTGGGCACGACGACGAGCCGCAGCAACCAGATGTCCGTCAAGGGCCCCGGCGGCAGCAGCAAGTCCAGCTTCGTCAATTCGCTGCTGAACGCGAACACGAGTGCCTCGGGCAGCGACGGCTACACCGGCAGCGGCAAGGCGACCTCCAACGGGAGCTTCGACGCGCAGCTCGCCGTCTCCGTGATCAACGTCTTGCCGAACGGCCACCTGCTGGTGGCCGGCGAGCGCCGCATCGGCCTGGACGCGAGCGCGCAGGTGCTGCGCTTCTCGGGCGTCGTCGATCCGCAGAACATCCGGCCGGGCAATCAGGTGGATTCCGGCGACGTGGTCAACGCGAGCCTGGAGAACGTGGCGCAGGGCGACATGTCGGACGCGGCGCGGCGCAACTGGCTGCAGCGCGTGCTGACGCGGGCGACCTCGGTGTGGTGACGGAGCCCGGCAGACGATGAAGTTGGTTCAAGGACTCGGCCCCCTGGCCGAAGGCCGCCATGCCAAGGGCACGCTGATCATCAGCGAAGGCGCGGTGCTCGCGGAATGGATCCTGATCGACAGCGGCGTGGTGAGCCTGTGCGCCCGCGTCGCGGGCATGGAGGTCGCGGTGGCCACGCTGTGGCGCGGCGACGTGATCGGCTGGGATTCGCCGCTGGGCCGCGAGCAGGCGCGCTTCGACGTGCGCGCGATGGGCGAGGTGCGCACCTTGCAGCTGCCGGCCGGCCAGGCGCCGCAGGTGCATGCGCAGATGGCGGGGGCGACCGAGGCGCGGCTCCAGCAGCAGATCTTCATGCGCCTGGCCGGCAACGGGCTGCAGCGCCTGGTCAGCGTGCTCGCGACACTGGCCGCCGCGCTGACCGAAGCCGCGCAGCGCGTGCCGCCCAGCCTGGCGCTGCCGCTGGTGCAGGGCTGCCTGGGCGATCTGTCGGGGCTGTCGAGAAGGCAGACCTGGATCTATCTGGGCCAGCTGGCCCAGGCGGGCTGGGTCCGCACGACCCGAACCCGCGTGCTGCTCGACGGCCTCGACGCCTGGCTGGCGCTGCCGGCCGAGATCGAACGCGAGGGCCTGGCCTGCATCGCGACGCTGGAGCTGTGCACGGCGACGCTGGAGCGGCTGAGCCTC
>Ga0247779_1000217_pt1 | contig 42843 bp, 44 predicted proteins | sample UWRJL221509R5_FD_179925 | JGI IMG/M metagenome (GOLD analysis project Ga0247779, IMG submission 179925) | Plant litter microbial communities from Arlington Agricultural Research Station in Wisconsin, United States - UWRJ-L221-509R-5 | ecosystem: Environmental > Terrestrial > Plant litter >...
TGTACAAAGAACCTCCTTCAAACCATGTCGCGGCGGAGATGAATGGGCATCAAGAAGAAAAATCTATATCATATGTTTGAATGAACTGCGATGTTTCATGTTTATGTATGCATGATTTACTTATCCTCAGCATATGATTTACCCTCGTTGACACTCTATCATTTCAATGCCCAATTGATGAGTTCATCAGGAATCACTTCTGGTTCAGATAAATTTGTAGACTCGATATTTTGTAGCATAGATTTAGGGTTAACGTCATTTCTACGAATCCACCATGTATAATACTTTTTACGATCTGTACACCCTTTCACAAGAATATTTGCAACCTCATCCTTGTTCTCAATGGCATGGATATCTATGAAGCGATAAATCGATAACCGACAAACCTCTGATAACATTAGCTCAGATTGACTCATTGACTCTCGCCAAATAAGTAAATGCTCGGCCCTTATCACTTCACTTATGGTATGATAGGTATGATCTGATGTAATGGAATCGCTCCGCTTGGCAATATTTAATCGAAGGTCAAGATGCCGACTCGCCGAGTATGTGTCCTATCGACTACATATTATAGGGCGCTAAAACTACAAATTTAAAACATTTTTTCAATGCCAACTCGCGTTGACAAACAGAACAGAATCGACGTTGTCGGTGTTATGTTGTGCCATTTTTTCCCATAGTCAATGAGTAGGAATACAATGCGTCAATGTTCCACAATCAATGCATTGTGAGTCACTGATACACAGTGGCCACGGTATCCTAGCTGCTATAAAGTTTAAAAGGCCTACAAAGGTGCAAAGATCCTTGCGATATCCTTTCACTCAGTTACCTTATACAGCTGCCTTTATACCATCGACACAGGATGTCTGTTTCCAATCAAGACGTTTTCAGGCCTGGAGGTCTCTGGAGAGCCGGCCTCCCAGCAATGTCATCATCGCCGTCTCATAACATTGCTCTACCACCAGTTGATATTCCACGAAAGACCTCCAGAAGAAGCAAGAGAAGTGGAGGGCTATACAATGTTATTCAGTTGAACAACTCAGTGAAGACTCTTGTGGATCAATATGAAAATTCTGTTGAGCAGCAGGACACATACACTCACATCGGAGAAAAAGCCACTTCCAGCTCTTCTTCCAGTGTTAAGCTTAACACTAGTGTCGAGCACGCTAAAATAGATGATCTAAAAAGGATTGTGGCCAAGCCGCCAGTTTCTGGAACCATTAAGAAAAAAATACAAAACATAGAAGCCATGAACCGCGCAGCTGCCGAAGAGAGGGAAGGGCAAAATAAGGGAGAGTGCAAAGGATTATCGTCGAACCTAGTTTTCCAGTCACCTCAAAGACTCAAACTCAGACCTGCACCTGAAACGTCGACTTCTTTGAACGAGGAAAAACCCCGAGACGCAGCTCACAAGCCTGTAAGAGTTTTTCTTGTCACCCGTGCTATTTTTATCTAATTGGCGCCTTGTAGCTCTTAAGCGCTCTTGTTCCTGGACAACCGGTGGAGATTCGATGCTCATTATTGCCCCTTCCTCCCGAAGGTACAGACAAACCTAAGTATGAGCGTCATGAGTGGGTCAGCGGAACTGTCATATCGCGTGGAGAATTTGCGAATACTCAAGAAGTAAGCTATTGTTCTTTTCTATGCTTGTTAGTATTGAATCATCTTAACCATCTTAACGTTGAAAACCAGATGAAACTTAATAATGGATATTTGGTAAATTTTATTCATCCCGAGGACAAGACCCAGGGGTATCGCAGCTTTCTGCCTACATTAGACGAGATTCGCCTGCCGAGTAGCTTACTCAATGCGGCGGCAACACGAAGTGACCGGGATACAACGCCTAGTATGGTGCCCGATATGTCCGATGATATTATTCTGGTAGAAAACAGGAACCTATCCAGGTTTCAAGTCGAGTTAGCCGCTAAATCGGATGCTAACGTTGTGCCTGTGGTAACAGTTGGATCCAATGAGCACAAGGTCCTCGTGGATCATGAACAGGTAGCAGGGTGTCTGGAATACCTTTCGGAGCTCAAGAAAGGCGCGAGTAAATCAATCTATTTCATAAAGACCAGTTACTAAATCACATCATAGGATTACGTCTTTTTCGAAAGCAGAAATCCAGACCTTATAACTCCTGGAACACCAATGCCTGTATGGATTCCCGGAAAATGCGTAGTGAGCTAATCTGTATTCTTGTGACTGCAAATATATGACTCACCTCTTGAGCTCTAGATAGTTACACATCTTGGGGAATACTGGATACGCCTTCTTGCGGGTCCTTCAAAACACAGCAGAGTCATGCCTCACATGGCAAAGTATGTTGCCTACAAGAAGTCTGTCCTCACTAAGCTTGAAGAATTGGGATGCGCAATCGAGCGCACGGACTGGTCTGAATTTGTAGAACTTTAGGATCGCTTGTTCGCAGCACATGTACGTGTACCCAGCCACGAATTGAGTTTCTTCCTTGACAGACGTATCTCTGCCGAATTTGTCTTCCTGGAGTACATCACTACCATCACGGTGTATGTACATTTTCTTTACTGTGCACAGGAAGCTGAAGACTAGCGTCATACAGTCGAACCTGCCTTATCCCATAACCGTATAAACCCATAACCTCCCATATCCCATAGGTTTTTCTGTCCACCGATTTGGTGGGCGGGGAATTTTGACCTAAAACCCATAACTCTGTCTAATACATTAACCCATAGGTTTTTCGTAAAAAATCCCATAGGTATAACTTCCATTTTAGGCAATTTTAGGTAACAATTGCGGGCTCAGGCCTCAGGGTAGTAAACGCGTCTCAGGAGTCAGTTTAGTGGTGGTTTGACCCTAAAAGAATGTTTTTTTGGGAGGCAACGGAAGCACGCAAACTTCTGGAAAAAAAAGGGTGGCGATGATGTCGATGATAGCGATGCGAACATAGTATTGGAGTCTTCTCCATCCAATGTCGAAGAGTACGAAAGCACTTTCGACCATCAACAGGTATACCGAGGGTGTGGGTACACCATTGGCACGCAAATTAAAGGTGCTGGCAGATGTACTTAACAGACAAAATCGTTTAAAGGAAACAAAAGGCATGAAGGATGGTTTGCTCAGTGACTACTTTATGAGATCGTAGTCATCGTGCACAGTACTTTGTCTAATCACGTCGAATTACGCAACCTTTTTCCGACTATTTACCGAAAGTTTTTAGCACGATTTTGGTCAGCTATTTTTAGTTCTCTTCCCTAAACCATAACCTCCCGAGAGCTATGGGTTAAGACAGGTTCGACTGTACTAGCCTTATAAATGACTGACACTTTCTGGTATTTTCGTACGTAAATAGACCCTCGGTGAGGTCATCCTGATGATTGATAGGATGTCGAGATCTCCATGGAGGAGATCGACCCTCATGAGTAGACTGTATGTACATACATATTATTTGAGGGCGTTCACAATAGGATAAACCGGTCGATGTAGTCTTGGGATGTAAATTTTCAACTGGGTCTCATCCGATTTTACTAATTACCACATTCCATGATTGAAGAGATGTACGTTGCAGACTACTTACAGCTGGCCCGGCAAAGTCCGAAGGCATTGTTTCAAGTTCTCTGTAGGTAGCATTTTGGTAGTGCAAATATTCATATGTCGCACATATGAAGTTTATGGCGATTGTAACAAAAAGATCCCATTTTACCCAATGAAATGGCGGGAAAACTTGGGAAAAACCATCCTCGGTACCGATTACTCAAACAGGATGAGAAAATCCGGCCCGAGACTTATGTAAGTGATGTCTCCATTTGTCAGCACGATTTGCCAAGGCCCTGGTTCCTCGATGAGGAAGATTCATTTTCCTTCCTTCCATGTACCCCTATGTACCCCACTTTCATCTTTCAGCTTACAAGAACGTGTTTCTACAAAATGGCGTCATTTGAGACAGATCATTAGGAAACAAAGAAGTAGTCAGCCTTTCTGAGAGCTTACAGTTGCATGGCTACATAAGGAGGACCCAGACAAAGACGGAACAGTTGGAAGCGGATACAACGGAGGGGCTCGCCAAGTGCATACATACATATGAGCATTTGTGCTATTTGTCAGATGGATTTGCCGCCGCCTCGCACTCGTATTCGGCCCCCGTGCTTTATGGTGACTAGTGACTGGTCGTGAAATCTATCGATTTGCCGGGTTTATTCGTATCTGTTTCTCCTACTCCCGTTTTCAATACAAAACAAAGGACTGGCTTTGTTTTGATATCCACTCTCTTTTCTTACATTCACCTAATAATATGGAGCAACCGCCTCCACCTCTCACCGACATCGCTGAGGAAACTCCTTCGGGCACCGTATCGAGGAGCGCGTCCAACCCTACCTTATATAACATAGACACCACTGCTGTAGCTCACGAAGATGTACACAAGCATCAACCTCCACCGTCTGCGACTGCGACCTCTCCAGCTAGACGTCGAAATTCATCAGTATCACATGTTGATCTCGAATTTTTTGATCCCAGTGGTGTCCAGGAACTCCGTCGGACGATGACCCAGGATAAGCAAAAACAGGAAGAAGAGGACCGTCGTTCGTCCGAGAGCTCAGATGCCACCATCAACGTCGGCGATAGAGATGGGCCATTCGACTTTGAAAAGACACTCAAGCAGATCATCAGAAAGTCCGCATATCTTTATTTTTATTTTTGGAGTTGAATATCGTGCTTATCTTTTTATGCAGACGCGAAGAGCACCATATCAAGCCTCGATCTCTTGGCATCGTTTTCCAAAACCTTAAAGTCACTGGTTTAGGATCCTCCAATTCGTATCTACCGACCATAGGGTCTGTGCTGAATCCCTTGAATGTCGTGGAGGAAATCCAGAAGGCGCGCCATCCAACTCTGCGCACAATTTTGTCAGGATTCGAAGGAGTTGTGAAGCCAGGAGAAATGCTTTGTACGTTTTGGCTATGCATATAATTACGTTGATAATCAATAATCTGACATAACTTCTTTTTTTTCAGTGGTTTTGGGAAGCCCTGGATCAGGATGCACATCTTTACTAAAGACTTTGGCAAACCAAACCGACGAGTTTTACAAGGTCGAAGGGGACCGTCATTACGATTCCATAACGCCCCAGGACTTGGCGCGTTATTTCCGTGGCGACGTCCAGTACTCACCTGAAGACGATATCCACTTCCCAACTTTATCAGTGCAGCAGACACTCGACTTTGCTGCAGCCAGCCGAACACCCAGAGATCGTATGGGAAATTCGCGCAAAGATTTCCAAAAGAATGCTACCACGATGCTTTCCACCATTTTCGGTCTTCGACACGCTTTAAATACCCCTGTCGGTGACAATGCTATCAGAGGTGTTAGTGGAGGAGAGAAAAAACGTGTTTCCATCGCTGAGGCTTTAGCTTCAAGAAGTTGTATCAACGCTTGGGACAAGTACGTTTTAAAATCCATCTTTCAAGGCGCATATATTTACTAATATTGCACTTCATAAAGCTCTACCCGTGGTCTTGACTCAAGTACCGCGTTAGAGTTTGTCAGGGCTCTCCGCATCGCTACCGACACGTTCGATAACACTACCATCGTCTCTATTTACCAGGCCGGAGAATCTCTCTACGAGTACTTCGACAAGGTCTGTGTCATCTACGAAGGTCGCATGGCGTACTTTGGACCTGCAGATCAAGCCAAGCAATACTTCTTGGATATGGGGTGCGTATACGCGCCAATTTTCTCTTTCATCAGCATGCTAATGTTGTTTCCAGATACGAGCCCGCTAATCGTCAGACAACACCGGATTTCCTCGTCGCCGTCACTGACCCCAACGCTCGTATTCCTCGTGCTGGATTCACCAACCAGCCTCGCACAGCCGCTGAGTTCGCCGAATATTTCCTTCAGTCACAAAAAGGAAAGGCCAATGCTGCTGAGCAACACGAGTATCTAGACGAATTTGTTGGCAAGTCCGATAAGAAGAATGAATATATCCAGAGTGCTCGTGCGGAGTTCTCGAAGCACAGCGGCAAGAAGAGGTTCGTTCAGTCGTTCATGTTTATTTCGTTCTTAGGCTGATGTGAAGTTTCGTTAGTCCATATCTTTTGAGTATTCCGCAACAGGTTCAGATTGTCATGCGCCGTCGCGTGCAAATTCTTCTCGGAAATCCATTGGCTACCGGTCTTAATTTATTGTAAGTTCATGAGAGACGTTTTGCTTATCGTATCCTTTCTGATAGTGACGCCTTTCTAGCTCCTTTTTATTCCAGTCCTTAATTATGGGTAGTGTTTTCTTGAACGCTCCTGAAGCCACCAGTGCTTACTTCTCTCGTGGCGGTATCCTCTTTTTGTAAGTTGCTTATCTTTTTCTGTTTATATTTGCGGTTCTGATTGTCTGACTTACACAGTGCTCTTCTGTTCTCTGCCTTGACTACCATGGCTGAAATCCCCGCTCTGTACGCCCAACGACCCATTGTTCTGAGACACGAAAAAGCTGCTTTATACCATCCTTTCGTCGAAGCCTTGGCCTTGACATTGGTCGATATCCCTATTACGTTTTTGACGACAACCGTGTTTGGCATCGTATTGTACTTTATGACTGGACTGCAACGCACCGCTGGACAATTCTTGTGGGTATTTTCATCCGTATCTCTATCAGATGTTAGACTAATCCTTCACCTTACAGCTTGTTCTTCCTCTTCCTTTTCGTGATGACCATCACGATGAAGGCCTGGTTCCGTGGCATCGCTGCCGCCTTCTCTTCTGAAGCTGCTGCTACTGCCTTTGCTGGTTTCTCCATCTTGGTTTTGTCCATCTATACCGGATACTCTATTCCCAAGCCTACCATGATTGGAGCTTTGAGGTGGTTGACCTACATTAACGTAAGTTGGCACCCTATGACGCTTCACTGTTTTATATATTTACCTTTATCTCTATAGCCTCTCAAATATGGTTTCGAGGCCATCATGACTAATGAATTCCACACACTCAACGGTGTTTGCTCAAATCTCGTCCCTCAAGGTCCTGGGTATGAGAATATCACTATTGACAACCAAGTCTGCACCACTGTCGGTGCCCTTCCCGGAGAGTCTCACGTCAGCGGTTCCCGTTTTGTCTTGCTATCTTATGGTTTCAAGCAGTCAAATACTTGGATGGTATGTCCTTCGTTGCTCGGAAATCGTTCGTTACATGTATTGAATTCTAATTTTACGCTCATCAGAACTTCGGTATCATCATCGCCTTCGGTGTCGCATTCTTGACTGCTCTTTTGCTCTTCACAGAATTCAACACATCTTCCGCTGCCGAAACGTCTGTCGTCCTTTTCAAGAGAGGGGCTCGCACCAAGGCCATCAAGAAAGCCGATGTTGACGAGGAAAAGGTTGAGCCTGTCAACGAGAAAGCACCCACCTCGCCTACTTATCCTACCTCTCCCGTCAACGCCGATATCCCCAAGGCATCCGATATCTTCTCGTGGCACCACGTCGACTACGTAGTTCCTATCCCTGGCAAACCTGACAGGAAACTTTTATCGGATGTTTCTGGTTATGTTGCCCCTGGAAAGTTAACAGCTCTTATGGGAGAATCTGGCGCCGGAAAGACCACGCTGCTGAACGTGCTTGCTATGAGGACGGACACTGGTGTCGTTACTGGAGATCGCTTCGTCAACGGCCAGACTTTACCGGCTGATTTCCAGTCTCAATCGTAAGTTTGTTATCAATTATTCTTACAGTTTTCAGTCATTGATGGTCCTTCCCCCGTTACAGTGCATATTGCCAACAAATGGATACCCATGTTCCGACCTGCACCGTCCGTGAGGCTCTCTTGTTCTCCGCTAAACTTCGTCAGCCAGCATCTGTTTCCCTTGCTGAGAAAGAAGCCTAGTAAGCACACTTTTTTTACGAGTCATCCCATCTATGAAAGCTAACATATCTTTTGCTTTGAAGCGTTGAGAAATGCTTAGACATTTGTGGCTTGAACGACTATGCTGAGGCCTCCGTCGGTTCCTTGAGCATCGAGCACAGGAAGCGTACCACCATCGGAGTCGAGCTCGCTGCCAAGGTAAATAAATTCCTTTGGTCGTTTACATAACTGGTACTAATTACTATTATTACAGCCTAAACTTCTTCTCTTCTTGGACGAACCCACTTCAGGCCTCGACTCGCAAAGTGCTTGGGCTATCATGGCGTTCTTGCGGACTTTGGCGGATAACGGACAGGCCATTCTTTGCACCATTCATCAGCCTTCAGCCGAACTTTTCCAGGTGCGTTTGCTCCAACTGTGTAGATAATTCTCGGGCTAATTATATTTGTTATAGGTCTTCGATAGACTATTACTTCTTAAGAAGGGTGGTCAGACTGTTTACTTCGGCGAGCTTGGTCATAACGCCACGACTCTGATCCACTATTTCGAGAAGAACGGTGCTCGCAAATGTCTTCCTGCCGAAAATCCGTAAGTTAATTTTTTTCGCGTTATGTTTATTCTTATTTTTCTAACGGCTCTTCAGTGCTGAATACATGCTCGATGTTATCGGTGCCGGTGCTACTGCCACAAGTGAACAAGATTGGCATGCTATCTGGAAAGCTTCTGCTGAATTGGAGGGCGTTCAACAGGAAATCGAAAAGATCCATACTGAAGGCAGAAATCGTCCTAAGGTTGAAGCTGAGATTCATTCCGAATTCGCTACTTCCTGGCTCTACCAATTTTGGGAGTTATCCAAGCGTGACGTCGATGCTCACTGGAGAAGCCCAACATACCTCATGGCCAAGTTTGTATTGAACATTAGCGGTGGTCTTTTCATTGGTTTCACTTTCTTCAAGTCAAAGGACAGTCAACAAGGAACTCAGAACAAGCTCTTCGTAAGTCTTATTTCTTCGATAACGATGGTAGCTTGCTCATACATTCCTGTTAGGCTATCTTCATGGCTACCATCTTGTCGGTACCTTTAGCTAACCAGCTCCAAGTGCCCTACATCAACATGCGCAAGATCTACGAGATTCGTGAACGACCCAGCCGCATGTATAGCTGGTCAGCCCTGATTGCGTCACAAATCATCACTGAATTGCCATGGAATATCTTGGGCTCCACCATTCTTTTCCTCTGCTGGTACTGGACTGTTGGATTCGATAATTCAAGGGCTGGATATACCTATCTCATGATGGGCGTTTCTTTCCCCTTCTACTACACCACTTTCGGTCAGGTATGTCTACGTCTTGATGCTCTGAAACTGCAATTCAGATGTTGATATTTTTTTTCTTAGGCTGTCGCTTCAATGGCTCCCAGTGCTGAGATCGCCGCCCTACTGTTCTCGTTCCTGTTCTCTTTCGTGATTACATTGTAAGTTTGTCTTCGTTACGTTCCCTAGATTTGACACTAACGAATCAATTTCAGCAACGGTGTCATGCAACCCTTTAGTCAACTTGGCTGGTGGAAATGGATGTATCATCTGTCCCCTTTCACTTACCTCATCGAAGGCTTGTTGGGTCAAGCTATCGGTGAACAAGAAGTTGTCTGCTCCGCTGTCGAACTTGTAACGATCAACCCACCATCAGGCCTGACATGCAACCAATATATGGGTCCCTACATGTCGGTCGCTGGCGGATATCTCAACAATCCCGATGCCACTTCTGCCTGCCAGTTCTGCAGCGTCCGCACGACTGACCAATTCCTCGAGCACGCCTTCAACATTTTTTACAAGAACCATTGGCGCGATTTCGGCATTTTCATCGCGTTCTGTGTCTTTAACGTAAGCCATCCATCCATTTATCCATTTTCTATACATATTAAATCTGTTTATTTCCAGATTTTCCTGTGCTTCGTCTTCACTTATCTTTTCCGCATTCACAAAGGCAGCCTTCTGCCCTCCTTCCGAAGGAAGAAGTAGATTCCTTATAGAACACTCATTTTTTCCCCGTTACTTATGATCTAGAATACCAAACTCTGATTTCGAGAATAATTTCGTCACTACGATACTCATGACGGACAGTGCTGCATCATTTTCTTCACCATCTGGAAACATAGTATTTATATCGTTTCGGCTCATTATATCATTTATAGATAGAGGGTATAATATTACTCCCTGGGAATATTGAATTGTAGCAAAAAAATAATGTACAACGGCAATGATTAAACGAATGTGTTTGTTCGATATAGAAAGTCAATATTTAGAAAGCAAGACCGATCTTGGATGACTCAATAGGTACTTCTATGCGGTTTCTGCTCGTCGTTATTCTACCCACGGATAAAAATCTCGAGCTGGAATCTCCTGCGAAAGATGAATCTCGATTATAGACATGGGCCTGCGAAGGCTTGGGCAGAAATACCGGCGGATGCACGACCGTGCCAGATTGAACACGACGAGATGCCCTGGCAAAACGAAACGTAGGAGCAGACGACGTTGCTCTAATATATTCTTCTTCCAACTCCATGCGAGGTCCTGGAAGCGGGCCCTCTGGCAGCAATATCGGTTTCGAAATTGTGGGCCTTTCACCTTTTCGAAGCTTTCGCCTAAGCTTAGGGAAATCGGTTCGAGGCCGTTTGGTTGCAAGATGGTTGTGGCTACTTGCTGTGTCCGTGGACAAAGTGGAAGAAGAGTGAGAATTGACTACGGAAAGTCGTCGCTGGCTCTGAAGGCCGGACCGTGTGGATGAGAAGCCCAGAGAAGGAGAAGTATATGCGGGAGGAGGGTGGCGGAGTGCTTTGGACGAAGCTATCGTTGGAGAACGAGCCAGTTTCGTGCCGGGATAGGGAAGAGTAGCAGGCTTTTTATCAAGACTAGTTGGCCAATTTCCATGGGCACCACTGACTGCGACCTGGTCCGAATAATAGAGGAAGGCGTCGTAAGGACTCTTGACAAAAGCGAATTTCGAGGAGCGTTGATCATATTCGTCCGTGAAAATCCTATCCTCGACGTCGAGAGGTCCCGTTGGAAATACTCGCTTGGCTGCCTTGCGGAGAATGAAGGGTATAATGTAGAAGCAGAAGTAGAGGAAGAATATAAAGCCAACGAGGAGAGAGATGATTGCTATAATAGGAGAACAAAGTTAAGTCATCCAGCACAGGAAGATCAAACTCGTCTCACTAATGGGTCTGACAACTCCCTGGGTCGCAGGACTATGGATACTTTCCCTCATGATATCTGCACCACGAGGAGGAGTATGCGTCGCATTTCCTCCGTCGGCCATAAAGCCAAAATTATTGTAAGGAGCGTTGGACTGTCCGTTACCACCCTCGATAAAGATATACGGAGAAAATAAGGCATTTCCTGTTGAGTCTTCTCCTACATATAGATGATCGTAAAATCAGGGTCTCGGACTTGAAGCTTGATCAATAAAAGGAAACCGAGCCTAGTCCAGGAGATGATCGCGCTTTGTCGTCGGGCAGAGATGGATAATTTCTGAACGAATACCTGGTAGAGTGGAGCGCTCTGCAAGGTCCCTGCCATATATTGCAGTACTTTGCCTTATCAAACAACCTGCCCTATAGATTCTTCACGCCTCGCACAGTTTGACATTGGCCTGGCAGGTTAAAGCTTGAAAAAGGCTTCAAATTGAAGAGAGAGAAAAAACAGCAACCAAGACGACTCCAGGACTAAGGAAATATCAGCCTGTGATAACATCCAAAATCATGTCAGGGCCTATAATCTAAAGATATCAGAGAGGCGCGTCAAGAATTGAAATTATGCAGTCGGACGGTACGACGGATTAGCTGAGCTGACGCTGACCGTGCGCTGAGAATGCATTATCAAAGGTGTAAGTAAACGTTGATAATATCATACAAGGTGCACCGAAAGACTGTCCGAAAGGCGTTCAATAGCGGAGTTGTGCTGGTCTTTAAATTATTCAAGTCCCGCTTACGATCAACCAACGTCTCGTCTTTCTCGCAATGGCCAATGCCCCCTGAATAAAGTCGTACCAAGCGCCGCGGTATGGAATCTCTGCGGATACTCTCTGTTTTGAATATTAATGCATCACTTGAATCAATTTTGTTGACTTCAAGCAAGAAGTCTAACAGTAACGATTATAATCAAGCTTTTCAGTGAGTAGGCATTGGTTAGGCATTGGACAGTAATTGTTTAAATGACGCGACCAAAACCTAGGATTAATCTTTAGGCTCTAAGCTCTAGGGCGTATCAATATCTTCTATCTGCAAGCGACAGACAACTCTATGATGTTTATCGTGGCTTCGCATCCTTTCTCGTTACGCGGGCAAGGGAGAAGCTCGTGACCGGCTAATACCCACTGACAGAATGTTTAAAACACTACCACTCAGTTGTACTCACATCAAGGGTGAATATTCACCTTTGCTTCGTATGGCAACATCGGAATCAGCTACCGAAATACCTTTTGAACTGGTCGAAACAATAATCAGCCACCTCGACACGAATCAAGAAGATGACCGCGAAGCGTTGCAATCATGCTCATCTGTATCGTGGGCCTTTTATGAGCTGGCGCGTCGACGGTTGTTCTGCAAAATCCAGTTCTTAGCAACTCGCCGACAACATCTCCTAGAAATGGAGTCGAAAGTCAGACTCTTGATAGATCTGCTCTCGGACAATACCCCATGTCCCGGTCTCATCTCCTGCATCAAACACGTTTCTATACGAATCAGCTTTAGGGAACTGTTTCAGCATCGCGTGTTAATGACGGTTCAAATCGACATTGCCAACCTCTTGAACTTGTCTCCATTGACACGGATGCAACTTACCCTTTTGATTCAATTTTTGGATCCTGCAATTACCCCCTAAGGTTCCTCAAGAAAATGAAGTTGACGATTACAAGTAGTGAAGGATTTCGCGATTCTTCGACGGTATTACATAGAGCGATTGCTCTCGAGAGCTTGAGCCTGAGCTTTATGCTTCCAAGTAATTTTCCCCAATGTCTTTTCCTTACCCCTAATAACGTCGTTACTGATGTATAATACGTAGGATACGATGGAACATTCCTTTGGTCTACGAAAATAAACACCAGCATTCGTTCTTTCCAACGACTGACACACCTAACCCTCGACTACTGGGAGAGAGCCGCGGATTACTTCGTCAATGTCCCCACATCTTTTGCCCAAGTATGCGATCTTTTTCAAGGGTTATCATCGCCAATAAAATCACTCGCATTGAAGTTTGCGTTCGTAAATTGTCCCTATACGGTTGGTATTTCCGAACTTGGGTGTTATCAAAGGGAACACTGGAGGGCCTTAGATCAAGCATTTATATCTGGAGGTCATCCCAATTTACAAAGTTTCAAGGTGGTCTTGATTTGCAGGTTTACAGAGCCATCTCTTGCTGCCCATGAAGCGCACAAAGAGGAAGCGAAGTCTTGTATAGAATCATTTCTGGCCAATATATCTTCGCACGAAGCCTTCGAGTTGACCCTCGCAGAGGTGTAAATTGTATTATTTTCTCCGTGATTTCAACACCAGTTGATGATCAATCTCAAATATTTCTTAATGATCTATATCTTTATCCTCGGTTTTTTACAAAAGGGGAGGAATCGGGTAATTTTCATTTCACGGATAATTGTCACATTAGTGACATTTGTCATGTGAAGTTACCATGAAAGTTGCACGTCCAGTGGGCCGTGGCCCGGGTTGTTTAGCGCAGAATCTACTTTTTGATCCATTACTATGTCGTCGTCGATCCAACCCCGAGTGACACGGATATTCCTTTACCACCACCAGCAACTTGCTCCAGGCTTCATGTCATCAAGTCTGTCCTAGTGATATGGACGCCCTCGCCCGTATAGATCAGCAACCCAAGCTTCTTGGTCAGGAGAAAGAGGTAAGTGAGTGATATCCCCAGGCGATATTGGCATATGGGAATGAACATGAATTTAATTAGGAAAACGAAAGTCGTTCATCAAATGGCGCAGAAGAAAGATCGGTGAGTAGGAGCAACTCATCGGAGAAATAATTCATTTTCAGGTTAACTTGATTACGTGTAGGACAACTTGGAGAGGAATGATTTCAAGGCATGGGATTTACCTAGGGACAAGGATAACTTCAAGTTTTCGCCCAAGAAACCTGACGGAGACCTTTGGGAAATAGCATTGGATCCTCTTATTAAAAGAGATCGCTCACGATGCGAAGCTTGGAAAGATGAGGTGCAAAACCTTTTGATCTTTGTGAGTGCTTAATTATTATCACGTTCTGTCAGAAATAAAAATCTAAAGCACTTAAGGCCGGTCTTTTCTCTGCTGTCGTCACAGCATTCGTAATCGAGTCTTATAGGACGCTACAAGTCGACCCAGAAGACACAATGGTCTCATTACTTTCTCAGATTCTTAACCGTCTGGATAATGATCCAGTGAAAGTTTTACCACAGCCAGGGCAAATATCCTTCGTCCCGGACCCCTCTGCCGTGCGGATCAACAGCTTTTGGCTCATCAGCCTGGTCCTTAGTCTGGCTACAGCACTTGTCGGGATCGTTTCTCTTCAGTGGCTGCGCGAACATCAGTCGTACTCTGATTACACATCAGAAGAAGCTTTTGCCATTTTTAATATGCGTGCAGAGGCCTTAGAAAGATGGCATGTACCAAAGGTATTTACGGCGTTTCCCCTACTCCTTCAAGGGGCGCTCGTTTTATTTCTCGCGGGAATGGTCGATTTTTCCCTTCAGCTTGGAGACAAGGTTGCCATTCCAGTACTCATTGCTATCGGATTGACCCTGCTTTTTCTATTGATGACTACGACGTTGCCTAGTCTTCAGGGTCTTTCGTTTTACCTCCGTTTCCCACAGACCAACGATCCGACATATCTACCATCCCAATGTCCATATAAATCTCCCCAATCCAAGGCGCTCCAGGGTGTCTGTCAATTCGCCTTTCACGCTGCATATTACTTACGTTGGCATCCGAAACTGACTAAACCTTTTCACACTGCCTACTGTCTCTGTCTGCGCGCTTTTCATTTCTCCCCATCGCCAAGACGCGAACCTAAATGGGAGAGCCCGACAAGTCATATATACTATACATGGATTCAAAGGACGTGGCAGCAGTATGATTTGCAGTGGCTTATGCTTCGGAACGCATTCTCGCAAGAAACCTTTGATCGGATTCATGGACTCTCTGTACGAAGTGAACCATACTTTTTGTCTCAACCCTATCTCTCGGATATTTTGGCTGCCTTGCGCCGCGTTTCCACCAGCACTAGCATCCAAGATACGTCCCTAGCGGCTGCTTATCACTTATTCTGCGCCCTTTCCGTATCAACTGAGAACATACTCATTCATCGACCCTCAGTCAACGAATATACCTTTTTTACAGACTTTCACAACCGCCACCGCCGGTATCTTCACAGCCTGCTCGCTAAACGGGACGACTCATTGCAATCCCCTCCTCTTTTTGACTTCCTGGATGCATTTTCTTATAACCAGCAGGATGATAACACGATGGGATGTTATTCCATGCTTTTTCATCATCAGAATATTGCTACTTTCTTCGAAGACTCTAGTCGACTTAGACATCATGTTCGCGAATTGCATATTCGAATGGAGGGGTGGTTGTACGGAACACACCACCAGATCAACTCCACCTTCGCACCTTTGAATATTTCAGAGGCCGATGGGGTTCCCATATGCACTTGGTCTACCCTTGACAATGGATATTATCTTGCTCAATCAACGCGACATGATTCGGAAGCCCTATATGCATCGAAAGGTATTTTTTTTGGCAAGGTTCTACGCGTCTATATTCGTTTGCTGATTTTGTTTTTATTCCCATCAGAATTGCTTCGGCAGTACGGGTCGGTCTTTGTCAAGTATTTCGAATGTGTGGCTGAGAATCCTCTACATGACTGGAGCTTGGATATTCACGCGACCTCTATCATTCCAGAGCTACTAGAAGAAGCTTCCAGAACCGAGTACATCGACGAGATAAGCTCGACGTGCATTCCGATTACATCCATCATCGTTGAACGGCTGAATAAATCACTCGATCTTCCGCACGAGGATAGCGGCAACACTAACTATAACTTATTATTCTATGCTGCTGTTCTATACCTTTACTTCTTCCCCAGGGATCTTCCTCGTAATGATGAGAGAGTATGGATAATCTACCGGAAGTTAGATGAAGTGCGTACTGTTCTTTGTCGCTACAAAGTGGAGATATTAGATATCCAGGGACGAGATACATTCCTGGAGGAACGTTTCAAAGGTACCGACTTCATCCTGACAGATGATGACAGTGCTGGGCGATTTAGCGCTCGTTGGTGGACGTTTTTACGGGTGCCATTCACAAAGGGAACATTTAACATGATGGATGACGGAAATATCTCGACAAAAATTTGACACTGTCAATAAACATCTCATTTGCAGCTGTACGGGTTCCTGGCTACGTATTTAGATTTACACAGTACCGTCGAAATAGATTTCAAGCTATGTATCATTGTCACCGCTGGCGTTGTCTGTATTTCCCATGGACAAAGCGTAAAGAATGGACGCGAAACGACTTGAGTGAAATTATTTTGCCAGTTCAGAAAGGCTTTCCCTGCCGCTCATCAAGCTGGCGAAGAGGAAGTAAAATTTTTTATCGAATCATTCTCAGCTAATATCTCTTCGTCACAACCTTTGATCTGACTCTCACAGAGATATAATGTTGCATCGAAAGCCGATCGGTTAAAAGTAAAGTTTATTATCAGACCACAAGGTATCGGTATTACATGATGCATAAATTATAAACTTGATGATTAACATAAATATTGGTATATATCAGTGAACTACGTGTCCTTCTGGTTTCCGAGTCATGCGAAGGATTCAAGCAATAGAAGAGAAATTTGAAAGATACGTCAAGAAAAAAACACGCGTGCCACTCATTAGAAGATTACGCAAATGATCCACACGATGGCCACAACGCCAAATATATTGAATATATTTGGGAGTCCATGTCTTGAAGACATAGCGCTGTCAGGAATGGGCGCCGCTAGGCCGATTGTCTGGTTAAGACATTGCATGAGATTCACGTCTACTGTACTCGGTAAAGGAGAATCAGGAGTAGAACTGTCGGCCAAGTACGTCGCGGAATTGTTATATCCTTCGAGCGCTAAAGCGATGCTGCTCGCTCGGTAGTACTGGATAACTTGCTCTGGTTGGGGCGTATTGATATACGGGGAGCTTGAATTTGAGCTTGTCGAAGTAAGGAAGGATGTACAGTTTGACGATAAGTCCGTTATGAGAGATGTAATTGTCGTATTATCCGAAAGAACATAAAATGTGCTCGGAGGAGAGCCAGATAGAGAGGTAAATGTTGCGACAGTCAAAGGACCGCCGGGGCGCGTCGAGTTTGTGGAATTTCCATACTCGATTGTAGTGTTTAGGTAGCCGGCGCTCGTCGAGTTTGAGTTGGACCCTGATAAAACAGAGGTTCCGGCGCCAAGTGCCAAGCCCCATGTAATTGGCCAAAACACGAATGGAAAACCACGACCAGAGGTCCCTCGAGTTGCAATTCCCGGATAACCACTTCCGTACGTCCTAACGATAATAAAATAGGTATGTTAAAATTCTAAATAAAATAAAAACATTAAATTCGCGAACCTAGTCCCAAAAATTGAGCTTCGACTTCCTCCGCCTATCGACCTCCCAGCGAACATTTGCCCGCTTGGAACGACGGACAGAGGAATGGGAGGATCATCTGTGTACGTGCTAGTCTTGTATGCCTTGCCACTGCTTCCTCCCGAAACTGAGGAACCTGAGCTTTGAACGCTACCTGAGCGGGCCTTGCTCGAATTAATGACATTCGAGCTACTGCCTCTGGCCCCGCCGGTGCTCCTTCCACCGCTACTGCGACCACCACCCGAGCTAGAGGCATGTCCACCTCCTCCGCCCTTTCGGCGAGATAGACGAAGGGATGAGTGCCGAGGTTTAGGCGAGGACAAAAAAGGAATAAACATGGCTCTATGCAAAGATGAGATCAAGAGTAACGAAGAAAAACGCTATCGAAGATAGTTATTTTATATCCTGCATGGCGTATGTGTATGCACTGTTAGTCATTGCCCACATTCCTTGACCCTTGACGAATCCCATTGGCTTTTGAGGCAGTCCATCCAACTTAAGGGTATCCGGCAATAGAGTCAAAGGAAAGGTGCTCACAGAGCATTGTGCGATGCGACAAGTTGAGTACCTTCTGGGAAGCTGGTGTCAACATTCTAAGTAGAAGTGTACATATATGTTACGACGCACAGCCTCCAACGTGACGTAGCAAAAATAATGACAACACTGCTTTTTTCCCTGCCCAAAGTCTTCAAGGTTTAAACGCGCACGGTAGAACCCAAAATATGCAGTGCAAAGTACCTCCTGTGCCAAGATAGGATGTAGGGGCCAAGGTAACATTAAGGTAACATGCAGAGATCCTTAGAGTTATAAATGTATCGTATTTGCATCGGTTTTTGTAGGTTCGAATCACTCAATGGCGGAATTATGGGGTAAATAATACATATACAGTCGAACACTTCCTAACCCACTTGGTGCACGTCAAAAGCTATGAGTTATGTGGTATGGGTTAATAGGTATGTTATAAATAGACTTCGGAAATTCAGACGAGATTCCGGCATGAATATCTACGAGCAATTTGAAAGCAAATATCGGTGGAGGTGATATATTGCTGAAATTGAGTGTGCAAATTTCTCATCAGCATCGTCGTCTCGCGTATTGGGACCACAGGAGCACTGTACTTGATATAATGATATTGAAGGACTTAGCCTTCTTGAACCACTTTTTAGACACAAATCATGGAACGAAAAACCTATGGACTATAAGGGGTTCGACAGTATTTTCTTTCCCTTGTATTTCATGCCCGTCGCTCTCAACACCAGCCGTTATAGGTTTCAAGACTGCTTGTTTTGAAAAGAAGTTTACTTTTATTCCAATGCATTGTGTATAATACTTTGAGACTATGCTTTAGATCAGATGTATAAAAAAAAAAGAAGAAAACTGTCGAGGAAAGCAAATAAAAAGCAATGAGAAATCAACTTGAACAAGTATCAAAAAAAAGAGGATGCGAGATGAGGAAAAACAAAACAATAGACAAGAGATGAAATAGAATCATCGAGGTAGCGAGCCAGTCTAAGTTCGTAGCCTAACGCAGCGTAGGGTATATAAAAGTACATGGTGATACAATGAATGCACAAATCCCGCGAAGTGGTCCTACTGACCAGCGCGCCCTGGGATATGAGGACATACATAGAGTGCAGAAGAAATAGGTATGCAGGATAATTAAGCGTCTTTCGTTCGATTGCAATGCTGGTGAATGATGGGGCTGTTGGTATTGTTCTTATACATCTTGCAGAAGAATGAAGAGAATTGACGACCTGGCATCGTCAATTCAAGTGAATGTTAGGGCGCACAGCACCGAGTAGTAGCTTATCGAAGAGACATCTTCGACGCCCTAGAGGCCAGACTCCCAGCAGCAGACGGCGCTGACGCTGTTGCACCACCAGTTAGAGCATTACCCATAGCCTCGCTTTCCTCTGGAACTCCGCTTCCGCCGGCAGCACTGGCCGTCCGGATGCTGAGCAGGACCTCCTTGCAGTACTTGAGCTTATCCACAAGGCGCTGAGTGAACTTGGCTTGGTCGGGGTCGCTGGACACAGACAGTGACTGAGCCATGATCTCGGTTAGAGACCACCTAGTCATTTTGTAGTGTTTGTCGATGTGCGTAACAAGGAGTCCGGAAGAGGAGAGGATCAATTTCGAGTGGTCGTAAAAGTTGAACTAGAACATTCATTAATAACGATGATAAATAGGCAAAAACATGGAAAAGATTACCTGAAGGACATCATGGCTCAACTTGAAGACGATAACATGCTTCATCCTCAAGTACTTTTGCACCCATTCCATACCCTTTTCTCTGCCGGTATCCTCGAATGTGTAGTCGTATTCGCCGTAAAGTCGATCCATGATGTATTTCTCGAAGTGTTTTAGGAGGTACACCTTGCTCTTCAGATCTTCAGGGAATATATCAACGGTGTATGACTTGCGCACGTATACGGATCCTTGACGGCGAGAGGTGATGTAGTCAAAATGTCTGCGAGATTCCTTCAGTATCGCAAGAGACAGCGAAGGAAGAAAGATACATACACTTTATCGGGACTCAACACTAACGTGGTGCTGTCATTGAAATGCACGCCGACGCTTCCGTCCGTCAACGCGTAGCCCATTCCATACTTGTTGCAGTAGTCCACCCAGCTGACGATGAACACACGCTCGTCTGGCAAAGGCAAATTACCGCCGTTGGGGTCACGGAATACCTTGCCAGCAGCACGAGCGTCAAAAGCCATTGTGAGAGTTTGAGCAGCAGCGTCGAAACCGCTCAATTTGACTTGAGGAATGGCGGAGGGTGCGGGTTGGGCTAGGGAAACAAATCAGTACTTTGTGAGCAAAAGGAAAGAGAAATACGCACCAGTCGCTTGCAAGTTTTCTTTGTCCAAGGCGCCCAACCGTGTCGTAGGTTGTTCCTTCGCCCGCACCTGGTATTTCGCGGCTGCAATACCAGCGGATAACCCACGTCCAGTTGGCACCGGAGGGACATTTTCCCGGTCTGCATTAGCTGCCGCATACCTCTCTCTCAATTTGGGCGCTTCTCGCTCTTTAGGCTTCAGCTGCTTGAAAGCGACGATTTCTACTTCGTCATCGTCCTCCTCCATCTCAACATCATCTTCATCTTGCTCTTCCCTTACTGGTGCCATCTGGGCTACGATCCTAGCCTTTTGGGCTTCCAGCTCCTTCTTCCTCAACCTCATTTCCTCTTCCTCTTGTTCCGACAAGTTCCTTCCACCCACATCTTCAGGTGTCCTTCTCCTGCTACTCGGGTTGTTATCGGTTTCCTCGACGATACCATTCAAACCACGCGTCACGCTGCGTCGGCCAAGAGGGCTTTCTTTGGCCGAGACAGCCTGCAGCTTTCGCATCAGGGGGCTTTCCTTGACGCTTCCAGCAGCAGCAGAGGAACTTGAGCCTGATCCAGCAGTAGTTCCCATAAGCAATGGCTGTCTGGCCGAGCTCAACAGAGCAGAAATAGGCGACCCTGGTTGCACGGCCTTTTGGAATTCCTTCTCCTGTTGGGCAATACTGCTGGTGACGCTCTTGCTTGCTGCCAGAGCATTGCCCAAGCTATTTGACGAGGGCAATGAGCTGGGAGGGCCCATGGATCCAGCTGCGTGGTCAACGTCCAGTAAAGAGTATTTACGCAGGCGCTTGAGATTCGTCTCCGACATGGCGCGGGTGACGCTGCGGAAATCGGGAGGCGCATCGTGGGCAGAGGTTGGAATGTACGATGGTACGGTGCCTTGGGTGAAGAAAGAATGATCAACGATTTCATGCAGCGTTGGGCGCTCAGAGGGGTTGGGCGTGAGGATTTGCTGGATCAAATTTTGGGCATTGGAAGATGGGGCGCGGTCGGTTGGGAACTCGTATTCGTTGTCCCGAATTCGCCTGCAGAGCAAAAGTCAGTACTTAATCGACGAAGTGTAGCGAAATTCTTACTTGTAAATTGCTTTGACGTCCTTCGTTTGGAAAGGTGGCCTGCCAACGACAAGGGTATAAATAATGACACCAATACTCCATGTATCGACCTCGAAACTGTGTCCATTTGCAGTATCGAACAAAACTTCCGGGGCAATATAGTTCGGTGTCCCACAAATCGTTTTCTTCCTTTCGCCCTCCTTTTCGATTAACGCAGCGAGTCCGAAGTCACCTACTTTCACGTTCATGTTACCGTCTAGAAATAGATTGCCTAGTTTCAGGTCGCGATGAATGACTTGGTGCGTATGCATGTAGTGACAAGCCCCGATTAGTTGAACCATGAAAAAGCGCGACTCTGGTTCAGTAAAGCGTTTGCGGCGACGCAGGAGGTCCATCAGCGATCCGGAGGTACAAAGTTCGAGGGTCATGTAAACATTGGATTCATCCTCGAAACAGTCCTGGAAATTAACGATGTTGGGATGCTGGAGGGAACGGTGAATTTTGATTTCTGCATAAAGCTAAATAAGAGAAAGTTATTAGCTCTTATTTGATTATAATGAATCTCGCTTACTTTTGTTTTAGCTTTCTTCGTCTTCAGTGATGTCTTGGTTACAACCTTACAGGCTAGTCTTGATCCTCGTGGGTCCTTCACTTCGTATACTCTAGCAAATCCACCCTAAAACATTCCAATAGGCGATTAGCAGTGACCTTCGCAGAATAGGCAGTCAATGCACACCTCGCCCAAGAATCCAACCCTGCTGAAACTGAGCCTTCCGTTCTTGTCCGTGATGATCTTCGGTGGAGACGGCGGTGCAGTCTTACTGTTTTGCCTTGGTAATGGTGGTGATCCAGGAGCCTTCGCTGGCGGTTTAGGCGGCGGTGTCATTTGTCGCTGGTGCTGATACTGATTCGTGTGCAATTTGTCGTAGTTCTGACCTGGTTGTTGTGGGTGTTTCAAGGCATGGGCATCGTAGTTCTGCTGGGCGTGGTGTGGGTGCTGGTAGTTCATGTTGTTGTTCTGGTGGTTGACCGCGTTCGTGCTCGCTAGCGGGCGTCTATGCATGCTGGGAACTGCCCCTCCTCCCATGTTTCCGCCTTGAACTGGTTGAGGTGCCGCTGGCATTCTGCCGTATGTGGGAGCCTGATACATGCTCGAGCTATTCTCGAGATTTGCTGCGGTTTCTTAAAGATCTTGAAGAAGGCCTAACGCCTGGTGGATGTGACAAAGAACAAGGGGTTTTAGTTTGATTTTGATTCGAACCAAAAAACGTAACACGAGGCAAACGCGTTTTGTTTATCCTTCACGTGAGGGCGCTCCTCCCACGCCCAATTTAAGGTTGTGGCAGTGCGATACCCGTACGGCACCGTCAGACTTTTAAAACCCCGATTCTGTTCGCAGGGCGCCCAAATACAGAGTTCCTTTTACACTGAAACCGCCCTCTGCTCTGCTGCCGCTTATGTCCAATCAATATATGGCAGCAATGTCTTATAGCAACTACTCGTCAGCACCCGTATCGAAACTCGGAAATGCTTTGTAGGCAGGTACTTGAGGTCGGAGACTCGGAATGATGTCAAAACTGCTGGGAAAACTTTCCCCCCGCCTCTCACTCAAACCAACTAGTCTTGGACATTAAGAACTGCTTAAAATTTGTAAGCTGGGCACCTCTAACCTCAGCTCTCATGCTGCTATCACTCTGATAAAATGACTTTCTAGCACATATTCCAATGCCTATCGGTCCTCTACCAAAAAGGAGCGAAGAGTTAAAACATATAATCCTTTGACTTGTCTGAGGCTGTGCATCGTCACCGCCAGATAATCTGACCATGCGTATTATCCTTAATGGTCTCCTGGACTACAAGTAATGGTGTTGACTCTGGCACGACTTAAGCGGCATTCTCACCAAGGCTATACTTCCATGGGAACACTCTGAAATTTTGTCATAAACGGTCGTAATAAATACAAAAAAAAATGAGTATAGTTGTACGCATTGTTGCTGAGATCTATGAATTGCCTTTCATTGTGGATAGTCTCCCCAAAGCTATATAATCCATGCCCTCGAATGATAGCTCTTTGTTCTATCCCGACTCACAATCCTATCCAGGAGATCAACCATGTTCATCCCGTTTATTTCTTCACGTCGTAATACTCAGCGCACGTCTCGTTATCTATATAGACGAGAAGGCGTGGGTGGACATGGCTCTGGCGGTCACAGCAGCGGGGGAGAAAGTAGTAGCGGCAGGGACGGAAGCTCGGGCTCAAGCTCAAGCGTAATCGATCCCAGCAAAGCCCGTTCAGGTAGTATTCAAAGCTCAGGTTCCTCAGTTTCGGGAGGAAGTAATGGTAAGGAATACAAGACTAGCACATACACCGATGATCCTCCCATTCCTCTATTTGTCATTCCAAGTGGGCAAACGTTCGCTGGGCGATTGATAGGTGGAGGAAGTCGAAGCTCAATATTTGGGACTAGGTTCGTGAATTTTAATGTTTTTATTATTATTATAGAATTTTAACATACCTATTTTATTCTTGTTAGGACGTACGGAAGTGGTTATCCGGGAATTGCAACTCGAGGGACCTCTGGTCGTGGTTTTCCATTCGTGTTTTGGCCAATTACATGGGGCTTGGCATTTGTAGCTGGGTCCTCTGGCCTATCTGGGTCCGACTCAAACTCGACGAGCGCTAGCTACCTGAACACTACAATCGAGTATGGGAATTCTACCAATACGACACGCCCAGGCGGTCCTTTGACTGTCGCAACATTCACTTCCTTGTCTGGCTCTCCGAGCACGTTTTATGTTCTTTCGGATAATACGACAATTACCTCCCTTATAACGGACTTATCGTCGAATTGTACGTCTTTCCTCACAACCCCAAGCTCAAATTTGAGCTCCCCATACCTCAATACGCCCCAACCAGAACAAGTTATCCAGTATTACCGAGCAAGCAGCATTGCTTTAGCTCTCGAAGGATATAACAATTCAGCGACATACTCGTCGGATAGTTTTGCTCCTGATTCTCCTTTACCCAGCACTGTGGACGTGAATCTCGTGCAGTGCCTTAACCAAACCATTGGTGTCGCAGCGCCTATTCCTGACGGTACCATATCTTCAAGATTTGGACTATCGAATCTGAACTTTATTGGTTTAATGGGATTGCTTTGGCTTATTCTATCATAATCTCTTCATGTTTTTTTCCTTTATCCATTCGTTCAGTAAGGCCTATTCATGAAGTCTATATATTTAGCTATATCTTCGTAATCCTGCCTCACTATATTTACTCATACACATACCCCCTTCGTCATCAATTCATTGCTTTTCCCATGTTACGTACGTATGTATGCATATCAAAGATATATTTGTATCCATCTAAACGATTCAAAGACGATGACAATGACCTCTATGAAGCATGCTTAGATGAATTTAACATCACCTGGAACTTGGTGGGCGCATTGTCAAGCACATGTCCTAATATCAAATTGAGGCGGAGTTGATCCTAATTATGGTTTCAATCTCCGCGTCGCGTCAAAAAGGTTTTTCGCGTGTCAGTATGTTTTCTTAAACATAAAAAGCCACGTAACAGAAAACGCGACGTGAATCTTGCCCATTTTGCAGTACCAAGCCACTTCAACCCCTTGCAAAGTGGTCGACGACAATATCTCACTTCCTCATCCAAAGCCAAAAAGTCGTGCGTATTTGGATTTTTCTTTGCGCTTCTGTGGATGTTACCTCTGACTTTTCCTTCGGATAGTTACATAAAGGAATGTCTACCAGCACCTCAACGCCCGAAATGGCTAAGAAGCCCAACTTACACATAAGTAATAACCATCCATTTCCTTTACGCCACTCGTGTATTGACATCCTTTTTTTTAAGTCACCGAGTTCGACAGCTTTCACGAACAGCACAGCAGTGAAGACACGGAAGACATGCCAGGATCATTATACAGTAGCATGTCAGACTTCGAAGATACTTCTTCGGATTTCAGTTCAAGCGATGATGATACGCATGCCACCGACGGTGCAGCGAAAACCATGAACAACGATCTCGACCCCGAAGGTTACATCTTTTTGATAATGTATGCCACAGCCTGCAATGAAGCAAACTGTAAGCCGAGTGCTCTGAAACACAACGAGAAGGCGGGGGCATATGTTCGTAGCAAGGTCTCTTTCTTTGACCGATTGCATAATGAGACAGATGTGTCGATGGAGGAGTTGTGGTCTGACTGGAATAATTGGGTATGTTTCTTTGGGCTCTTCACTCCTTTCATAGAACGCTGATTTGCCTGCCAGAAATTTGAATAGTTAATTCCCATAATTTCCAGCAATTTGCATACTGTATAGTGGTGGCATTACAGCAGCACAGGAGGAGTATGTAATGTTGCCATGCGAGACGACCGCAGAAAGATTTAAGCTTTTAAATATGTATAGCCACTTACCCTAATGACGAGCATTAATTCCTTTCAACTGTCTCTCCATGCGTCAGATAACTCCGGAATGTTCTACTGAATATTTTACCCCGCCATAGGCCTGAAGAGCTGTAAGCGACTTTCGTTCGTTCCATTTCCTCAAATAAATGACTTCGCCTGCTATTATATCTGCCCACAAGTACAAGATCCCATGGAAGCAAAGTGTATAATTTACTGATGGAGTCATCAGGTTAGTTCCTTGTGTTCCGCACGTACAAAACACAATTGACAATTGAGATCTCTTTTAAGCATTAGGATGCATTGCAGCTAATAATCACGAACCACAATGCACTGCACACAGCATCTGGTCGTAGTTCTTCATTCATTTGCAAGCATCTATTGCCTTTGGTATGGGACAAGGCTGCCAGGTTGCGAGATAATAGAACACGTGATTCTTCCGAATTCCAAACGATAACAGGTATATTTCTCTCATCTTATAATACTTAAACACGGCCCTGACTTATTATATACTTACATGAGTGGACTGCACCATTATGTCTTCTATGGGAAGATTTCTTGGAATGCTACAAACAGTAGTGACGCAGCGTAGAACATGAGGTTGTTAGTTGACAGCTGGTCTTTTTCCTCGTGGACCAACTCTAGTAAATTGACAATGATATCCCTGATGGTCCTGGAGATGGACTCCAGATCCAGACTGTTCTTCACTGCCGAGCGCATTCGTTTCAGCACGATTTTTGAAGCTGCTATTTACACCACCGGCCACGGCCGATATGCCGCACTGGGTACAACCCTTCTTATAAGCAAGAAAATTACAATTCTCCCGACCCATCTGAAATTTGGTGAATAGTTTATCTTTTCCGATTAAATTGCTTTGCCGCCGAGAACGGCAATCATTTCAAGCGTGCACTCGCACTCGAACTTTACTCACACGAAAATGTCTAGCCCGCGACCTTTGTTGTTCTATTCGCAATATGTGTTTTTCAACAGTGGAGCAAAATACTTCGCGTACTGGAAAATTTTCTTATGCTCTTGTGACTAATCCAACAGTACTGTCATAACGAAGAAGGCGTTTTCCTAGGCTACCCTCCTGTACCATCACCCGAACATGGTCCGTCTGTGCAGCGTCCACGACTTCTTCAAGACTCAACTCTTTAATGAGCGCGCTTCCTTGACTCAAATAGCAGGTGTACGCCAGAGTTAGCGCATAAAGGATAATAGTGAAAGAAGGGACCAATGCTTGGAGCCACCATCTGCCGATATCGAGGTTTTCCACGCGTGCGAGGAGCTCTTGGTCGGCAATACCCGACTTCGGCGCAGTTTGTACAATTCCGTCCAACACTGAGGCTGCTGTCTCTTTCCACAAAGTAGCCGTTAGATTGCATGGCTTATCGTGTGGTTCCTGGGCATCCATCGGTCCAAGAACACCTCCACGGCAGCTAACACCCCAGAATGATTGTCCCAAGCTACCCCACCAGCTGAGAATTGTCTTGGAGACCGAATCTGCAATACATGCTTCCATGTCCATGGACGTGCATCCCTCAACATTCGCCACGCCAGCTTCAATCTCTTGCATCCCTTTCGGAATGCTGGTATTTGATGGCAAGAAATTCATAGTTATCTGATGCTGACATAGCGTGGTGTAGTACGTCGAGGTGATCTTGGTCGCATTGGGCAGGACTCCAGCGGTGTTGCTGAACCAAAGATATCGATTTTTCCCAAGACCGTTCGAACCCGTCTCTGTGACGGCGAGTCCCATATTTGAGACCGCGATATACTTTTTACCTTCCAGCATGATGGTAAAACGTTTGGTGGATTCGTCTACATCAGCAGTCGTAATGTTGGCCCTTACGACTGGGGTGCAGTGGAAGGCGCCGTCAATGAATGCACCCCCTGGTAAAGGATTAACTGATGAATTGGTTCGTCCATCTGGAAGAACGAGTGATCCATGGAGAGCCCCGTCATGGTTGGTATCGTTTGATATTGCCCAACCTATGACTTTGGATATGGCAAAAAGGTGACCGTCGCTATTCAGGCTGCCAGTGTCGACTGCTGGGAACTGGTACACATCCGGATATTCGAAGCGTAGTTTTTGTGTACCTGGCGAGCGCGTTATAGACTGTCCAACAAAGAAGTTGATGCTCGTATCGATCCCTAGTGCGGCGAGGATGAGAAGACTGGTGATAAAATTCCCTCGTCGTAGTAGGAGGCGAGTGGTGTCAATAAGCCCTCCTTTTATTGCTCCAAGATGGAGGTTGAGATTGTCGATGGTATTTCCGTGCTTCATGAGCGCAAACCAGGCTTGGTACGAGCTCAGCTTCATCAAACCATAGGCCGAGATAATGACGCCAACTTTGATCCAATAGGTCATCACCGTCTGAAGTGTGTTCAATATGTTGGAGCGGTTTGGATCAAACATCGCCGAGCATACTGAGTTGGCAGGACAGGAGTGAATGTGAGGAAGAAGGATTCCCTGTGCAAGTCCTATGCCGAATATCATGAACGCAACGCCAAAAAACACGAACGGCGCTGTCCTTCGGAAGATCAACCACAATATGACTCGCCAACTTGCTTTATGATTGCATGTATCTGTCGCTGAGGCGCATAATTGACATGATCCAGGTGAGCTCAGGGACGATTTCTCGTTAACCTCGCCGAGGGATGAATCATCCAGGACCATAGTCCGCTGCAATTCTGTGTCAGCCCAATAGTGTAGCCTTTACTGGATGAATGCTCCCTCGCCTTTCCATTATGTTTGATTGAGCGAGATCCAGTGGACGGTACAGCAGAACTGGGGTGGTCCCATCCTGGTGAGCTAGCAATGTCTGCCTCGTCTTCTGTCTCTTGCGTAGCCAACCTATCATACGCGGTGTTTTTATTTTCAGATTTCATGAGTACCTGAATGTGTTAAAAATGAGTCATCTGTCTGTCTGCCAAGGTAGACGAGAAAAATACCAGTAAAGAGCGAATTCAGCTAGTCAACGCACAGACGCTAAAGAAAGAGTGAATGACTTGAGAATTAAAGGTTCCGCGAGTCTATATACTTACAAACATATATTCTAAAGTTAGTACATACAGTAACATGTTCTGCAATTCACCACTTGACATGGAGAATGCCAACATACGGAGATCTATTTTTCCGGAGATGATGATGGTGTATTGGAATCCTGAATTACCGGGCGTCGTTTATTGACCGACAGAGTCCCTGTCAGGCGCCCAGAGATCAAAATGCGAATATTTGTTACAGACAACAGTGCTCAAGTATGTACATTTTCTCGTTGAATTTGAGACACTAGACTGCTAACTTCCTTGGCAAATAACATAGCGATTGAATATCTTGATGCTCATGCTTGCATCTGCCAGCCATAAGGGCGCGCTATACGCACTTGATTTCGTAGCTCTCCTACAATTTTAGCACATAGCGCCGCCCTTCAAGGTGCTTGATGGTTCCTTGTTCATTCATAGCTCAAATTGAAACTTGACATCCATACGTACCAGGTTATTCGTTCGTCCGAACATGTACCTTTTCCGTCATACAAGTGTCCGCTTGGCTATGTGGAGTCGATCAATTTCAAACGATTGACACTCGAAACTCCAAATTAGACGGCGATGAGAGAATAATTAATGTTGAAAAATGAGAACGCTGTACGGCGACCGCAGTGAGAGATCTTGATACGACACACGGTGTGTATAGAACAGAATTCTAAGATAATAACGTTCTGATAACTCTGGTGCCAAGAAAGCATAACTGTATCATTAATTGATCATGAGAGATGGTCAAAAACTGCAAATCATTCAACTTTTCTTCTCGAGAACTATTAAGGGCCATCAACAATGCAGCAAAGAGACTTAAGCAAAGGAGTGTTACGTACAAGATTGACAACCGTCCCATCCTCTAAAACTTCCTTTCTTGGGACAAGTTCATATCCGAATACCTTGGGGAGAACGATACGCCATACAGCCCAGTATACCACACCAAACAACATAATGCCAATACCCACGAGACAGTATCTAAAAAGTAGTTGAGAAGTGATCGTCAGAAATCATTGTTTAACTGTCACATCAAAAGATGACGAACAAGTAATAAGGTAAAGGAGGTGTATCTCCAACCTTGTTAGCCGGCCTCAAGAAAGGTGCAATAAGGACTGTGAAATAGTTAATAAATCAGTATACTCCATGTTCACGTTAAAGAAACATAAATCAAAATCGAGACGTACGGAAGACTGCTGCAGCGAGGAAAAATATCGCGAACGGGAGCCACACTACGCACATTATCATCATGTTAGCATTAGGTCGAGTTTGACTTGGACAGGAAAACACCGACCTTTGAATGGGCGATGTAAATTAGGCTTCTTCCACCGGAGCCAAAATAGTCCCTATAGAGACCCCATGATCATCAGCACATCACTTACTTGATGTCAACGAGTAAGAGTGACCTACCATAATGATAAACAAGTTAATGATTTGCTGGGGATACCCTTCCACATCGAGAATGAACGGATACGCAACAGCTGGGGGAGGAGCGATGATCACGATAACCTGACAGATTATCAGAAACTGCAGTAGCAGCTTAACAGAGCTCGTAAATAGCACTTACCGATGGAATCAAATGTACGATAAGTCCTGGCAGAGGAGATTTCCCTGTAGGCCAGTTCGATGCCCAAAACCTGTTTCCAAACGGAAGTGGTACCCCTTCTTTGGCGAGTTCTAACAATATATATATGACATGAGCAGATGGACAAAGAATGATATCAAATGGAAGAGCAAAGGACAAGAGTTAATGATCACCTTGATTTACTCTTGACGCGGCGTAGGTCTACAAATAGCATTGAGGTATGTAAATCTTTTCACGGAAATGAAAGGCTGACTTACGACGGTGATAACGTTTCCTAAAGCACTGAATGTTCAAAGCTTTCAGTGATATCTCAGAGAGCATCGACGAAGTTTACAAACCTCAGTGCGACGATTACAGTTAAAGCTTTCTGCGCCTTTTCTCCGAACACTTTCCCGAAGAATAGAGAGGCAACCGTAACGCCTGATTTACGGATTTCCTCTTTTGAGGCGGCGCTGAACGTGTCCGGATTAATGGATACCATCAAAGAGGCGAAAATCTCTTACGCAAAATATGACACATTGGCCAGTAAGTATAGAGTGGCACATATTCCCAGTCCAAGAGGTCCGGCAATCTTGAGAGTTCTAACAGGGTTTTTGACTTCGTTTAACACGTAATTAACGTTAGACCATCCAGCGTACGCGTTCAAGACTTTGAACGTGGCAGTAGCATACTAGAAATGAAACGACGTGAAGGGACAAGCATACCCGGGAAAGTACTAGTAAACACTTACGTCGTTACTACTATGCGAACTTCCAGCGAATGCATTACGGAAGTTGACATGTGGGTCTGCTATGCGAGTCTTTCCTGAGAGTACAACCCATCCAGTGATGACGACAAAGAGGAGAATAATAACTTTGAAAAAGCTGAGAGCCTAGTTTGAAATTTGTGAGATACATAATATTCGGATATAATTTGCCACTTACGTTCATCAGAGCAACACCTAATCTTGGTGTCAGTCCGTGAAGAATGGTGACGAAAAATATTACTGGACTTTTGTTGAGCGAGCGGTGTCCACGGACTGTCAACGTCGAAGGATATAATAATACATACCCCCGAGAGCTATCCCTCTAACTACCCATCTATCGGCCGCATGTCCTGCAGAAATAAGGATACTTGATAAGCAGTGAGCAATTCTTCACAACGAACAGACATCCATTGGACTGACTTGTTGGCAAAAACCTATACAGTATAGTATATGTCAGCAGAGAAATAAAACATATTATGCTGACACTGACAATGCAACCCGATGCCGTAAAGCCCAGAAGAATTGCATTCATGGCGAAGATGACCGTGGCCAGAAATCGAGGCTTCTTATAGACTGCTTCGAGATATACCTTTTCTCCTCCGGAACGAGGAAACATGGTTCCATATTCGAGCCAAACGAAGAGACCGCAGAATGATAGTAAGAATCCCAACACCCAGAGCATCAGAGAGGCTCCGACTGAGCCCACCGACGAGAGGATCGAGGATGGAGTCGAGAAAATTCCTGTCCCAATAATACGCCCCACGCTAAAGACAATATCGTATCTCAGAGTGTTATCGATAACGATCGTACTTACATTAACATAGTACAGCTGAACACACCCAAATGTCGCCCCATTCCTCCAGCAGCATCTTCTCAAGGTAAGAACTTACAGAAGTTATGGGATAAACAACGAACACATACCTTCTTCCAGCGTCAACTCCCCCGTTTTCTCTCCTTCCACAACAGAATCGTTGGAGATGCTAGTTCCATCAGAGGCTACCTTGCTTTCGAATCCACCGAGGGCAGCCTTCTCCGTCGATGTCGTTTCGACCATGGTTGTGGGTGATCAAGGTCGAAAGAACGATGTCAAGGCATCGATTTAAACATAGCGCCACTTTGTCCTCCACTTCTTCGCCATTCCTACGTACGATTGCGCTAGACTTATTGCCGAACGTGCCAGATGGTCAATGGAAGTCCTAATCGCTTCGGGAAAGAGTTATTTTTAATGCTGGGGTTTTACTCCATGAGGCCCACACGTAATGTGCAGCAACCTCGAGGTCGTGCGGGTCATAAACGAGTTTGGAGGCAAAGAAGTGGAAGAAAATTTGAGAATGAACTAGGATGCTTCAGGTATGACTCCGTCGCTGTTGAGGGCACCTCAAAGTGCCTGAAGCCAGAAGAACACTAAAACAAATGATGGAATTTGAATTTGAATCTCCGAAATCACAAACTGCTGATATATTTGATCTGAGATCAAATTTGTAAACTTTCGTTGTAAGGTCGCGTGTCAGTCGGATAACTTTTAGGCGCAAGCCATTCTTAATGGATTTTTGATGCAATGATACTGAATCGCAACAAAAAATTATTCATAGAATTTACACTGAGTGGTGATGGTAGATACAAGCGGAGAGGAGATAAGTGCTACAAGTATGAAAGCTACAAATACTAGAGGTGCGAGTAAAATATCCTACGAGGAGAAAAATTATGCCCAAAAACAGTTCTGGTGTCATATCCTGCAAATACTAAGAAATAAAAAAATATGAAGCCATGTAACCGAGTCTCAATCAGATGAGTCACGGGTCATTTCTACAGACCAAGTGACCATCCCATTGCTGGTCTCGTCAGAAGAGGTTTCAACCGTAAACGATTGGACCCAGCGTCTCTCATCCAGAAGATCAATCTTTGCAAAGCGGTCGAAAAATTTATCTCCCATTCGCTGCTTCCTCTTTCTAATAACATTTATATCCGCATCCGATTTTCCAAGATCGCGAAGTGCTTGAATATTTTCTTGTGCGTGGAAGTACTTGTGGATTGCCTGATATACTTCGCCGATCGTAGTCATCTTCCCATCAGGTTTGACACTCAATGGTAGTGGCGGAAGGTAAAAATTTGGCGAAGGCGATGAGAATTTGAGATTAATATGAGCTGGCACTGTCGTCACAGCCTTGTGCTGGTAAGATGGATTCTCGTCCATGGGTGGTAAATACATGACATCCCATGGCTTGTGATAATATTCAAGAGCGGCCGAGCTCAAGGGTGGATTTGGCTTTGAAGTCACCTCCGGAACGGACCAAGCGTCAATGTCAGAGTCCTCATCGTCATTACCTTCTGTCTCTTTGAATTCATTATTGTGACCGTTATTTGTCTCGTCGCATTGGTCATCTGTTCCCCAGGACTCGTTGTCGGATTCGTTTGGCAAAGGGGATGGAGATGGGAGCGGCGAAGCCGGGGGATCTGCGGGAGAAATGGTATAATCGACACCTGCATAGCGAAGTCTAGCAAATGAAGAATTTCCAACAGGCATAGATACACTGCCGTAACCATGGTTAAATGAGAAAGTCGGGATGATGGAACATGTCGAACATACCAGATGTCCACCCGTGAGACAGATTAGTGGTAATTAACTGATAGCAGTACCGTCAATTAATCTGGTATAATTGACTTCGAATACGGAGGGGAGAAAAGGCTTAGAGATGAGCCCTTAACGCTGAGCATCCAATCCTTTATCTATTGTCCTGTCGGAATATTTTCAGATTCAGATTAGGTTATAAGATCAGATATATATCACATTCAGCCACATTTCGCACTCCTGAGACTCATTAGTGTACAACATGTCATACTTGAGACACCGTAGAAGCGACTGACATAAAAATAAGAACAAGTAGAGCATGTATCAATCTTCTTTTAGTACCTGTTTCTTCGGCGCTCGACGAATGTCATTTTTCACGGCTCTGCCCAATTAGCACTACTTGTAACCAGAGGGTCCCAAGCCCATCTATTTACATACATTTAACGAGGGTCAGTTTCTCAAGCAATGCTAATCTTCGTTACTATGAAATATGAAAGAATGCGGAAACATCGGCATTCCATGAATTCCGTCTACCGGAAAAGAATTCTATTGTAGGGATACTGCGGAGGACTCATAGTCTATAACTATCACCGATTAGAGCAGAAAGGCGCTGAATACATGTATAGGGATGCGACGCACCTGGAAGCTCTGTCCTTCAACATAACAACGCAACACTGCCTCCTTATTGATTTCCTGACACCGAAAACTGACGTCGGGGATAAGTAAGCTATTCTCAGGTGTGACTCACAATGAGTGAGAACGATGACGTGCTCGAGGTCACATTTACTTGGGCGCCTACGTGATATTTGGCAGATCATGAGAAGCGATTATATGGATAAGATAAAGTCAGCGTAATCACGGGAGCTGAATGTCCCACTGCCTGACATTCGGCAAACGTACCCTGTGACTTTTTTGTCGCTTAAAAATATTATTTTGAGGTCCTCAGTCAATGTGGCTGCTCTAAATACCCTGTACCCAACTATAACATTAATAGCTCCTTTCAGTAACCCCGAACAGTCTCATGGACTCGAGAGGCAATGAAAATGGTCCATCATGCATCATAATTCTGGGTGCACCTACAGAAGACGTATTTTAAGTATTTCTCAGTGTTCTATATCAATCTGATAATCAAAGTCGTGTAAGATACGTCCTTTCTTTGTCTGGAAGCCTTGTGCTTTTTCAATCGATAGACAAGCTTCCATTCTTGTGGTTAAACAAATAGAGCTATTCATGCCATCTTGAGCGGTTGATTATCCTCGTCTCTGCATTTTCATGTCTTGATAAAATCTCAGAGGTTCGTTGGTATATTTACCAAATTCTAAAAGTCCTATCAAATGGAAAATCTCTATTTTCCAGGGTACTGTGAACGATTCGGTTCCATTGACGAGCCCGAACATTGATTGGTCAGAGATAGAATGATTCATTGTCTCTTAATTAAGCAAATTGGTTCGTTTCTCTGTCATGGAAGTGCTGGCATCCGTAATGTATGATCTTTGCACATTCCAGGATGAGCTCTTTTGCGGCCCACAGATCAAAACAAACGCAAATAAGGAAAGGAGGATAGTCGGCCAATAATGCTGAGCCTAAAATTTGATCTCAGTTCAAACTTTAATCTAACTTGCTATTTCAATTACCTTATCAGAAAAGTATTACTTGCTGCCGTTACTTTCCACATGGCAGTGGTGTGGAAAGGGTACATTTAGCTCATAAAGGAGTTGGGAGTCTAAGGTCAGTTTTGAAGCTTGAAGCTTGAAGTCTGGCTCATGTGTACTTACTGTATACTAGATCATTCTGTCTGTCTCTTCACATTTCAGCGGTAAGTCTGTCAGAATCATAGTCCTCCAGCATATATAAGAGACACCAAACATGAGACCTACTTACTACACAATCTGGCAATACGTCTTGATAAGTAAGTGCTACTAATTTACTTTAGCACCAAGTATGAAGAGACACTCAATTTTTATCAATTCAGGTCGCAATGACAAGGATATACATTATGTCTCCCCCATCACCATACTATGCATCGCAGTACCAGCCAATCATCGTCGACATTCCGGAAGCATCACCAGCTCTCTTCCCGCATACCTATCAAATCAGTCCGCAACATCCAAAAAGAACGAAAACGAAGCCGCTGGCTACGCAAAGGCTCGATAGAGCATGGTATGGGACGTCAGGCGGTCACCCGAACCAGTTCGTCAATCCATACATACAGCAAACGCCCGCTGTACTAGCGAGAGCACAGTCGATCTTGATTCACCGAGCATTATCCTCACTCGTGTACGACCTCACAAAATCGCCCTTGAGCGCGTTCCTGATACCTGGAACAAAAGCGCTCCTCCCAAACACAAGATGGAGGGAGTTACCAGCGATGAGTCCAGCAAATGCCAGACCAATGACGATCAGAATCCCTGGGATTGATATGCCGGTCACTGTGCTGCCTGTCAACGGAACTGTTTTCGTCACGATTTGGGACGTCTTATGCGCAGTTCATCGTGCTGTCAGCGTCGCCAGTGTCAGCTTTCTCAGAAGGGTAAACGCACCGACAAATTATGGAGGCACCTGGCGGGACAAAGGAGATCGTGACATCAAGCAGGAAGAACTGACAGCTGCCATCCAAAGGTATTTTGGAACGACTAGGATGTGGTGGGTTGGATTATATCGAAGTCAGTGGGAGAAAGACGTCTGGGTATTGTATACTGTGAAGCAAGAAAAATAACTGTAAATATTACGCGCAACATACAAAAGTGTGTGTATGGGAATGCCCTTCGTGTAATGTGGCTTGGGCCCGATTTTGAACAAAGTCATATCCACTAGGCAGGGAGCCTTTTCTCGAGTATTTGGTCGCAGACCTCTATTGGGCCAATATATTCAGGAGGAATGTGTGCTTCCGTGCCGCAGTACGTTTTGTGATACTGTCAACGTGAAGTTAGTCGAGTAATGTAAGAAAGGAAGAAAAAACGACTTGCTTTCCAATCGTCGGCTTGACATTCTGCGCTGCAGTAACCTGAAAAGACATAAGCAATAAAGAAAGCCAAATATTGCATAAGTAACTCACGAGTCATTTTACATTTCGAACATACAAGTTTTGGGGTTTTCTCACCACACTCCGCGCGACATGCCAAACGCAGCTGGTAGTATCTCCACATGCTTCTTATCTCTTCCAATTTCATCCATCTGAATGTATCCTCTTGGTTTGCGCTTTTTGGTCTGTCTTCCAGATCCTCTTCTTTCTTTTGCTCTAGCCTCTCGGCACGATCCTTCAACCAGATGTCGAATTCTTGCTTTTCTGACTCTGACATGCCACTCCAAGAAACTGCAATGAAGGGACGATCGTATATCTGGTGGTACCAGATTCCTTTGGCGACAATCGCACCCTGTCCACGAACCCAAGCCTCTGATCCTCCCCACGGGTCTCCCAAGTCGGATGTGCTGATAGGTGTCCATTTTCCAAATCGATAGGGAGATTCTGCAGGCTCTCGTTCGATACGAAAGCGTACACCTTGGTACCCCCTCTCTCCTGTCTGAGTATCGATGAATCCCATCTGAAAAGGATTTGGGAGCTCGTTGGATAGTGAAAAACCACGATTCATGTCGACTTACCTCAACGAGTCTCCCTTTCCTGCTGACGTACAAATCTTGATAGATCGAATCCCCAGCACGCGCGACAAAATCGAATTCCTGAGCTGCGTCCACGTCGAGAAGACGCTCAATAAGATGAGGATATCCAACGCGGTGCAATAAAGTTACTGCGCCATGTCCGCCTGTGATTTTAGGTGATTTTGGGTGCTGTCCTTCTTCGTCGATTCCGGATTTGATGATTTTCGGGTAATCATCGGGCGAGGACGCCGGAAGCAAAGGGGTGTCGAGAAATCGAACCTGAATGTTTTTAGGAAAGACAGGGCGAGTCGAGCGATTACAAACTTACGACGCCGTGCATGAATGATGAATCGATGAAGGTTAGAGACAGAAAGATAAATTTAAGAGTAATGTATTTATCAGAAAGAACATCACGTGTCAAAAATTTATTACCTGGATAAATCGGACAAAAGTAAATATCGCTTGGTATTAATTAGGTAGCTCATTCAACTCTGAGTTTAAGATGGCCTAAGGCGGGGTCCTAATATTTTTTGATTCTCCAGTGAAAGGAGCCGAGACGAAAGTGGTCACCTTAACTTAATCGAAAATGGTGAATAAATAGTGAATTATTATCATACATTCTACCACGGGGTACATAAATAGTACTATAGATTGTAACTAAATAAATCTTTATGATCCGGTTCGAGTTCCAAACACGCTAGTTGTTGTCGAGTAGGCAAATTGCATGATCGTCGAGGAGGTAGTCGCATCTCTCATTTGATCAGGAATTCTTGCCGCGCGAATTATAATCAAGTTAAATGCTATGCCAACGACCTGTATTAGCTGTACGAGAGTAATATTTCAAGTTAGCATGAGTGTCCACGATGATGCACGGAAATGATAGCTTACAATAGCTGTGATAGTATAAATAAAGTTACTCCCCATGCTAAAACTGACGAAAGTGATGAAGGCCGTTACTGTGTACAACAGTCCAGAATCAATGATTATACGCATGACTTGTCGCAGAGAACTGGTCCTTCGATGCCCGTCTGGTATGGCAGTCGACGAAACTGTGTCTTGCTTGTCCAGGTTTGCCACGGTCCATATTTTCCAAAGCAAAAGGCCTAAATATATCGTATATTTATATTTAGCACTGTAATTTGTGTGGTGAACTGTCTGATTTCCAACGCACTTGTCGTGATGATATTGATTGCCACAGTTAATCCCAAGGCAAGTACTCCCGAGGGTCGTACCTGCTTCGCTCCTTGAGATCCACTGGAATGTAGAGTTGCCTCGGTGGCAACAAGCCATATAGTCGACGAGATGCATGTAACCCAGAATAAAATTGGGAGGATTAAAATTGGTTTATAACCGTCATAGATGACCCAGCAGCGGTATACCTGTTTATGATAACATAAAAACGAGCTTGGAGGAGGCGGGAAATAGAGGTAGTAAAGCATACTAAGAGTGCATCCCCGATAGTCGACTGGAAGAGAACAAAGACACCTGATGTTGAAAAAGTTCAGGGTGAGAAAAAAATTAAGCTTCTTGTTAGAAGATAGCCTCACCTTTGTGATGTTTATCCATCCGGAGATGTCTAGGAATTTATCTTCTGCGGCAGCAGTCGTGCTTCTCTCAACAACCAGGATGGTTAAAGCTTGGTAGAAGTCAAGGATGATATTAAACGTCGCAATGACGAAGAGCGCCAGAGACACAGCGAGCATGGGCCATTTTATATCGCATCGTTTCCTCCAGCCGCTCCGCGTCGTCGTCAGTGTGCGTATGCAATAGGCAAATGTTATAACATGTATGCCGAAGGCAATCGCCCCAACAAAGATACCTATGAAGTGAGCAGCTGAGATGGAGATGGAGGGCATCCTACCGGGGGTAATTCGTACTGAACCATGTCTTTATATCCGCAGTACCAGTATAGACCTGAATTTATATATCCGGATATCAAAGATGGCATTACTAGACCAATCATAGCTGTGTAAATAGAAAATGTGTCTTGTCATGACTTCTAGATAACAGTACAGAAGGCTTTGATCATATTCAGGTGATTATAAGCCATGATCGTGGCAACCAGAATCACCCTCAAATAATAACATTGGACTCCAGGTGATGCGGTGTGGCTCTAATCCACGATTTGATTGTAGTTCCCCTCTAATTTGGGTGTAACTATACTTTCTGAGGATTTAAAATCTCACGATTGTTGGATGGCTGTGGGGCAAAATTAACTTCTTTGATTAGCCATGGAAATCATGTCCCCATTACCCGAATCACAGTTGATACAGGGCCAGAAGTCCTATAAGAGGTGCAAGTCGAGCAATACTTAGGAGCGTGGCTTGATTACGAGTGGCAATATTTTTGATGTGTATGTGCCGACAATTTCATTGGTCCCAGTGTGTGCTCCGCCTTCGGGAAGATCTGAAGGTGAGTACTATTATTATATGCACATTTCCGGGTGTAAGGTAGATTAAAATAACAGCCCCTAAACGTGTACAGGCCTTTTCCCATCGATGAGGTTATAGACCACAGTCTACCTTTAATTTCTTTAATTTCTTTAATTTCTTTAAGCTCCGACTAACAGAAACCAGCCGCAAAAATGCCGTGGGCGATTAATTTAAATCAATCAATTTGTGGCAGCAGCCGAACTCCGGAGGAAGTAACTCCGAAAACTCCGACAAACGCTTTAAACCCACATGAACGCGGCGGAGAACAAAGCGGCAATGATGATAAAGAAATACTGGATGACTTTCCTTAACGATTTAGAACATTTCTAGTTATAGATTTTATTTCTAAACCACGAAGCCGAGATGCCAGGTGCCAGGCACATCAAATTATTTAGAAATTCAACTCAGATGAATGCTGGCGACCTCTTTCCAAACCGTCATCTAGGAAGGGGCCCTCCCCCCCCTTCCTAGACCAAATTCTTCATTCATGAGTGTTCTAAACGCTCTTTTTCGACTTGGCCCACCCTGATTCGGACAGCCAAGCCAGCTGACAAGCCAAACACGCCACTTAACAGAAACACCTCAAAAGCGCGTCTTTTGGTGGTCTTTCGCCACGTCAAAGCCAGTACCGCGTCAATTTTGCACCTATGGTCGCGTTTTCGGCTCGCATATGAGATATACAACCCACTGTAGCTTTGAAGAACAGGCAATAAGATGGTGTTGGGGTTTGGTTGGGCTCGAAAAGCAGTAAGTTGTTCATACTCCTATTTCATACATTGCGCACATTTGTAACTTTTTTGTATATTGCAGTCCGACAGCTTTAACTATTTGGAGAAGGGAAAGGATGATTGGTATGCTTAGGTGTGCGATAAAATCTCGAAAAAAAGGTATAAAAACACTTGTATTTTGTGTTTTCTGATCAGTTCTCATCCTCTCAATCAGACCTTCCACATGTCATCCAACAACCAGCCGTCTAGCAACAGTAACTGCCCACTTTCAGAGGATTCACCCTCCCGGAATGGCGCGCGTGAAGCTACAGACAGCAATGATGTACCGCCTCATGTGCCACAGCCCATATTGCCCCCTCGTTGGGCAGAGTCCGGCCAGCGTAGGGACTATCGTCAACAGTACCCACCCCATGGTGCTACTTGGACACCCTCAATGATGGCCGATCCTCGTGTAAGTCCATGATCCTTACTGCTATCATGTTATATAATGTACTAACTGTATAATTAAGGGTTTGGTGCCGGCCACACCAAGGAATGAATCTTTCCAAGGACTATAGTCGCGGACAATCAAACCCATCCAATTTGGTAACTCGGTAACGGCAGTTTTTTGGGCCAAAGTAATGACATTTTTGGAACCAGATTTGGAAATAGAGTGTAAATAGAGAGTTTTTATAAGATTCCCACGAGGTTTTGGTTCCGCCAAATTTTTTTATCATTTGAACGAAATTTTGGGGGGTATGGACTGCTATGGGAATGCGAAACTGGTTTGAAACATCGTGATATCGTACCAAAAATCACAAGTAAATTGCCCAATTACCATTCATCCTGTTCCGAACATCCTTTTGGTTTACTTTAGTGCCAAAAGTAATATCTGGCTTATGTTATCATAGAGATTACCTGTATTTTGGTAATTTTTGGTAATTTTTATTGTGGGATGCGCTCGATAGAATGACAGGATTTTTTTTATATCAATCCCTTTCTTTAAAAGCTATCCAAAAAACACTTTTTCGAGATTTTTGGGGCTATTTTAGGCGCCGCCAATATTTTAAGGGGTAAAATTTCTTAAAACGCAAATTAAAAAAATTCCGCTCGTGGAATATGCCAGCACAAGGCCTAATTGTTACATTAATGCACTAATCTACTATCTTACATAATTATAGATGCTTCCAAAACTAGTTCAATAAATTTGATGTGTTTGATTGTCCGTGACTGTACCTCAACATGGAATGGGAGGGCCGTATCAATATAACTTTGTGAGTTATGTTCATGTTCATGTAGTCGCAAAAAAAAAAGCTAAGATAATGACCAGGATGCATATCCTCCATCTGCGGGTGGCCCAAATGACATGCCCTATGGGCCTTATGCATCCCAACGTCCTGTTGGGTCAAGCTCTCGTGCCCCAGTACCCATGGACCCATCACTTATAACTCCTCTTCCTGAAGACGATGACGACAACTTTCCACCTGCACATAAACTTCTTGCCACTCTCGCAAAACCTGCTTCTAGGGTTGCAGGCAGCCGTCGTCCTGCCCTCTCTGCAAAGGCTAAAGGAAAGCAAAAGGAGGTCGATAGCCAGAATTCTAAACGCAAGCGTGGTCGTGCGGCTGGCACTGCTAACTATTCTGATGAAGACATGGATCAACTTCTCGACCTTCTTGAAGCCTATCTTCCTCCAGGCACAAAGGCTTGGAATAGGGTTGGAGATGAATTCAATGGTTGGGCATTGGAAAACGGGAGACCTGAGAGGACAGTCAAGTCTCTTGAGGCAAAATTTAAACAGGTATGTTTCTTCCACTTTTCTGATCCCGCTTTTCTAATATAGTTCGTATGATATAAGCTTGTCCGCACATCAAAGCCTACTGGTGATGCAGAGTGTCCACCTCACATCGAACGAGCACATTCTATCGAAGATATGATTGCAGAGAGGATGGAGACCCAGGACCTTGATGATTTGGAGATTGTGGATGATGATGAAGTGGTCGAGCTCACATATGTCTTCTTTAGTCATGTACAATTCACATTTTGGCTAACTATTAATTTTATATCAAGGGATACTGATGTTGAAGATGATCAACCTGCCAAAAAGAAGAAATTGATGTTGTCCCAGAACGGTGCATCAAATTCCAAGGGTCTGACAAAGGGATCCAAGAAGCTTGATGAAGGGCCTAAAGGACCTGTAGCATGTCGGCCACCCACAGACATCATTATTCCTCCTCGATCCCGTCCCAACACCCACACCCAGGCATCAGAATTCATTTCTATACTTTCCAATGCCCTTGACCCCACTGTCCAGCTAGCCCGTGATGAAGAACGCGCTGCTCGTTCAAT
>Ga0247779_1000218_pt1 | contig 42836 bp, 22 predicted proteins | sample UWRJL221509R5_FD_179925 | JGI IMG/M metagenome (GOLD analysis project Ga0247779, IMG submission 179925) | Plant litter microbial communities from Arlington Agricultural Research Station in Wisconsin, United States - UWRJ-L221-509R-5 | ecosystem: Environmental > Terrestrial > Plant litter >...
TTCACAAAGTCTTTTATAAAAAAAAAAAATAAATAAACAAAAAATAAATAATATAAATTGTTTAACTTTTTATTTAAAAATATAAAATAAACAATATAAATTTATTTATAAAAATTATTCTATAACTTTAAAATTCAAATTTTATAAAGATAATTTAATTAACTTTTTTATTATTATTGATAATATCTTAGCTAACTTAGTTATTAATCAAATTATTAATAATATACTATTAATATATATTTTAATTTAAAATTTATTTCAAAGGTTAAAAAAATTAACGCATTTTTTATGAAAAAGGTATTGATAAATTAAAAAATGCTAATGAATTCCTTAGACAATAGGTCTATTTTTTTATTAGCTAATAATAAGATTGAATCACAAGAATTAAAAACAAATATATCTTCAATTTCTATGTGAACAGAAAGATGATTTTTATCTTCAAATGCTAAAGATATAGGAACATTATATTTAATGTTTGCATTATTTTCAGGACTTGTAGGAACGGCGTACTCAGTATTAATAAGATTAGAGTTATCTGGACCTGGTGTTCAATATATAGCAGATAATCAACTATATAATAGTATAATTACTGCTCATGCTATAGTTATGATATTCTTTATGGTTATGCCTGCATTAATAGGAGGTTTTGGTAACTTTCTATTACCATTGTTAGTAGGGGGTCCAGATATGGCATTCCCTAGATTAAATAATATATCATTCTGATTATTACCTCCTAGTTTACTTTTATTTTTATTTGCTAGTGGTATAGAAAATGGAGCTGGTACAGGATGAACTCTTGGAATAAGGGAGTTGTTCTATGGTGACATAGAAGCAATAAAACTCTTCTCGATGCGTGAACATCTTCTAGTATTCCTTATAGCAGGATTACACGTTATATATTACTCATGTTTGTTATTAGGATTTAGTTTCTTAATACTTACGTATGTAAAAATGTATATTTCATGGAGACAATACGCCTGGGTAAAAAAATATTTTTCTACCCATCAGAGACTAAATGAAGAGCATCTTAATGATTGATTTGAACAATGATTAGTAGGATTTACAGATGGAGATGGTAATTTTTCTATAAATTATCAACAAGGTAAATGAGGTTTAGGATTTAAATTAACACAATCTAGATATAATCTAAGAGTATTATATTATGTAAAGAAAGAATTAGGTGTAGGATCTGTTACTAAAGATAATACAAAAGGACAATTTTTTATAAGAGATAGAAAAGTAATTGAAGATAAATTATTACCTATTTTTGAAAAATATCCTTTATTAACTACTAAACATTTTGACTACATAAAATTAAAAAAAGCTCTTTATATATTAAATGACGTTAATTTAAGTAAAGAAGATAAAAGTGAAAAACTTTTAATTTTAAAAAATACTAAACCGCCTGTAAATTATAAAGCTCCTGTTTGATCTAATGTTAATTTACCTTTAAAAAGTGTAAATTGTATAAAACACATAATGAGTAAACCATGAGTAGTTGGATTTATAGAAGCTGAAGGTAGTTTTTATTTAACATCTAAGAATTCAACTAGAATAGTTCATGGTTTTGGATTAACACAAAAATTAGATAGTATAGTTTTAGAAAGTATAGGTTTAATATTACATTTACCTAATTCTGTTAAGTATAAAGAATTACATAATTATTATATACTAGATACTACTAATTCAAGAGCTATTGAAAACATTATTGAATATTTTCATAATACGATGAAAGGTATTAAATCAGCAGAATATAGAATATGAGCTAGATCTTATATAAAACATAAAGGTAATTATGAAAAATTATCTATTATAAGAGAAATGCTTAGAAATATGAGAAAAAACCTTTTAGAAATTCAATAGTAAAATCAATAAATTAAGATGAAGGTATAGTCCGAACAATAAAGAAATTTATTGAGTGTAACGATAGTTTAGTATTTTCTACTCACCAAAGGGGTAAGTGAGAAGATATAAATGAGGTTACCAACATAATTGTTATCCACCTTTATCAGGTATACAAAGCCATAGTGGACCAAGTGTAGATTTAGCTATATTTGGTTTACATTTATCAGGTGTAAGTAGTTTATTAGGAGCTATTAATTTCATAACAACAATATTAAATATGAGAAGCCCTGGAATAAGATTACATAAATTAGCATTATTTGGATGAGCAGTTATAGTTACTGCTGTTTTACTATTATTATCTTTACCTGTTCTTGCAGGTGCTATTACAATGGTTTTAACAGATAGAAACTTCAATACTTCTTTCTTTGAAGCGGCCGGAGGAGGTGATCCTATATTATACCAACACCTTTTCTGATTCTTTGGTCACCCTGAGGTTTATATTTTAATTATACCAGGGTTTGGTATAATAAGTACTACTATATCAGCTAGCTCTAATAAATCTGTATTTGGATATTTAGGTATGGTTTATGCTATGATGTCTATCGGAGTTTTAGGTTTTGTAGTTTGAAGTCATCATATGTATGTTGTAGGTTTAGATGTAGATACAAGAGCTTACTTTACAGCTGCAACACTAATTATTGCAGTTCCTACTGGTATTAAAATATTTAGTTGATTAGCTACATGTTATGGTGGTTCAGTACATCTAACACCATCTATGTTATTTGCATTAGGTTTTGTATTTATGTTTACTATTGGGGGATTAAGTGGGGTTGTTTTAGCTAACGCATCACTTGATATTGCTTTCCATGATACTTACTATGTTGTAGCTCATTTCCACTATGTATTAAGTATGGGAGCAGTATTTGCTTTATTCAGTGCATGATATTTCTGAATACCAAAAATATTAGGATTAGAATATAATGTATTATTAGGTAAAGTTCATTTCTGAATTTTATTTATAGGGGTTAATGTTACATTTTTCCCTCAACATTTCTTAGGATTACAAGGAATGCCTAGAAGAATTAGTGATTATCCTGATGCTTATGCTGGATGAAATTTAATAAGTAGTTTTGGATCAATAATTTCTGTAGTAGCTACATGATTATTCTTAAAAATCCTATTTGATCAATTAGTATATGGTAAAGCTACATCAAGATATCCTTGATTAACACCTCAATTCTTTACTGATATTTTACAAGCACTATTAAATAGAGCTTATAATAGTTTAGAATGATGTTTAACTAGTCCACCTAAGCCTCATGCTTTTGTAAGTTTACCTTTACAAAGTTAAAATTAAACAATAATTTATACCTTAGTATATTAATAATATATATATATATTTTCTGTTGGGAATATTGGTAGTGTTACTTTTATAGAAGAAAAAAAGTTTTTTTTTTCGTAATCAGAACTAAATTAGAAATTAAAGATTAAAATGTTGTTGTTTAATAATTAATCAACTCACGTAAAGTAACGGTAACAAAAAAAGATCCATTTTCATACTACATATTTACAAAGTGTATTTTATGATAAATAAAATACCTAACCACTTATTCAAGTTTTCAGTCCAAAAGCTCCATTACGAGTTTTAGAATTAATTTGAGTGTATTGTAAATTTGGTTTCATATATCCTCTTAATACTACAGATGATATATTTTTATATGATGAATCTATATTTTTTAAACTACCTTTATGTTTTAATTTATGTATAGATCTCGAAGCAGTAAGTCTTTTTGTTAATCTACCCGCAGCTTCTAGTCTTACACCACTTATTTTCTTGTATTTAATAGAGTTTATAATTCTCTTCATTATCATTTTTTTTCCTGTTAAATTAGAATACATTTTTAGTGTTTCATAATTATTAAAGTAAGAATTACTAATTTTATCTTTTAAAAATGTATGGATAGATGATACTTTTATAAGTCTTAATACTCTATTTAAAACTTTTAAAATTCTGTTTTTTCTATTTCTTAGTTTAACAGCCATAGACTCTGAAAGCATATCACTATTTAAATGTATATATTTTAGATTTACAATATTAAATTCTACTTTTTTTTTATAAATATTGTATAAGATATGTTTCAGATTATATAAAAATCAATTTTTATATTTATAATTATTAATATATATCATTTGTACATAATATATATATAATGGTAGAACAATATTTAATTTTTTTCTTAAAATATTATTAGATTGTAACATCAATATAAATTTTGGATTAATTATTTTATATTGAGGTGAATAAATAAGTTCAGTTATAGGAGATAAAGTATTATTATTTAAAATTGTATTTGAAGAAATAGATTTATCTGTAACTAAAGTATTAAAATTCGTTTTTTGTAATATATTTACAATTCTTGAATTTTTTATTAATTTTATTTTTCTAATTAATTTTTTATAATCTATTTTTAAATCTAATATTTTTTTTATAGATAATATTTCTCTATTATATTTTATAAATTTAGATTTTTTGTAAATTTGTATAAAATAATAAGATGAAAATATAGGATTTTTAATATTTAATGCTCCAAATATGTAGGCGAACTTTTTCAAGTTTACTTTATATACTTTGTTGACATAATTATTAAAATTACCTACAATTTTCTTAAATACTTTAAATGTAACTTTATCATGTATAGTATTTTTTAAGTTAATTTTTTTATCATTTTCAAAAAGTATTTGATTTTTAAAAATGGATGCAATTTTAGTAAAATTCAAAAAATTATATCTTCTTTTATAATATTTAGAATAATCTCTAAAATAAAAATTAAATTTATTATTATAAAATTTAGTATTTTTAATATTTTCATTAATATAGCTATTTAAATTTAGTATATTTTTATATAAGATTTTTTGTGTTAAATTTTTATTTAAATATTGTTTTATATATCTTTTTACTTTATAGGTATTGTATTTATATACACTATATATTGTATTATATAATACAATAGATTTAGAGTCATTATTAACTAAAGAAATTCTATTTTTATTATTAGCTTTTAATTTAGTTAAACTATGAATTTGGAAAAAAGAAAATAATTTTTTTATTATCGATCTATAATAATTAATATTTTTTGTTAAATTATTATGTACAATGAACAATAAATTATCTATTGGTTTAAGTTTGTTTTTTTGAGAATCTAAATTAACATATTTAACCGTGTTTTTTTTTGCTATTAAAAAGTTTTTTGGAATATATAATTTTTTAAAAATTTGATATTTAACAAAGCTTTTACTATATAATTTGTGTAATATACTATATTTATATATAGAATATTCAATTAAATTTTTATATACATATAAAACTTCATTTTTTATTAATTTATAATTACCAATCGTAGATTGTATTTTAGATTTAGAGTTAAAAATGAAATTTTTAGTTAATTTACTTAATTTATTAGTTAACTTATTTAATTTTCTTGATAAAATTTTATTAATTAATAGATTTTGAATTAATTGAATAATATATAAATTTTTTTGTTTAATTTTTATTCTTTTTTTTTCCAAACCATCAAAAGGATTAATTATATTAGTAAATATTTTAGAAAAAATAAATCTTCTAGATAAATTTATAATTCCTGAATAAAATGATTTTTTTATTATAGAAACATTTTTATTTATTCATATATTTTTCCTTATGATTGTTAAACCGTTACAAAATATAGTTCTATTATAAGTATAAAGAGTAATAATTACTTTATTATTAGTATGTTTCATTTCTGCTCTACTTAAATAAATTCTATTAGCTGATAACCGTTTATTTCTAATACGCATATTTTTAGATTTCAGTTTAGATTTTTCAAGAGAAGAAGTTAAATGAAAATAACTTTTAAGTAAATTATTTACTATTTTATCTGTAATAGGCAAAGATTTAATATAATTTTTATTATATGAATATATACTATTAAATCACTCTTTATTTGTAGGTGGATAATGTTTAGTTGGAGCTAAATCATTCGATTTAAATGAAGATTTTTCATCTAAATATAAAGCGTTCATGTAATTACTGTTTTTAATTTTAATTTTATTTAAATTAATCATTACTTTAAATTATTTTTTTTTTCAAAAACTTAATAATTTAATACTTTATTCTTAATTGCTAAATTTTAGTAACTAAAATAAAAAATTATTGAAAAAAAAATCTTTTTTTTTTTATCACCGTCAATTATCACCAATCACTAAAGTGTAGTTACAAAAGATGGCGCTCAAAAGAAAAAAGAGATATGGAGGAATTGAACCCCAAGTTATTTGATCTGCAATCAAATTGCAGAACCTCCTGCAACATATCCCTAAAAATATTCTTATCCAGGAATCGAACTTGGATCCAGATATTAGAAGTATCTTGCTCTACCATTAAGCTAATAAGAATATAATATCCTATTTTTTTTTAAAACATTCTTGTTAATTTTAAAATATAACTACTATATAACTAGTGTACTTAGTATAGTTAGTATATAATAATTATACACTATAGATATTATTAGAATATCTATACTAAATATAAATAGTACAATTATAAAATATTTATAGTATATAGTATAATTATATTTTTAATAATGTATATTAATATATATTATTTAATGTATATTATATATATATATAAATTAATAGCCGGGAGAAAAATTTGAATTCTCATTCTTAATGCATGAAATTAATGTTCTAACCAATTGAATATTATTTTACAGAAGATTATTTTGGAGAATATTTTCTTTCAACTATATATTTACCTTTATATAATTTATTTTTATCTACATAATTTAATAAAGTAGAATGATTTATTTGTAATTCTCTAGCAGCAGAACGAATAGAACTATATTCTTTTACAACATTAGTTTCAGTATCTTTAATGGAAATAACATGAGATTTAGCTAATAACTAATTAGCTTTAGCTAAAGAAGATAAAGTTGCACCTATCTTTGCTTTTTTTATATTAGATAAAGCTTCAGCACTTAACTTACGAGATTTGAATATATCTAATGTTTGTTTAGAATGTCTAAAATTTAAACTAGAGGCTGCTTTAGTTAATATGTTATATTCAGGTTTAAACCTATTTATATAATCTTGTTCTATTTTAATAATATTAGATCTATCACAATACTCTAATATCTCAAGACGGAAGTTATTATATCCATAAGACAATAAAGCATTCTATATTTTACTATTATATATAGATGTTCTTTTAATTAAGTAATTTATAGATAAATAATTTGATAAACGTAAACTTAAATTGACGGAACTTCCAATATAACTTTTACCATTTATTTTATTTACTCATTTATAAATACCATATTTTTGTTTATTATCTTGTAATATTTCTTTTTTAGTTGTCAATACATCTTCATATATAATAATACTACTAGAAGAATAATTATGAAAATTGGTTATAATTAAATTGGGTTTTGAATGTTTAATTGGCCTTTTGAATTGTAAGTTATTTACTATGTTGTTTATTAAGTTTTTTATTACGAGCCAGAGGAGAAAGTCGAATTCTCATTCTTAATGCATGAAATTAATGTTCTAACCTGTTGAACTACTCGGGCTAAAATAATAAAATTGTATGGTATCGAATAATTATAGTTTAAAATAACGAAATTATAATGAATATAATTACATAGGGAGGATACCCTGAATCGAACAGGGAACTTACTGTTCCACATACAGTTGTTCTACCTATTGAACTATATCCACCTTTACATTTTTTTATTTATCTTATAAAATTTATATTTATTTAATAATTATAATCTATATCAATATAAAAATTAGTTGTAAATGATAAGGTATTATCCATTTTATACTTTATAATATTATAAATTTAAAGATAATATAATCAAAAGACTAAAATATTATGTTGGAGTGATTCGAACACTCAATAGTAAATACCAAAAATTTATGACTTACCGATTAGTCTACAACATATAATAATATGGGTAACAAGACTTGAACTTGTATGGTTAATACCATCCCGTCCTAAGCGGGACCTGACTACCAATTCCAGCATACCCATTTTTCATTATTAAATATAAAAAAAAAGTTTTAATACCTTAAAAGTTTATTAACAAAAATAATGGTAATATTAAAATAATTTTACAAAATATTATAAAACTTGCTCAAGATAAGATTCGAACTTATAACCTAAACATCTTCAGAGTTCCGCTCTACCAATTGAGCTTCTTGAGCTTATTAAATATATAAATTTTACTAAAATAAATAACTTAATATTTAGCAACTTAATAAAGTAATTAATAAATATTAAATAATATTATTAAATTCAAACTAATTAGTATAAAAATTTATAATCATTTTTATATAATCACTTTTTTAGAATTAAAAACTATTAGTAAAACGTTAATTAACATTTTGTTACCAATTAACTTTATTAAATAGTATTAAATGGAGATATCAGGACTCGATCCTAAATTAACGATATGCAAAATCGCAGTTTTACCAATTAAACTATATCCCCTTTTTCCTTTTTGTCACTTAAGTGCTAATGCTAGGTGTTTATACTATAATTTTTGTTTAAAAATTTGTTTTTGTTTTTTGTGCTTTATAAATCACAATTTAATAATGAGATAAAGACTCATATTTTAATTTTAACCCCACCAGGATTCGAACCCGGGTTCGAACAATGAAAAAGTTATGTCTTAACCACTAGACCATAGGGTCTTTTAAATAATTATAATTTAAACTATTATAATCTTGAAATAATCTTTTTTTATAAACGAAATATCTACGTTACCTAAGTCTTAGCGAAAAATAGGACTAAAGTCTGCATTTATCACGAGCCGCTTTGCGACAAGTGCTGAGGCGCTTCGTAAGACAAATGAATTTATAGTTAATATATTAAATTCCATTCTATCTATTAAAAAGTATAAAAAAAATTATCCGAAAAACGACTTGAACGTTTACGATTAAATATCAACGAATCTTAAGATCGTCCTGTCTACCAATTCCAGCACTCGGATTTATTACTATAAATTAAAAAGAATAAATAATTTACAAAAGTTCATTAAATTATAATAAGAATAAAAAAGAATAAAAATAAAGAATAATATTGACAAAATAAATAAGGCCAGAATGAATCGAACACTCATCTTAGCTATCATGAGCAGCTTGCTTTACCAATTAAGCTATAACCTTTTAAATGCGGACAAAGGACTTGAACCCATATATATTGGACATGAGCCAATTATGTTACCATTACATCAACCCGCCTTTTTTTATATTAATAATTTATAATGATATATAGTTTAATGATTTATAATTAAACATAGTAATTTATAAATAAATAGAATGATTTATAGTTAACTATAATGATTTATAATTTATTATAGTAAAACTATAGTCTATAAATTACATTTCTTTTTTTTTTATAAAATATAACTTTAAAGAAAGTTTATTTTAAACCATATCATCATAATAAACCCAGTGCAAGTATCGCACTTACTTCTACCGATTACAAAACGGTTGCATTACTTTTATGCTAACCGGGCTATAACAATCTTTATTGGTATAAATATATATATAATATATTAGTAAGACAATAAAAATAGATGATATTTATTACTTTAACTATTTACATAGTTAAATAATATTTGCTAATAAAATAAAATAAAATTAAGAACTATAGGATTCGAACCCATATAATAATGCTTAAAAGGCATATGCTTTACCATTAAGCTAAGCTCTCTTTTATAATAAAAGTTTTAACATTATTGATAATTTAAACCTCTATTCGGATTCGAACCGAATTTTGAATATTTTTTTTTAATTCATTTTTCCTAAATAGGTTTTTCTTTTTTTTTATTGTTAATTTTAATTAATCCCGTGCAACTTCCACTACACGAACCGTATTTCGACTTAACACTAATTAAAGTCATGCATACGAAAATTGTTAATCAAAATATATAAACTTAATTGTTTAATGTATATATTAATAACAACCAAACTTATTGCACATACTTCTTTCAGCGCCTGACGAGTGGTTAGTACCTATCTGAGATAAAATTCACCGTGACGTGATTATTCACGATTACTAGTAATTCCTTTTTCATATAGTCGAGTTTCAGACTACAATCTACTTTTTCTCCTCTTTTAAGGATTAGCTCATATTCGCATTTTCGCATCCTTTTGTGTAGGCATATGTGGCACGTCTGTAGCCCACAATATTAAGGCCATGATGACTTGTCTTAGTCCCTATTATCAAAACCATATATAGCGGTGAACTGCTTTATTAAAAAATAAAGCAAGGGCTTACGTAAATTTAATGGAGCTAACCATAGTCTCACGACATCAACTGAAGACAGCCGTGCAACGCTTGTATTAGTATTATATTACTAATATTCAAATTGTGGTAAGATTTTTCGCGGATTATCGAATTGAACAACATACTTCACTACTGTTCTCAGAAACGGTCTAATGATTTCAGTTCCTGCGTTGCCACATTACTCTTGAGGTGGAGTGTTTACACTTTCATTTATACACTAAGATTTAACCTAGTCTATGACACTCATCATTGTCTGCCTGGACTACTAGGGTATCTAATCCTATTCGTTACCCAAGCCTTCGTCCCTCAACGTCAGTTATTATAATCTAGTTAATAAAATTTACTAACTTTTAAAAAGATAGAGGTTTGCTTTCGCCTTTTCCAGTCCCATAAGTATCAAAGTATTTCATCACTACTCCTATAGTTCTAATATTTACCTCTCCTATATAACTCTAGTAAAAAAGTACCCTTTCAATATACACGGGGCTATTATTTACCGTCTAGGTACCCTTTATACCTAATAAAGATGACTAACACTTGTCTCCATCGTATTACCGCGACTGCTGGCACGATATTTGGTCAAGACTTAAAAATAGATAAATGTCATAATCATTTACTATTTCGAACTTTATAAGACTAAGTCTTTATACATTCCTCCAAGTTGCTGGTTCAGCCGTTAGGCTATTGACCAATATTCCTCACTGCTGTACTACACGTATTGGGGTTTTTTCAGACCCAATGTGGTCGATCAACCTCTCAGTTTCGACTACGGGCTTTTGCTAGTTAAACCATTACTTTAACTACTACATACCCGAGATATAAATAAACATCTTAAAGCGAAAATATTCTTTCATTATATAAGGAATCTATTCCTTACTTTAAGGTAGTTAAATTATCATTTACTCACCTGTACACCACTTTATCTTTAAAAGATAACGTTCGATTAGCATGTGTCAAGCATTTGGATAGCGTTAAATCAGAGCCATCATCAAACTCAATTAATAAAAATTTATTGATAAACATATAATCTATATAGTATTATTAAAATAAATGGCACTGTAACTTATCTATAGTGCTATTATTAATAGTAACACTGAATTTTTTAAGATTAAAAAAAGAATTAACTATATTTAACCCTTTTTTTTTTCAATAATGTGATAAAATTTGGATATAATATATATTATTAAATTAAATTTTTATTATTGCTCTTTTAATCAAGTTAAATACTTTTCTAATGATACAGATTGTATAACAATAGGCATTGAACTATGTAAAATACCACATAATTCTGAACATTGTCCATAGAATGTACCTAATCTGTTAGCAAGAACAGAAAATTGGTTTAATCTTCCAGGATATGCATCACATTTTATGGCTAGAGCTGGACATGCAAATGAATGAATTACATCTGCAGCACTTACAATAAATCTTACGTGAGTTATTTCAGGTAATAATACTCTATTATCGACTTCTAACATTCTCAATGCTCCTTCTTCTAAATCACTTTCAGGAACTATATAAGAATCAAATTCTACAAATTCATCATCAGCGTTTGTAAATTCTGGGTATTGGTAACTTCAATATCATTGGTGACCCTCTGCTAATAAAGTTAAATTTGGATCTGTTACTTCATCCATTAAATATAATAATTTAAAAGATGGGAAAGCTATTAAGATAAGAATTATAGCAGGAGAAATAGTTCAAATTAATTCAATTAATGTACCATGAGTTAAATATTTATTACTAATTGGTGATTTATTGCTAACATAATTTCTCATTATAGTTAATATAATTCATCCTACACCAAATAATATTATAGTTAAATAGAACATAATATTATTATGTAATTCTACCAAAGCCTCCATTTGAGGGCTAGCACTATCTTGAAAATATAAACCTCAAGCTTTAGGAGCGTCACAATTAAGAAGTATATTCATAAGTCACATTAGACTGTTATTTTATCTTTCATCATCAAAGTGAAAATTACATTTAAAAATTAGTGTCTCGCAAAGCGCCCCAGCACTTGTCGCAGAGCGGGTCGTGATAGGTGCTAGGGACTCCATTATCATTTTTTAATTTTATAAGTAAAATATTTTATTACTGGGAAAAGCATATAAATATAATATTTATAAACCGTGGTCCAAAAGACTAATTATCTTCAAATGAACAAATTTTTATTCATTTTATTCGGTATATTTATTAACAATAGTAAATAATCAAAAGATTTAATAAAATTTTATGTGATATTATCATTATTTAGTTTTTAATAAAATTAGTACTTTATACCTAAAAACATCAAAGTTATTAAAGTTAAAGCCTATTAAAATTTAAAATTTTAGATTTTTACCTAAAATATATACATTATTTTTGTAGTATTATACTACGTATATTAAAGAGTATCTTAAAATAAGTTTCGTACCTAGATGCATTCAGTACTTATCTTTAATTAACATAGCTTTCCTGTTATGCCTATGCTATAAACAGTTACGTGAGTATAAGTAATAATATAAATTAGCTATCTCACCTATTTAATATAGTTTATTGATTAAAAAAGAAAAAATTCTTTTTAACTAACTTTATTTAGGATCGAAACCATAAATAATTAATATTAATCACATAAACAACAGGTAAACCATAGGTTAATATACCCAACTCCTTTCGTACGAAGGGGCTATTTTTATTTTACTCTACATTCCTCTAGAAGATAGAAACCATACTGTCTCACGACGTATTTAACCCAGCTCGTGTAACTCTTTAATTGACGAACAGTCAAACCCTTCATGATTCCTACATTCATGTGGATGAGTTAAGCCGACATCGAGGTGCCAAACTGCGCACTCAATTTGTACTCTCTGGCGCAATTAGCCTGTTATCCCTAGCGTAGCTTTTTCAAAAATCCAAGACCTTTCCTTTCTGCATCTTGTGATCATATGCCCCGCTTACGCGACTGAAAGACGTGTAAGTCAAACAGTAAAGCAAGATTAAGCCATTAAACTTTTCAAGTAAAAATAAAAATCACCATACAAATTTTATTTATATAATAATTTAAAACATTATAATTAACGTTTTATTTACATCTATTTTCCATATAGATAAAATCTTACTTAAAAAAAAATTTTAAATTCTAACTTAATAGAACAATAGTTGAATTAATTTATAAAAAATAACGAACTAAGTAAAAATATAAAAGTAAATTACTTAAATAAAGTTTTTTACTTTTATAAAATTATTGCAAATAAAAATGCAATTTTACAATATTAATTTTGGATACACCCAGGTACTTTTTATGGGATCTGTGCCCCGCATAAACTATCTACTAGCAACTGTCTTCTACCGAAATAATACATATAGACCCGGTTTAATTAATTACTCCTACACGCTTCATCTATTTCAGTTTATTCATCTATCGTTTCATTTATTTCCACTATTCTATCGATATGATAAACTGAGTAAAGGTGTTTCAATTATATTTCATCAACTACCTTATACACTACAACCCGTTATATCATATCTAATAACTAGTAACAGTAAAGCTGCATAGGGTCTTCTCGTCTATCTAGAGGTAAACAGTATCTGCACTGCTATTCCAATTTCACTGAGCCAATCATTGAGACAGCTGTTGTATCGTTACATCATTCATGCAAGACCGCATTTAACGGCCAGGGTATTCCGCTACCTTAGGACCCTTATAGCTAAGGCCGCCATTGATCGGGGTATCCTTCCAAATTTAACTTATATTAGTCAGTTAAAAAAATCCGTTAACCAGCCGACATTGGGCAGACATCACACTCAATACTTTGATTTATCATCTTATGCAAAGTGCTTTGTTTTAATTAAACAGTCGTACAACACCATTCTATGCTTCCTCTTTTTTACCTGATATTAAACAGGAAAAATGGCCCACCTTATCCCGAAGTTACGGAGTCAATTTGCCGAGTTCCTTAATGATTGTTAGCTCAAACGCCTTCGTATTCTCTACTTGCTTACTTGTGGTAGTATTTAGGTACGGTTTTTGTGCTATAAATATAAAAATTCTTTTACCTAAGTACATTTTCTGCAATTAAGTAAAATAATTTGAAATTTATAGTATACTTCTTTTCCAGCACACATTCTACTCTAAAATTACATAATTAATATTTAAATAAATTTAGTAATGGTTAAGTATATAACTCTCATCATTTTAACCTTTAGGTTATAAACTTAGAGACCGTATTTAGTACGATGTATTCTAATTCCATAAGCTTAAGGCGAGGGACTAATTCCCTTTTTCGTTACTCATGCCAGCATTATCACTTGGGGTTTCTATTTTTATTTATCCTTAAAAAGGACTATATCTAATGATTACCCAACGTTCCGCTACCCTATGATTATATATATTATACATTTATTATTAACAGATTGTTAATTAAAATATAATATTACCAATAATAAAATCATAGACAAGGTTTCGGTATATTGTTTAGATCCGTTATATTTTCGACGCTTTTAACTGTCAACAATATATTTGTTGAAATAAGCCAGTGCTCTGTTACGAGGTCTTCAAAAAATGGCCGCTTCTAAGCCTATTTCCTGGCTGTATAAGAAAAAAACTTCCTTTATTTCACTTAACAATAATTTTGGAACCTTAAACTCTTGTTCTGGGCTGTTTCCCTTTAGACATACAACCTTATCGTACTATGTCCGATTATTCAATATACATTATAGCCCTTCCGAGAAAAAAAACTCACTGATAAAATCTTCACGATTCCCCAATGTATACAAAAAAGAAAAATTCTTTTTTGTCTGAGATCACATTTCTGTACCTACTAATATGTTATTTGAATTACCTACTTATATAGGTTTCGCGGAAAACCAGCTATCCTAGTCAGTTTTGTCTTTCACTAGCTTACCACAGTTCTTCGGATATCTTTACAACGATAACCCGTTCGGACTTTTATAATCCTGACCATGGTAAGATCACTAGGTTTCGGGTCTAATATTAGATACTAATTCATTATTTCATAATTGGTTTATCTAGGCATTACTGCTCGCATCTAACATTAACTTGCTGACCCATTATGCAAAAGGTACGCTCTTGTTTTTATATTAACATTTTACTTGAGCTGCTTATAAAATTACTATTTTTATAATTTCCCTCACGGTACCATATTCTATCGCTTATATATTATATTTAGACTTAGAGGAAGGTTCCCCTATATTCAAACAGATTGAGAATCCATTTTACTTAATTACCAGAGACGCTTCTCTTAGGCTCCCCGCAGGAAAGACTTACAAAGATTTCACGATTTTAATGCTATGATTACTCTACAGCATTCTAGATATGTCCTTACTATTTTCATTATTATTAATCATAGATTTATTACTATTTTCGCTCACACTAATTATAGTATCTCGTTTGATTTTTTTTCCTGAAGTTAATAAGATATTTCAATTAGCTTCGTTTATATATTGAATTTATTCAAGAGTTGATCACATACAAATTTTTCTACCTCTTTAATATATAGCTATTTTTCCGTAATAATTTCTTTATATACTGACCATTATTCGTTTTTGAAATAATGAAATAATATATTTAATATCTTCATAATTTTTCGGGTTATTATGATTCGAACATAACTATTCCTCAACCCAAATGAGACGCCTAACCAACCTGGCTCTAACCCGTATAATTATATTCATAATATATAGCATAATTAAGTATACATTATAACTATTTATATAGCATAATTAAGTATACATTATAACTATTTATAAAGTATAATTTATATATAGATAGATATATAGTATAACCAAATTTATAATTATATAACCATAATAAAATGGGATTAAAATATAAACAGAGAATATCCGATTTGAACGGATGTGGTCTTTTGAACCAAGTAAGTCTCAAGCTTACCGCTTTAAACCACTCAGCCAATTCTCTAAAAAAATAAAATTTAGATTATTCATAATCTTTTTATAATGGCATTTTAATGTAATCAGTATATTATACAGTTATTACTAATGTAAATACATTTTACGCCTTAATAAATAAAAAATATATAATCTTTTTAGCGTCAACACCTATCACTCATCATCATCAAGGTGTTAGATAGCGTTAACACACACCCTGCACTTCGCGCTAGCACCTTACACATTGCACCTTGCACCTTGCGCCTGTCGCAAAGTGGATCACGATAAGTGATAAATGACAAGTGATAAGTGATAAGTGATAATTGCATAAATACCAGCTACGTTTTCTAAATCTTTTTTTACAGTAATAAGAGTGGAGTTATCTTGTAAGTTGCTATAACTACTATGAAAGTATATAGAAACTTTATTATTATCAGTTTTAACTCTTTTTTTACTTATTAAGTCTTTATTTAGTACGAAAGGTACTTAAAGTAAAGCTAAATTACTTGGTATAATTTCAAAACTATATAAAATACAAGGAACTAATATTATAAAGGCTATCACTATAGGTAATAATACTGTTCAACAGAATGACATTAATTGATCAAATCTTATTCTTGGAAATGAGGCTCTCACTCATATAAATGTAAATATCATTATACAAGATTTAATACCTAAAGTTAAACCATATAATAACCCTTCTACTAAAGGATTAGAAAAATAAGTTTCGTAACTAATAATATTAGAGTAATCTAAATCAAAGAGTTCAATTATTATATTTAACATAGGTATAAAATTAAATATATAACCACCAAGAAATAATATACTATTTAATATACAAATTAATACTATACTTGCATATTCAGCTAAGAAAAAGAAAACAAATATAACAGCAGCATGTTCTGTCATAAATCCACTAACCAATTCTGATTCAGCTTCAGCTAAATCAAACGGTGCTCTATTAGTTTCTGCAACCGATCCTATAAAAAAAATGATAAATATAGGAAATAAAGGTATAGCAAATCAAATAGCTCTTTGTGCTTCTATATTAACAGTTAAATTTAGACTACCTGTTAACAGAATAACCAATAATATGGCAGAACTTAAAATTAACTCATAACTTATTAATTGAGCTGTACTTCTCAAAGATCCTAAAAAAGCATATTTAGAATTAGCAGATCAACCTGCTAATAATATACCATATGTAGATAATGAAGATACAGCTAACATATAAAGTATTCCTAAATTAAAATCTGATATAGCTAAACCAGGACCATAAGGTACTACGGCAAAACCTAATAATGAAAATATTAAAGTTATTATAGGACCAAGAAAAAATAAAACTAAATTAGCTTGTGTAGGAGCTACATATTCTTTTAGTAATAATTTAAGAGCATCTGCAAATGCTTGTAATAATCCTCAATATCCTACTATATTAGGACCCAGTCTTCTTTGCATACTCGCCATTGTTTTTCTTTCTGCTATAGTAACATAAGCAACGGTTAATAAAACAGGAACAGTAATTAATAATACTTCTAAAACAGAAAAAAGAGTTTGTGAATATAACATTTTAGAAAAAAAAATCTAATAATCAAAATGTTTATAGTTTAATGTATCCTTATTTAAATTTACTATTCACCCTAGGTGCTTGTAAATTATTATTTAATTTATTGTGGTCGAAGTAATAAGATATAAAATTATCTTAGATTATATTAGATTAATCATAAACATATCTTTTTACATTATCATACCTAACACTTTAATGATGATCAATTGTCACCTATGTGCAAGGTAAAGTGTAATTTAAAGATTGATGTTATATATATTACAAAATAATAAAAAAATAAATATTATATACAAGAAATGTAATATAAATTATAAATTGTTTGTAGTATTAATTTAATACTTTTTTTTATATAAAATAGAACTTAACGTATTGTCGACAAATTTATTTGTCTTGCGAAGCGCCTCAGCACTTGTCGCAAAGCGGCTCGTGATAAATGCAGACTTTAGTCCTATTTTTCGCTAAGACTTAGGTAACGTAGATATTTCGTTTATAAAAAAGATAAGGATATTAATAAGCCAACTTAATAATTTATTAATGGTTTAGATAATAAAAACTGAAAGTTTTTTAGGATAAAATTAACCTGGTTTCTGTTTATGCACATTAGTCTAAAAAAAGGCTTAATAGAGGTTATGCAGCTCATAATCATACTATACTATATTGTTATTATAAAAATAATAAAAAGTTATATAATTTTTATTTTCTGCTAGAAACCTAGATTTTGATCTATAAAAAAAATTTTTTTTCTATTTAAAAAGCTTCAGATTTTCCTATGTTACTAAATTAACATCGTACAATTATTATCACTAAATTACAATTTATTTTCAGTTTCATAGAATACCAACACCCTTATCTTAGTGACTGATAGAAAATAACGACGACAAAATTTGACCATTATATCGATAAGTTTATATTAAAAAAAAAAGAGGGAATTAAAAGTAACAGTTATTACTAAATAAAATAGATTTTTTTTTTAATTAAAAGTAACAGTTAGTACATAATAAAACAGATTATAAAATAATTAAAAGCAACAGTTAGTACACAATAAAATAGATAAATATTAAAAGTATAATTTATAAAAAATAAAGTTTAATCCTTTTTATTTTTATGTCTATTTATTATAATAATGAGACTTTAAAAACTATTAGAATTAGGTTTATAATGAAACTTATAATAGACTATTATTAATTGTAATTGTAATTTAATTGTTATTAAAATATTATTATAAAAATACCTAATTTCAAGTCTAATAAATATGCTACTATATTCTTTAATTTTATTATTATTATCTAATGCCGTCACATTAAGACGAGACAAGTCAACATCATATAATAGAGTTACTTTAATAATATTAGTATTTACTTCTTATATATTATATAATTCTATGTACATATCTCACATTGACAAAGGTATAGCTTTGTTTGGTGGTTTATTTCATGTGTCTTCTATTACAGATGTTTTTCATTTTTTTGTATTATTATTAACTTCAATAATATTAACATTAACTGGATTTTACCCTAGAAAAGTGTGAGTAAAAGATTATTCAAGTTTTACCAAACTTTTCTTCTATAAATTTATTTATTATAAATCCAAAATTTTAAATAACAAAGCAGAACAATATAAAATTATAGAATATCCTTTAATTATTTTATTTATAATATCTGGTGGTTTGTTTTTAATGTCTACTAGTGATATAGTATCTATATTTTTATCTATAGAATTACAAAGTTATGGATTATATTTATTGTGTACAATATATAGAAATTCGGAATTAGCTACTTCAGGTGGTTTAACTTACTTTTTATTAGGAGGTTTATCTTCTTCTTTTATATTATTAGCTACCAGTTTATTATATGCAAACTCAGGTACTACGAGATTAGAAAGTTTATACGTAATATACAATATATCAGAATATACTGATTTATCATCAGGTTGATTGAGTTTAGCTTATTGATATAAACCACATTATATACATTTTTCTTTATTAATTATGTCAGTAGGATTCCTTTTCAAAATTTCAGCTGCTCCATTCCATAATTGAAGTCCTGATGTATATGATGCAATACCTACTATCGTTACAACATTTGTAGCTATAGTAGCGAAAGTATCTATTTTTATCTTTTTTATAGAACTTGTATATTATACAAGTAAATCTGTTTATTTATCTAATTTCTCGTGAACATACAGTTTATTATTAAGTTCATTATTATCATTAATAATTGGGACTGTAGTAGGATTATCACAGTTTAGAATAAAAAGACTATTCGCTTACAGTACGATATCTCATTTAGGTTTTATATTATTGGCATTAAGTATTAATAGTATAGAATCAATACAATCTTTTATATTCTATGTAATGCAATATTCTATAGCTAATCTAAATAGTTTTATATTATTAATTAGTATAGGTTATACTTTTTATTTCTATCTAAAGAAAAAAGATGAAAATTTACAAGATAAAAATAATTCACCTATACAACTTATTAGTCAATTAAAAGGTTATTTTTACATAAAACCAATATTAGCTATAAGTTTAACAATTACTTTATTTTCATTTGTAGGAGTCCCTCCTTTAATAGGTTTTTTTGCTAAACAGATGGTTTTAACTGCTGCTATTGATAATGGTTATATATTCATGTCATTAGTTGCTATTTTAACTAGCGTTATTAGTGCTGTTTATTATTTAGTGGTAGTAAAACAGATTTTCTTTGATAAGCCAGAAGAAAATATTAATGTAGAATTAAATCAATTAAATTTATCAGGTTATATATATAATTCAAAAGATATACAAAAAGTTTTAACATCATCAAACGATGTTAATTTATCAAGTATTTTATATAATGAATCTGAGGGTATAAAAGAAAAATTAGATAAATTATCTACATTAAATGTATCTAATATTATACCTAATATGAATACAAATGAAATTAATAAAAATAAAGTAAATTTTGGTTTAGAAAATATAGTATTATCTAGTTCTTTAACATTAATAACATCTATTTTAACTTTAATTATTATAGGGTTTATGTTTGACCCAGCTCAAATTATAAATACATCTAGTATACTTTCTATAATTTTGTTTAATATTTAATGACAAGTTTAACTTTTTTTATTATTTTTGTACCTATATTATCTATAATACTATTAGCTGTTAATCTAATACTTGCTCCTCATAATCCTTATGATGAAAAAAAAAGTACTTTTGAATGTGGATTTCATTCATTCTTAGGTCAAAACAGACAACAATTTAGTATTTCATTCTTTATATTTGCTTTATTATTTTTATTATTTGATTTAGAAATATTATTAATGTATCCTTATTCAGTAAGTCATTATACAAATGAAATTTATGGTTTGATAATAATGATTATATTTTTTATTCTTTTAACTATAGGTTTTGTCTTTGAATTTGGTAAAAAGGCCTTAAAAATAGATAGTAGACAGACTACTAAATTGAATTTAAATAAATATTCCGTTGTTATTTTAGAAAAATCTAATTAAATTTATTCTATCCATTTTCTGTAAAAAAAAGAATATTCGTTTTTTGTCCCTGATATTTACATACACTAAATTATTTTTTACATTTTATAATTATGTATTTCAATGAACTCTATACATTATTTAGCTTATATTTTATATTATGTATTAATATATTAAAATACGTATAAATAGAAATAGAAATATATATATATATATATATATATATATTTTTTTGATAATAAAAATAAAAATATTCATTTTCAAATTTTGTATCATAATAAAACAAATAAATATTTTATATACATAATTATGAAAAAACCTAATTACTTATAGCAAAAGCTATAAAAAAAAAATTAAATAATATATTTATATAATAATTAGACTTAAATTAAAACATTTAAACTTAAAAATAATGAGAATTTTAAAACGTCATCCTTTATTAAAAATAGTTAATTCATATGTAATAGATTCACCACAACCTTCTAATATAAGTTATCTTTGAAACTTTGGTTCATTACTTGGATTATGTTTAGTAATTCAAATAGTTACAGGTGTAACATTAGCAATGCACTATAACCCTAGTGTAGTTGAAGCTTTCAATTCAATCGAACATATTATGAGAGATGTAAATAATGGATGATTAATTCGTTACTTACATTCAAATACTGCATCAGCTTTCTTCTTTTTAGTTTATTTACACATAGGAAGAAATTTATATTATGGTTCATATAAAGCACCTAGAACATTAGCATTTACTATAGGAGTTATAATTCTTATAGCTATGATGGCTACAGGTTTCTTGGGTTATTGACATAGCCCAAAATGAGATACATTCTTTTTTAATATATTACCATTTTTTATAGAAATTATAAACAGTATTAATATAGACAATCAAATTACTTTAAGCGCTACGATGGTAGTAACATCAAATAATAATCTACTAAAGACTTTCTTGGAAGAATATAAGTTAAATCCTACATATATATATAATGATTTACATTTAGATGAAACAAGAAAAATAATAAATAATGATACTAAAAATTTAAGTGGTATTTATCTTATATTCAATAAAGTTACTGGTGATTATTATATTGGATCTGCTTCTACGAATAAACTTTATTCAAGATTTTCTAGACATTTAATTTATTTAGTTGGAAGTAAAATAGTTAAGAATGTAGTAAAAAAGTATAAATTAAATAATTTTGTATTTGTAATACTAGAATTATTTCCTGAAATAGTAAATAAAGAAAATAATAAAAAATTACTAGATCTTGAAGATTTTTATTTAAAATCTTTACTACCTAATTACAATATATTAACAGAAGCCGGATCAAATTTCGGTTATAAACATACTGAAATATCTCGTATAAAAATGAAATCTAGTATTAGTTTAGAATTTCGTTTGAAACGTGCTGATAATATTCGTAATTTGAATAAAGGTAAAGAGTTTTCTCCAGAAACAATAGAAAAGATGAAAGTAAGTGCTTTAAAGAGAAAAAAGCATATTTATTCCGAGGAAAGATTATTAAATATGAAGAAAAACTCTAAAGTTTTAATAGTATATAATTTAGATTATACAGTTTTTGGAGAGTATTCTAGTATAATTGAAGTAACTAAAGCTACTAATAGTAGTATTAGTACTATACAAAGAACTTTAAAAACTCCAAAAAAAATATTAAAAAGACGGTTTATAATTAAATTAAAAGACGAAAATGTTAAAAAATAATGTATCTTATAGTCCCGTGAGTATTAGTTTCTATGCAATTTCTATAAAAAAATAGTTTTATCTTTGATAAAAGCAAGATTTATGTTATCTTGTAAACAAAACGGAATAACTCGACAGAGTTATTGAAGAAAAATTTTATTTCTTTGGCGACATTAGTGAAAACGATCAAAGAACCTTAGTGTTAGAGATCGTCAGTTATATAGATAATTGCGACAGACTGGGTCACTAGTGGGTAGCTGTAATGCTGCTTAATGCACAGTCGGGATTCTTAATCATGAAATGATTAAAAGAATATGTGAATTCAAAGCTATTCTTATTTTTTACTTAACTATAAAAAATGAATTTGTATGTTTTACCATATGGTCAAATGTCTTTATGAGGTGCAACTGTTATTACTAATCTTTTAAGTGCAATACCTTGAATTGGACAAGATCTTGTTGAGTCAAAAAACATTACAGAAGATATTTCAACCATATTATATACTGCTAGTATACTTCCTACTATAGGAAATGTTAGTATACACGCATTAAAAAAAGGAAATAAAGATAGAAGATTAAATAAAGAAGAATATATTTCTATACCTTCAACTTTTATTCAATTTTTAGTTGGATTAATAGATGGAGATGGTTATATTCAAATAACTAGAAGTACAAAAGGATTTATAGTTATTAAACTTGTTATTTCAGTACATTTAGAAGATTTATCTTCTTTAGAGTATATTCAATCTGTATTAAAATTAGGTAAGATCACAATTAATAAGGATCATAAAAGTCCAAGTTGTAAATTAATAATTAATAAAACTGATTTACAGGAAGTTCTTTTCCCATTGTTTTTACATCATAAGATTTTCTTCTTAACTAATACTAGAATAGATCAGTTTAATCTTGCTGTGTTAATTATGAAAGAAGATATAAAAATGTATGATAAACTTCCAATTAAAGAAATTCCTATGTTATTTAAACTACCTGAAACAGCTTTAGGATATACAAGTTTACCTTTCTTTAAGAATTGAATTGTTGGATTTACAAATTCTGAAGGTTCATTTTTTATAAAGAAAAATAATGATGGATGTTTTCAATTGAAACAAAGAACACATGAGTTATTATTTGAAGCTTTTAAATTAGTTTTTAATACAAATCGAAAGATAAATAATGAAAATAATTTATATAATCAATTTAGTGTTAGTTCTAAATCCGATGTACAGACAGTTATTAACTTCTTTTCTTTTTCAGGTTTACATCCTTTAATTGGATTAAAAAATATTCAATATTTTAAATGATTAAATGACTTGAAAAACAGTTCTCGTTATAAAAATCTTAATTTTCCTCCATTATAATGGTTATATTATTTTGAAATTTCTGTAAAAGATAGGCTCCTTAAAACAGTAATGTTTTAGAGGCAAATGGGGAAAATTGCAAGGACATCTTAACTTATTCCCTCCGTAATTAAGAATATTTGCAGCGAAGTTTAATTCGGTATTTTTATTATGATTAATAAAATGAATTAAGAACGTTCAACGACTAACAAGTGAGTTATACCAACAATAAGCTTGACACGATAACCCCACAACCAATATTGGTTGAAGACATAGTCTAAACACTATTGTGAAATAGTGAAGATAAGATTTAAATTTCTTATCATAATTAATTTGTTATTTGAGGAGGTTTCTCTGTGAATAATGCAACTTTAAATAGATTCTTTGCTTTACATTTTGTATTACCATTTGTACTAGCAGCTTTAGTAGTAATGCATTTAATAGCAATGCATGATGTTGCAGGATCAAGTAATCCTTTAGGTGTTTCAGGTAATTATGATAGATTACCTTTTGCTCCTTATTTTGTATTTAAAGATTTAATTACTGTATTTATTTTCATATTAGTTTTATCTATCTTTGTTTTCTTTATGCCTAATGTATTAGGTGATAGTGAAAATTATGTTATGGCTAATCCTATGCAAACACCACCTGCAATTGTGCCTGAATGATATCTTTTACCATTCTATGCTATACTAAGATCTATACCTAATAAATTATTAGGTGTTATAGCTATGTTTGGTTCTATGTTAATTTTATTAACATTACCTTTTACTGATTTTAGTAGAAATGCTGGAATACAATTCAGACCTCTAAGTAAAATCGCTTTCTTCATTTTTGTAGCCAACTTCCTAATATTAGGACAATTGGGTGCTAAACACGTTGAATCTCCATTTATAGAATTTGGACAAATAAGTACAGTTATTTATTTTGCTTATTTTATAGTTATAGTTCCTTCATTAACTTTATTAGAAAATAGTTTAATGGATTTAGCTACTAATTCTTACTCTCCTTCTTATAATAATTATTTTTAATTAAAAAAAATGATTTTAAACTATTTATAAAAACTATAAATTATAATAGAAATACTATAGAATAAAATTATTTATATTTAATTATAATTTATTATTTTATATTTATATCTATAATAAGTGGTAAATTTATTTCATATTTTTTGTCCGTTGTCACTTTTCACAAGCACCTAGGGTGAATGGTCGTACTAGGTGCAGGGGAAACAAAAGTTTAAATTTTATACTTTTAACTTAAAGGTTTAAATTATCTTAATAACATAAAATAAAAACCTAAATATATTTATATTAGTTCTTTAAAACGTTCTTTTTATTTATTAATAAAATCCAACACCGACCACGACCCACTACGTACCGGTCAATGACAGGTGTGATAATAAAGTGGAATGAATATAAAGGAATTAGCTTAATTGGTAGAGCAACCGTTTTACACACGGTAGGTTAGGTGTTCAAATCACCTATTCCTTAATATTAATTTACATTGGTTATATATATTTACTGTAAAGCCTTTATAGCTTAATGGTAAAGCGAAATACTGTTAATATTTGGATAGATGTTCGATTCATCTTAAGGGCTTTTATAAAATAATATATAGTTAATTTAACTTTTATAAGAACTTGCTTATTCTTATAAATAAAAAGATATTAAATTTAATAATCTAGTTGCATTTATGATTTTAGCTATAAAATATAGTTAAAAAATTAAGTAATTAATTATTTTAAACGGTTGTAGGTTAATGGTAGACCGTTCGTCTTCCAAACGAAGTGTACCGATTCGAATTCGGTTGACCGTATAGAGTTAATAACTTAATTGGTAAAGGACTTCCTTGTCGAGGAAGTACATGTCGGATCGAAGCCGACTTAGCTCGATTATTAAGGAAAAGTTGTCATTGGTAGGGCGAGATATTTGCTAAATATTGTGTTTCTGCACCTGGATGTTCGATTCATCTCTTTTCCGTTGTTAAAGAACATTTGGCGTTTTAAGTTCCATTTCTTATTAGTAAGCTATTATTCCCATAACTTAGCACTCTCACAATAGTGGTCAGCGATATTTATCACGACCCGCTTTGCGACAGGTACGAGGTGCTAGTGCGAGGTACTAGTGAGAATAGAGTACAGATGTGAGTGTGAATACGAGTGCGAGCATTCTATGAAACACTGAAAAGAAATTGTAATTTATGATTCTAATTTATTGTAAATTAGAGATTATAAATCGTACTGTAAGTATGAATTTATTTATAGTTTTAATTATATATATTTATATTTTATGAAGAGTATAGTTTAATTGGTAAAATAGGAAGCTTCAAACTTCAAATTTTCAGTTCAAGTCTGAATGCTCTTGAATTTTTATATTTTGTGTTTATATTTAACTTTTTGGTTATAAATATGAAGTTATGCAAAACGATAATAATTATAGTTAATCATCTAACCTTTGTCACTCACCGGCACGTAATGAGTCGTGGTCGGTGCTAAATAATTTTTTAGCGCTTTGGCGACTAAAAGTTTTATTATAATTAGTTATTATTTAATAAAGGTTCTTTAACTTAACTGGTAAAGTGCGTTCTTGATAAGGATGTTATTCAAGTTCGAGTCTTGAAGGAATCAATTAAATTAATAATAAATATTAAATTGAAATTTAAATTCATTTTTTTAAAGGAAGGTTCCGTTTGTTGGTATGACGGGTTGAGCTGTAAACTCAATAGCAAAAGCTATCGAAGGTTCAATTCCTTCTCTTCCTATAAGTTATATAATGAGTTTTTTGTAACGTAATCACTAACCGACCACTTTTTATAGTGGTCGGTGCAAGGGAAAGAACTCTAAACTATAACTAAATTGTGTTAACTAAATTATTATAGTATTTATATAAATTGATAAATGTAATTAATTTACATAGAAGTTATATAAAAATTACAAGTTGGATTCTTGTACACATATTACAATATAATATCTTATTTCATTCTAGTTATACATATCTCCATTTTATTTATAACTTTTCTTAAGTTTAGTTAAAAAGAAATGAAGAGCTAATTTATACACTTACGGTCGCACCCACATATTGGCGATGAATATTGCCGACCACTATAGAGGGCGCTCACCCAGCAATTATCACAAAGCGGGTCGTGATAAATATCGCCGACCACTATAGTGAGAGCACTAAGTGACAAAAACAAATTGTTCATTTTTTATAAACTCAATTTTTATCCACAAAAAAGACTATTTTGATTTAAAATTTTATTAGTCATTGAAATGGAAAACGGTATTTGAGAAAGTATTTTATTTAAAACAATGTATTTATATATTTTAACTGAGAACTTCACTAATGGATTTTGAGATAATATCTTAAATATAATTGCCGTTATGTCTATATTAGCTAGTATATTAGTTATAATAAGCAAAAATCCTATTGTTTCTGTATTATTTTTAATTGGATTATTTTTAGGACTATCTTGCTATTTATTAATGTTAGGACTTAATTTTATAGGATTATCTTATATATTAGTATATGTAGGAGCAGTATCTATACTATTTTTATTTATATTAATGTTAATAAATGTGAGAGTATCTGAATTATTAAGTTACACTAGTAATAGTATACCTTTAGCAATTATGATTGGTATAATTTTTAATTATGCTATATATCCGACATTACCACAAGATGTTACGTGATTTAAATTTATTAATAATTTATGAAAATATGTTGAAGAAAATGTATTTTCTTATAAAAATATTAATGATGAATTAACATATGTAACATCTAAACAATGAGATGGAAGTTTATTAGAAACTTCTCATATTTCTAGTATAGGGAACATTATGTATACTAGTTATAGTATATGATTACTTATAACATCTATTATATTATTATTGGCAATGGTAGGAACTATTGTTATCACGGTAAAACAAAATTTATTAAAAAAGAGTAGATTAGTAAATTAGTAGATAATCATGAAAATAATAATTTAAATATAAACTTATAATTTAAATATAATCTTTTAATTAAATTATTATATGCTTTGCCATCATATAAGTTCTAAGTGCCGAGACGCTTCGTGAGAAAAACATAACCATTAATATGGTTTATTAACTATGAATACTTCTAATTAATCTATGAATAAAATATTATATTTAATTAATGCTGAAATAGAAAAATAGTTTAAATTACTAATTATAAATTAATAGAATAGATTCTTAATTTAACCAAATTTGTAAAAAGGAGGGAAATATTGTTTTATAATAGATTTTTATAATAGTAATAAAGACTAATTTGGATAAATAAAAGTAGATTTTTTGCTAATATTATATCTATAGATAAATTTACACTTGTCACCTATATGCTAGATAGCAATAAAAATTCAAATTTAATAGCGCGTTAACTAAATGGTATAGTATTGTGCTACGGACACAGATTTATAGGTTCAACTCCTATACGCGTTTAGTTATTCATTACTATTATAATAATATGTTAAATATTATTTATAAAATTAAATTATTTTAAACATGTATTATAATTAGTAATAACACATGTAAATATATATTTATATTTATATATAAATATATATAAGCAGGTGTATATAGTGTAATATTTATTAATTTAAATTAAATTATAGAATAAATTTACTAAAATTAAGCGAATTCTTTAAACATATTATACTACTTGTTACAGTATTTTCGTATTAAAATGGCTGAGTTTATATGGTACATAACAGCAGAGATTTGTTTCAAACACATTCCTCTAAATTTTTTTCATTTTTTATATATATATTCATGTATATAATAATATTATTATTTTTACTTATAATTTGCTACTTTTTAATAAAATTTCATTATAATATAATTTGAGATTCTATTTGTTTATATTCTATGGATCCTAAAACAACGGAAATACTAGAAATTAATAAAGATATTGCACATTGACAGAGTGATTTGGAAAATCTTATGGATTTTAAAAATCAGCTTGTTCATAATTGGCAAAAATTAGGCTTTTCTCAAGAAAAATATTATAATGAAATGCGTGATGTAGAAGAACAAATAACCCAAACTAAAGAAAATATTAGCTATTTCATAAAAAAGAAGGTGGACTTACAACGTGAGCTAGATATTTTCAAAACACCTTCTGTATTAGGTAAAAGATCAGGTGAATAGTATATATTTGAAATTATATTGGGTTATATTTTCTTTCTATAAGAAAATTATTTAATTAGTATATTTTACAATTTGTTAATTATAATTAAAATTCTTATGTCATTTTTAGTATTCAATATTTTAATTCATTTATTTCTCATAGTGTAAAAAAGATTTTTTTTTTAATTTATTACTTAAAAGATGGTATTTTTTTAATTTATTATAAATTATATAATAAAATAGCTAATCAGAAAATATGGTCTTTTTTTTTGAGCTAAACTAATAAGAAATAATTCAATTTAGTGTCCGTCACGGGGGGTGCTAGCGCTAAATTGATTACTTATTAAAATAGGATCATTTTTTTTATTCTTTTTTAAATTAGACGTTATTAAAATAGGAGTATTATTTTTAGTATTTGATTTTCTCGCCTCCCACATCTATGACGACCCGCTTTGCGACAGGTGCAAGGTGCTAGTCCGAAGTGCTAATGAGGTGACAAAAATTAAAACTATTTTCGTCATAGTGCCAAAGCGTAAACATTTTTAAATTATTAATGAATGCTATGTAATCCCATAACATTCTTTTTTTATTACATAGATATATGTAATGTAATATTTTTATTATAGAACCGATAAAATTTGATTTAAAGTAAATCAAGAGTAGTTATTTTATTTATTTAAATTATTTTATGTTACTTTCTAGTTTACTATTAACACCTTTAGTTGGTATATTTATTATATATACAAGAATGTATGATGTATTAACAGTTTCTACAGTGAAATGAATAAAAAGCGTAGCTTTATTTACATCTATAATTAACTTAATTATATCTTTTATAATTTTTATTTTTTTTGATTTTAGCAATAATCAATTTCAATTTGTACAAGAATATCATGAGATAAGTTATTTTGATCTTTACTTAGGAGTAGATGGATTATCTATATACTTTGTATTGTTAACTACTATAATTATGCCTGTAGCATTACTAGCTAATTGAACTTCTATATCTGATAATATAAGATCTTATGTAATCATTGTATTATTATTAGAAACCTTATTATTAGCCGTTTTTATGGTATTAGATATTTTACTATTTTATGTATTTTTTGAAAGTATTTTACCTCCATTATTTATATTAATTGGATTATTTGGATCTAGTAATAAAGTAAGGGCCAGTTTTTATTTATTTTTATATACATTGTTAGGATCTTTGTTTTTATTATTATCGATAGTTACAATATATTCTATAATGGGTACTACTGATTTCGACGCTTTATATAAAACTAATTTTAACTATTATACACAATTATTTTTATTTTATGGTATTTTTATCGCTATTGCTGTAAAAACTCCTACTATATTCTTAAATATATGACTTTTAAAAGCTCACGTTGAATCACCATTAGGTGGTAGTATTATTCTTGCTGCTATTGTATTAAAATTAGCTCTTTATGGTATTATAAGATTAATATTACCTATATTACCTAAAGCTTCTTTAGAATATACTTATATCATATATTTAATAGGAGTGGTTACTGTTATATATGCTAGTTTAAGTACATTAAGAACTATTGATGTTAAAGAATTAATAGCTTATTCTTCAGTTGCTCATGCAGCTATATATTTAATGGGTATATTTAGTAATTCAATACAAGGTATTGAAGGTGCTATTTCATTAGGGCTAGCTCATGGTTTTGTATCATCAGGTTTATTTATATGTGTAGGGGGTATTTTATATGATAGATCTCACACTAGATTAGTAAGTTACTATAGAGGTATAGCACAAGTTATGCCTTTATTTTCTATATTATTTTTTATTCTTTGTTTAGGTAATGCAGGTACTCCTTTAACTTTCAATTTTATAGGAGAATTTATGTCTTTATATGGTACATTCGAAAGATTACCTATTATGGGTGCTTTAGCTAGCTCTTCTATAGTATTTTCTGCAGCATATACTATGTTTATGTTTAACAGAATAGTATTTGGGGGTTCATTCTCTAAATTCTTTAAAGTTAATATTCCTGATTTAGTTAAAAGAGAGTTTATAATATTATTATCTTTAGTTGCATTCACTATATTATTGGGTATATATCCTAGTATTGTATTGGATGGTTTACATTATTCAGTGTCAACTTTAATATATAATAGTTAATTATTAAAAAATAAAGTTAACTTTTTTCTACCAATTTTCATCTTCATTTCGTTAATAGAGGTGACAAGAGTATAATATTACTTTAGATAACTTATAAGCTGCTCCTTTCTCTCTTGCGTTTGAAAATAAATTACAATAACTTAATCGTTATAATAATATATTCAAAAACAACTAAATTAATTTAGTTATAAAAATATATTATTATATAATATAGTTTAATTTTTATTTTTTTCTCATAGTGTAAAAAAGATTTTTTTTTCTATAATATAAAAAGGATTAACTTTATTTAATAAAATTGTATGATTATAAATTAATTAATAGTAATAAAAATATGAATACATTTTATTATATATAAAATAAGTTATCATAAGGATTATTCTTGGTCAGATTTTACTTATTATTAGTTTATGACCCTATTTATTTTTTGTTTTAATTGTATAACAATGTAAATAGTTATATCGAAGTTTAGTACTCCTGAATAGTCATAGTCACCAAAATGCAAGCACAGATTACCTGTCAATTGTCGCAAAGCGGATCGTACTAGCTGCGTATGTATGCCGACGATTAAAATTACCTGGAAAATAATGTTACTTTTAAAAATAGTATTTATTATAATAATAATGTGTAGGTTATTAAAAACAATATTTATATATTGTGTAAATCTAGCATCTAACTGACAAGTGAGTTTTTTTTTACTAGTCTAATTTTAGAATTATTCACTTTCACATATTGGTAAGCCAAAGCGCTAAAATTTTTTATATTTATTCTTTTTTATGATTTTATGAATTTATCTATTATATTATTTTTAATTGGTACACTTGGTTTCGTTTTAAACAGAAAAAATATTATACTAATGCTTATTTCTATAGAAATAATGTTATTAGCTATTACATTCTTAATATTGGTAAGTTCATTAAGCTTTGATGATATATTAGGTCAAACATTTGCTATATATATAATCTCTATCGCTGGTGCCGAATCAGCTATAGGATTAGGTATATTAGTGGCATTTTATAGATTAAGAGGAAGTATTGCAATTGATTTTAAATAATGTATTTAGCTATAATAATTTTACCTCTTTTTGGATCCATAGTTTCCGGGTTTTTAGGAAGAAAAGTCGGAGTTAGCGGAGCACAATTAATAACATGTAGTTCAGTAATAATTACAACCATTTTTGCTATAATTGCCTTTTTTGAAGTGGGATTAAATAACATTCCCGTATCAATCCACCTTTTCAGGTGAATTGATTCAGAATCTCTTAATATATCATGAGGTTTTCATTTTGATTCTTTAAATGTGTCTATGTTAATACCTGTATTAATTGTTTCTTCATTAGTACATATATATTCTATAGGATACATGAGTCATGATCCTCATAATCAAAGATTCTTTAGTTATTTAAGTTTATTCACTTTTATGATGATAATACTTGTAACAGCAAACAATTTCTTACTTATGTTTGTAGGATGAGAAGGTGTTGGAGTTTGTTCTTATCTTTTAGTTAGTTTTTGATTTACTAGAATAGCAGCAAATCAAAGTTCTATATCAGCCTTTTTAACAAATAGAGTAGGTGATTGTTTTTTAACTATAGGTATGTTTGCTATATTATGATCTTTTGGAAATATAGATTATGCTACTGTATTCTCTTTAGCTCCCTATATAAATGAAAATATTATTACAATAATAGGTATATGTTTATTAATTGGAGCTATGGCTAAAAGTTCTCAAGTAGGATTACACGTTTGATTACCAATGGCTATGGAGGGTCCTACTCCTGTTTCTGCATTAATACATGCTGCTACAATGGTTACTGCTGGTGTGTATTTATTAATGCGTTCTAGTCCTTTAATAGAATATAGTTCTACAGTTTTATTACTTACTTTATGATTAGGTGCTATTACTACTGTATTTAGTTCTTTAATTGGTTTATTCCAACAAGATATTAAAAAAGTTATCGCTTATTCTACTATGAGTCAATTAGGTATGATGGTGATAGCGATTGGTTTATCTTCTTATAATGTAGCCTTATTTCATTTAGTGAATCATGCTTTTTATAAAGCGCTTCTTTTCTTAGGTGCTGGTGCTGTAATTCATGCTGTATCGGATAATCAAGATTTTAGAAGATATGGAGGATTAAGACCTTTTTTACCTTTAACATATTCAATTATGTTAATAGCTTCACTTAGTTTAGTTGCTTTCCCTTTTATGACTGGATTCTATTCTAAAGATTTTATACTTGAATCAGCATATGGACAATTTTATTTTTCTGGAACTGTAGTTTATTTCATTGCTAGTATAGGTGCTATGTTTACTACTTTATATTCAGTAAAAGTTTTATATTTAACTTTCCTAACGAATCCTAATGGTCCTTTAGTTAATTATAAAAATGCACATGAAGGAGATATTTTTATGAGTCTACCTTTAATTATATTAGCTGTTTTTTCAATATTCTTTGGTTATATTACTAAAGATATATTTATAGGATTAGGATCTAGTTTCTTTTCGGATAATAGCTTATTTATTCATCCTAAACATGAAATTATGTTAAATACTGAATTTGCTGTTCCTACTCTATTTAAATTATTACCTTTAATGCTTACTATATCATTAAGTGTAATATCATTAGTTTTATCAGAATGACTTCCCAATGTACTAGTTAATTTTAAATTATCTAGAGTTGGTTATAACATATTCAGTTTCTTTAATCAAAGATTTTTAATTGAACTTTTTTATAATAGATATATAACAGAATTTATATTATATTTAGGAGGTCAAACTACTAAAGTTTTAGATAAAGGTTCTATAGAATTAATAGGACCTTATGGTTTAGAAAAAGGATTAAGTAATTTAAGTGATAATATAGCTAGATTAGATACTGGTGTTATTACATCTTATGCCTTATATATTTTAGTAGGTCTAATATTTTATATATTAATACCTTATTTTTATTTATATGATTTCAATTTACTTATCATCATATTATTTAATTTATTATTTCTTAGTGTAAATAACTTTTTGACTTCGTTCAACTATCTATCACAATACAATAGAATTTTAATAAAGTTATATAATATATTATTTTTATTCTATTTTTATAAATATATATATTTATATTCATTTTCAACATTGGTACAGAATTCTATTATAGAAAATTCTATTTTATTTATTTTAATTTTCTATATAAATTATATAGAAAATAATTTATTTTATTCTAAAGGTACCAAATTTATTCATTTTATTAATTTTAGATTTTGTAACATTAAATTACAAACTATTTTAAATAAAATATATAATAGTTTAGAGTGATGTTGAATAACTCCACCTAAACCTTATCCTTTCATAGTTTTACCTCTTCAAAGTAACTTATTTAAAAATTTAATTAAATTATCTAATATAAAAAAAGCTTGAAAAAATACTTTAAAAAAAGGTGTGCTAAAACTTTTTGGATGTTTAATTTTAACTCTTATAATTAAGTTATCTCTTTGATATTTTGTAAAGGATGTATATTTTTTAATATTAAGTATATCATTTAGTTTTTGTATTATTAGTTTTTGAAAAGAACTTGTAGAGATAGTATGTAATGAAATTAAATTTCCTGACCAATTTTTTTATAATAATAATAATTTAACCAGTTTCATTTCAAAATTAATTAAATCTATTTCAAAATTAATAAAATCTATCTTTAGATTAATAAAATCTATTTATTATATAATTGGAGATAAATTTCAACTTAATACTTTAACAATAAATATAAATAAAACCTTGATGTCTAAATTTAAACATATTTCTACTATCTTTAATCTTTCAGAAAACTCTTCTAGATCAAATCAGTTAAATTCTTCAGAAAATCAGTCTCAACAAGGAAGTAGTCAATCTCAAGCTAGGTCTGGAGTTTCGCGTCAGCATATAGTAATAGTGGAAGGTGAAAGAGGATCTAGTTATAAAGCTTGTCACAGTGTTAGTGGAACTAGAAATCCTAGAGATTATGTAGGATGATCTCCTAAATCTATACCAGAAATTACACCAGATCCGACGAATGTTGGATCTAGAGGGTATATCCAAGGAGGTCAAAATCAACCTTTTGCTTCTAATATTGCTCATAAATTGCTAATGACTAGAAATAATAGTATTCCAGCTAATTTAGATGCACCTTCAAGAAAATTTCTTAACCAATTTTTTCAAACTGAATATATAAATAGAGGTTTTGTTGATGGTACTGATACTAGAATTAGAAATGTACATTTTAATAATAGGACTATTAGAGCTCATTTACGTAGATGTTAATAATGGTAATTTAAATGTAATAATAAATACATAATGAATAGGTTTATATTCAATGGTATATATTTGATTTAAAACATTTATATAAATATATAATGGTAGCTTCCATTATAATCTGTTTAATTGTATATTGATGATATAGATATCATATCTGGGTTAAAGTTAAATACATTAATTTATAATTACTATGGTAAAATAAAAACCATTAATTACCTTCTTTCGGTAAAATAAAAACCATTCATTATATTTTTTCGATAAATTAATAGTACTTATAATTACAATAATAGTCATTCTGATAATAACAATAATAATAATAATTCTGATAATCAATTTAGCGTTAGCACCCTCCCCCGTGACGGACACTAAATTGAATTCCTTTTTTATTAGTTTAGCTCAAAAAAAAAGACCATATTTTCTGATTATAGATATTTTATTATATAATTTATTATAAATTATAAAATAATGGATTATTTCACACTTTATTAAAAAGAAAGATTTTATAGTACTTTTTACCTGTTTAAGATAGAAGTTATTAGCACCTAGTACTTAAGTAACATTAGTAACTTATCGTTAGTATCTAAGTGACAACTACTCATTATAATGGTCGATGCGTATAAGAATAATGTTCTTTATACAGATAATAAAGTTACTAAAATTAAGCAAATTTTTTAAACATATTATATTACTTGTTACAATATTTTCGTATTAAAATGGCTGAGTTTATGTCTAATTTGAATAGAAGTTTATTTCAAGCACATCCTTTTCATTTAGTTTCTCCTTCTCCTTGACCTATTTACTGTTGCATTAGTTTATTAACTTTAACAACAACTGGAGTTTTAACTATGCATGGATTCCAAAATGCACACATTTTTTTAACATTAGCATTTATAACATTAGTATCCTCAATGTCATTTTGATTTAGAGATATAATATCTGAGGGTACATATTTAGGTAATCACACTCTTGCAGTTCAAAAAGGTTTAAATATGGGAGTAGCTTTATTTATAGTTAGTGAAGCATTATTTTTCTTAGCTATATTCTGAACATTTTTCCATAGTGCATTATCACCTACTGTAGAATTAGGTTCTCAATGACCACCTATGGGTATAGAAGCTATAAATCCTTTTGAATTACCTTTATTAAATACAGTTATTTTATTATCATCAGGTGTAACAGTAACTTGAGCTCATCATGCTTTAATTCAAGGTAACAGAAGTGGAGCCTTATATGGTTTAGTTTGAACAATTATATTGGCTGTTATATTTACAGCTTGTCAAGGTATAGAATATTCAGTTTCTTCCTTCACTATTTCAGATGGTGTATTTGGATCATGTTTTTATTTTGGGACTGGCTTCCATGGGTTACATGTTATGATTGGAACAGCTTTTTTAGCTGTTGGATTTTGACGTTTATTGGCTTATCATCTTACTGAAAACCATCATCTTGGTTTAGAAGCAGGTATTCTTTACTGACATTTTGTTGATGTAGTTTGATTATTTTTATTTATTTCAATATATTATTGAGGATCTTAATTTACCTTTATTAATAATATTTTTGAAATTTTAATCTTTATTACTGAAAAATAAAAAAAAATAAATCTTTTTTTATTTATTGTTTGTTAATTAATTAGATAGGAAAATATATTAATATGGATGATATTTACTTTAAAAAGCGAGGTTGGGGCTTTTTATAATTAACTTGTTAACAATTTCCTTTTATAAAGTTTATAAAAATATAATAATATTAAATAGTTAATATTATTATAATAATTAATTTTTAAAAATAATAAATGTTATTTATGTATTTCTTATAGTAATGATAGTATAGTACATACTACATATAATAATAAACTATCCTATATATAAATATAAAAATAGAAATATATTTATAATATATATTTTTTTTGATAATAAAAATATTCATTTTCAAATCTTGTATCATAATAAAACAAATAAATATTTTATATACATAATTATGAAAAAACCCAATTACTTATAGCGAAAACTATAAAAAGAAAATTAAATAATATATTTATATAATAATTAGACTTGAATTAAAACATTTAAACTTAAAAATAATGAGAATGTTAGAACGTCATCCTTTAAAAATAGTGAATTCGTATAATAATAATATTATTAATCAATTTAATAATAAACAATTTAATAGTAGTCAATGCATTAATAAACAATATAGTATTAGTCTAGATAAGAATAGAAAAGGGATTAATTATAGAATGTTTAGCACTAGTCCTAAACAATTTTATAAAAATGATAGCTTAAATAAAAATGTAAATAATACTTTAGATAACCTTGATAAAGAAAGCCTAGCTAGCAAACGATCGTGAGAGAGTTCTCTGCAAAGAAAAGAAGCGGGTGAAAAATTAGATTCATTAACTAAAAATCCTGTGAATTATCAAGAGGAAATGGGTAAACAAATACATATTTATAAAAAAAAGGGGGAAAATAATCCTTCTGCTAGTAATAATTCTGATAATAATACTGATTGAATGGAAAATGAAGATTCATGAAATCTATCATCATTATATGAAAGTAATATTAATTCTTCTGATAATTCTAATATAGATTATACTACAACCGTTTCAGAAAATTTACATACAAGTTCATTGTCTGAATTAAATATAGAAAAAACGGAACTTGATGTAGACGAAATTGAAACTGAAATCGAACCATATATCAATAATGTTGATTATAATGCGGAGACATGAGATATTACCTCCATAATAAATAATTTTATAGAATATTATTTAGCAGAAGTAACTTCTATAAATGATATCCATGATTTAATTAATGTATTAATTGGTATATATTATATCATAAATTATCTTGATCAAAATAAAGAGTCTAATTCCGTTAAAAATAAAGTTTCAAATAAAAAATATCACTTGAATAAAACCAAATTAACAAATGCTAATTATTTTATAAATATTGGATTACCTAATAATTTAAATAATAATTATTTGAGTTATTTAACTGATATATCAATAAGAAGATCTGATATAATAGTTAATATGATGAAAATGGATAATTCAGACCTTTTTACTTACAGAAAGTTTACATCATGATATGCAGAGTGTTTAAATAAATTACATGATATAGGATGTTGAGATGTACATTTGAAAGAATATAGTAAAGCGGTTTTAACAGATATAAATACAGAAGGTTCTAAATTAGGAAGTATACATTTTACATACGACCCAAAGAGTTGAGAAGTTATCCTATGATTAGAGATAAAATTAGTGAAGGGTAAAGGTAAAGGTAAAAGGTCAGAAGGATCTTCTTCTAGCACTGGGTCAGAGATAAGTACAACTTTTAGAATACCTATTAAGTCCAATTCTGATTTATTCACTGTACGTCATTTTCTTCCTAGAAATGTTACTACAAAATCAGGATTAAATAAAATAGATAAAACTGCTTTTTATATTGCTGAATATATTTTTAATATATTTAAAGAAATGCATTCTTTAAGAAGGAAGCTTGATAAATATAATAACAAATTAAAAAGGTCTACTCATCAACAGAAGAATTATCAGCAAACAATGCTAAATAAATTAAATATTAAATGACTCCAACTTTATACTAATATAGAATATGAATATATAAAATACAATGATATTAAAGGACATAAAAATATTAAAATTGCACAAGTATTAGGTATAAATTTATTTTCTGACATTAAACCAGGTCCAATTTATACTGGAGTATCTACTAATATTTCTTTAGATCCTAGTGGATCTACTAATATTTCTTTAGATCCTAGTGTATCTACTAATATTTCTTTAGATCCTAGTGGATCTAATAATGTTATAAGTTATGATTTAATAAATCCTAATTTAGCTTTAGATACTACTGCATTTGATACTACTGGATTAGATACTACTGGATTTTATAATTTACCTTTAGATACTACTGGATTTGATAATTTACCTTTAGATACTACTGGATTTGATATTACTGGATTTGATATTAATGCATTGGATACTACTGGATTTGATATTACTGGATTTGATATTAATGCATTTGAGAATTTACCTTTAGATACTAATGTACATATAAATACTAATGTACCTTTAGATATTAATGTACCTATAAATACTAATGTACCTTTAGATATTAATGTACCTTTAGATATTAATGTACCTATAAATACTAATGTAGATATAAATACTAATGTATCTAATAATTCATCTATAGATAATATGAAGAATTACATAGGTATAAAACCATTTTTATAAAACTTATTAAGTGATTATTTAGTTAATTGTGTTAATTATATAAACTTTGTTAGTTAAACTATATCAAAATATATGTTAAAAAAAATAGTTTTTATACTTAAAAAATGTAATTAATTTTAATGTTGTGTTAATAATTCTATTTATATGTTAATACTTATACATTATGATTGGTACAACTTTCTTAGCCGTTGGATTCTGACGTTTATTAGCTTACCATTTAACAGAAAATCATCATCTTGGATTAGAAGCGGGTATTTTTTATTGACATTTTGTTGATGTAATTTGATTATTTTTATTTATATCAATCTATTACTGAGGATCATAATTTTATTATTAAATTTTATTATTAAATTTTAATAAATAGTAATTATACAATCAATAGTTAATAATTATTGATAAAGGAGGATATATTTATAAGGTCGATATCCACTTAATAAGGCGGGGTTGGTGCCTTATTTTTATTAACACAAGTAAATTATAATAATAAGTAATATAATTACTATTACAATAATTAATTAATAAGTAATATAATTACTATTACAATTATTATATATAATAATAAAATTATAATTATAATTTGTATTTCTACATATAATAACATGTAAATAATATGTTTTTTTAAGTCTATAAACCACTAGTACTTCGCACTAGTACCTTGTACCTTGCACCTGTCGCAAAGCGGGTCGTAATAAGTGATAAGTGACGGTGATAGTAACGGTGATAGTGATGATGACTAAAAAATGGTAGTTAACTCTTTAATATCGTTAATTACAAAATAGTTCACTGGGGGTGGTTAAAATCTCCAAATTTGGTTTTACTTTCATTTTCGTTTTCTGTATAAAATAAATATATATATGAATTATATCATTAACAGTTTAGCTTTATTTACCAATAATAATATTATGAATACCTTTATTTCTCCTCTTGACCAATTTGAAATAAGAAATCTTTTAAGTTTAAATTTACCTATATTAGGTAATTTAAATATATCATTTAGCAATATAGCATTATATTTGACTATAGCTGCTTTTTTAAGTTTTACTTTAACTTTATTAGCTACAAATTATAACGTATTAGTAAGTAATAATTGATCTATAGTTAAAGAAACTATTTATTTTACAGTATACAGTATAGTAGTAAATCAAATCAATTCAAAAAATGGACAAATATACTTTCCATTTATGTATGTGTTATTTATATTTATTTTAATAAATAATTTATTAGGAATGGTGCCTTATAGTTTTGCATCAACTAGTCATTTTATATTAACATTATCATTTAGTTTTACTATAGTTCTTGGTGCAACTATACTGAGTTTCCAAAAACATGGATTAAAATTCTTTGCATTCTTTGTACCTGCTGGTTGTCCTTTGGGTCTTGTACCTATGTTAGTATTAATTGAATTTATATCATATCTTGCTAGAAATGTTTCATTGGGATTAAGACTTGCAGCGAACATACTTTCGGGGCACATGTTACTTAATATATTAAGTGGCTTTACATTTAATATAATGGCCTCTAGTATAGTATTCTTCTTTGTAGGTTTATTACCATTAATATTTATTATAGCATTCTGTGGTTTAGAGTTAGGTATAGCATTTATTCAAGCCCAAGTTTTTGTAGTTTTATCTTGTTCTTATATTAAGGATGGATTAGAATTACATTAATTTTAACAATACAAATAGTATAAAGTTCAAACTTTTAATATCACTGTGAAATATAGATCTATATAATAAAAAATATGACTATGAATTTTAACTTTTTCAATAAAACTAACTTTTTCCAAAATCCTAACTTTTTCAATAATACTAACTTTTTCAATAATACTAACTTTTTCAATAATACTAACTTTTTCAAAACTATTCCTTATTTCAAAACTATTCTTCTTTTTATTTTTTCTTTCATTATACTTAGCTATATTGCGGCTTATTTATATGGGATTATTAAAATAATTCCGTTACTAGAACAAGTTTTTCTTTTAACTTATCTATTTATTACTTTAATTTACTTAAATGATGTTAAACTATTCGATTATATCTTAATAAAATATCATCATCTTATACCTATCTGAATAATAATGATTAAAATTTATTTTATAATCCCAACTTATTTGTCTTATAATTTATTTTTACTTTGAGATTTGGTTGTACTGTTTGAAGACAATTATATGGTAATGATGAATCCTGGTAATAATCCATGAGATTGATACTTTGGTGCAGGTCCTAGCGGATCTAATAACTTTGGAGGAGCCGGTGGATCTAGTGGTTCTGGTGGTCCTGGTGGTCCTGGTGGACCTGAGGGATTAGGCAATGCTTATCCTGCTGTATCTAACAGTGGAAATTCTAATAACTCAGAACAAGCTACGGTTCCAGCATCAGCTACAGTTCCAACACCGGCACCGGCACCGGCACCGGCACCGGCACCAACACCAGGACCATCAACAGCAACGGCGGCTAATTTAGCTCCGGTTGTTTATGACCCTAGTGGTACTGTGCCCCCTAGCACTACCAGAGAATTATATCGTCTTATAAGACATAGAGTTGATTATCAAATAAATGTTAGAGGTCTTTCTAACGTCACTGTTACCACGATATTTGCTAAAGATGATATTGTAAATAGGATAGCTAAAGAAATGTTATTTGCATACATTTTCGATCATAGACAACAATTACCAACGGCCTATAGAGCGTTAAATCTACCAGATGGTCCTATACGGTGACATTATGTAATTGTTAATCATGGTTCTCCTCTGATGAAGGTACTTAGAAGAAATCCTTAATATATATAAATATTATATATATTTACGTAAAGTCTTTTCTGAAAAAAAAAAAAATTAAATTTTCACAAAGTCTTTTCT